>Ga0209631_10008411_pt1 | contig 10076 bp, 8 predicted proteins | sample COG_08_FD_184752 | JGI IMG/M metagenome (GOLD analysis project Ga0209631, IMG submission 184752) | Pelagic Microbial community sample from North Sea - COGITO 998_met_08 (SPAdes) (version 2) | ecosystem: Environmental > Aquatic > Marine > Neritic zone/Coastal water | place: Helgoland, sampling...
GGAAATCGAGTCGTTTATCAACAACCTTGATGGGGTTGTGGAAAGTGCCGTGGTCGGTGTGCCGCACCCTGATTTTGGCGAGGTCGGCGTCGCCGCTGTCGTATTAAAGCCCGGTTCAGTGGTCTCTCCCGATTCGGTTCTTCAAGCAATCAAGACGCAGATGGCCAACTTCAAAGTGCCTAAGTACTGCGAGGTGCTGGACGCGTTGCCGCGCAACATCATGGGCAAGGTACAGAAGAACGTTCTGCGCGATGCGCACAGCAACCGCTTTCTGACGTAACGCGCAGGCAGGCGACTAGGAGCGATGCCTTGATTGATCTGTACACCGCAGCCACTCCTAACGGGCACAAGGTGTCTATCGCCTTAGAGGAGATGGGGGTGCCGTATCACCTGCACGTGGTTGATCTCAGCGCGGGTGAGCAAAAGACGCCCTTTTTTGTGAACCTCTGCCCGAACGGACGCATCCCCGTCATCGTGGACCGCTCCGAAAGCGATTTCGCGGTTTTCGAGTCTGGTGCTATCTTGATCTATCTTGCGGAAAAGACCGGGCTATTTTTGCCTACAGATGCCAAAGGGCGGAGCCTGGTCATGCAATGGTTGATGTTTCAGATGGGCGGTGTCGGCCCCATGATGGGGCAGGCGAATGTGTTTTTCCGCTACTTTCCTGAGAAGATCCCCGCCGCTATCGATCGTTATCAAGGCGAGTGCCGCCGCCTATTTGGTGTCCTCGATCGCCACCTTGCGGACCATGCCTACCTCGCAGGTGATTACAGCATCGCAGATATGGCAAACTGGGCGTGGGTGCGGACACACCGTTGGTCTGGCGTGTCGCTAGATGAGTTCGCACACCTGAAGCGCTGGCGCGATGACATTCGAGCACGCCCCGCAGTGCAGCGTGGCCTGCTCGCGCCGCCGTCTACCGTGGACCTGACGCGCGACGGTGATAGCGCCGCGCAAAAGTTTTCAGAAGACGCCAGAAAAATGGTCGAAACTGGTCAATCTAAACCGAGGAACACCGGATGAAGTTATACGTATCGCCCCGCGCACCGAACCCGAAGCGGGTGCGTATGTTCATGGCAGAGAAGGACATGACGGACATCACGTTGGTGTCCGTAGACCTCAATGCGCACCAACACAGTGAGCCAAGTTACGTGGCTAAGAGCCCGCTGAGCCGTGTGCCTGTGCTTGAGTTGGACGACGGCACCTGTATCAGTGAGAGCCGGGCAATTTGTACCTATTTGGAGTCCTTGGTCCCAGACAACAATCTGATGGGGGTCGATGGATTAGAGCGCGCACAAATAGAGATGGCCGACCGTTTGGTGGAGTGGTACGTCCTGCTGCCGACGATGCAGTGGATTCGCCACGTCCACCCCGGCCTTGCACCGCTTGAGAAGCCACAGTTCCCCGCCTTTGGTGAAAGCCAGGCCGAGAAACGGGGGCCCGGCTTAGATTGGCTGGAAAGCACCCTGGGAAAGCAGGCATTTGTCGCGGGTAAGCGGTTCACCATTGCGGATATCACCGCTTTTTGCACCATTGAATTCTCGCGCTTAATGAAGTTCAAGCCCGCCGAGGCGGGCTATCCCCACATTCAAGCGTGGCGCGACCGCGTCGCCCAGCGCGCAAGCGCCTCGGCAGGCGATAACTGAGGGGGCGAGCGGTCTTAAAGATACCCCGTATCGCGGCCAAAAAATGTAATCCAAAAGAATCCATTTACATCGCGCGCGCCAGCCGCTGTGGGCGCGGTATAGTAATCGGTTAATGGCTCCTTGCTGAGCCTGCTTTTGACTCTTTATTGGTTTGTTTCGTGCGCCTTAATTCCATCAAACTGTCGGGCTTTAAATCATTTGTAGAGCCCACCAATTTCCTGCTTCCGGGGCAACTCGTGGGGGTCGTTGGCCCCAATGGTTGCGGTAAATCCAACATCATGGACGCGGTGCGCTGGGTGTTGGGCGAGTCCAAAGCATCTGAGCTGCGTGGGGAGTCCATGCAGGACGTTATCTTTAACGGCACCAACAACCGCAAGCCCGCTAGCCGAGCGAGTGTCGAGTTGGTGTTTGACAACGCAGACCACCGTGCGGGTGGTCAGTGGGGACAATTCGGTGAAATTGCGGTGCGCCGCGTGCTGACGCGCGAGGGCAATAGCAGCTACTACATTAACAACCAATTGGTGCGCCGTCGTGACGTGCAAGACGTATTCTTGGGCACGGGGCTTGGCCCCCGCGCCTACGCCATTATTGGACAAGGGACGATCAGCCGCATTATTGAGAGCAAGCCAGAAGAACTGCGTTTGTTCTTGGAGGAGGCTGCCGGAGTTTCCAAGTACAAAGAGCGTCGACGTGAGACCGCGAACCGCTTGAACGATACCCGTGAGAACCTCACACGCGTCGAGGACATTCTGCGTGAACTCAATGCGAATCTTGAGAAGTTGGAGCGCCAAGCGGAGGTCGCGGCCCAATATCAAAATCTGCAACAAAGCGCGAGCTTAAAGCAGCATCAGCTCTGGTTTTTGAAGCAAGCGGAGGCGCAAGAGGCTCAAGGGAAGGTGGCGGAGCAGAGCCAAAAAGCGGCGACTGAATTGGAGGCCAGCATGTCTGATCTCCGCCGGCTCGAAAGCGACATTGAGACGGTTCGACAAGCCCACTATGCGGCGGGTGATCAAGTCAATCAAGCGCAGGGGCATTTGTATGAGGCCTCTGCCGAAGTGGGTAAATTGGAGGCGGAGATCCGCTTTGTTGTTGAGGCGCGCGCGCGCGCGGAACAACGCCTGACACAACTCGGCGGTCAAAGCACCCACTGGCTGTCTCAGCGTGAGACCAGCGAGACCGAGCTGGCTGGATTGCAAGAGACGGCGGAACAAGCGCACGTGCAGATGGCTTTATTAGAAGCGCAGGTCGAGGAGCAAATGGGGGTCACCCCGACCTTGGACGATGCCTTACGCCAGGCTCAAACCAAGGCGAACCAGCAACGAAACAGTGTGAACGACGTGCAGCAGCAAATTCAAGTGCTTGCTGCTGAGCAACGCGGCTTTGAAGAGCAGGGGCGGCAGCTCAATGCACGCCGTGATCGACTGAGCGCGGAGCGGCACGCTGTAGAGGCGCCGGATACGGCGCACCTATCGAATTTGCAGCGTCAACTGGACGATGCGAAGACGTTGCAGGCACAGGCTCGGACGGAGCTTGAGGGACTGCAAGCGCAAGTGCCCGCCCTCGATGCAGCCCGCGCGGAAGCGCAGCGGGCGGTGAGTGCGGAAGGCAACACGCTAGCAGAATTGCGGGCGAAAGCCGAGGCGCTGCAAGCGCTGCAGGCCAAACTCCTGACCAACGACAAGCTACAGCCATGGCTGGAGAAGCATGGCATGCAGGCGCTGCAGCCGTTGTGGCAAAAAATCCAGGTGCAAGGCGGCTGGGAGACGGCGCTGGAGGCCGTCTTACGCGAGCGCCTCGCGGCGCTAACGGTTAGCCAGTTGGATATGTTGAAAGGCTTTTCCACCGACAGTCCACCGATCAAGCTGAGCTTTATGCATGTGCACGAAACCACGGCTGCGTCGGCCGCACCGAGCGGTTTCAAGGCTCTGGCCGATATGGTCTCGGCATCAGATACGGGGCTGAAAGGGGTGATGGCCGACTGGTTGTCAGGTTACTTTGTTGCCGATAGCTTGGCGGATGCCTTAGGTCGGCGTGAGACGTTGGGCACGGGCCAGTGTTTAGTTGCCAAAGATGGTCATGTCGTTTCACGTCACAGCGTCAGCTTTTATGCGCAAGATAGCGAACAGTCTGGCTTGCTGGCGCGCGAACAGGAAATTAAGAATTTACAAAAAAATGAGCGTGCGCAAGCGCTGATTTCAGAGGAAGCCAAGTCGGCGTTAGGCCGCGCAGAGTCCAGCTATAACCAGGCACAGCAGCAACTGGTGCAGGTGCGACAGCAAGCGACTGAGGCCCAAAATCGTGTGCATGACATGCAGGTCGATGTATTGCGCTTGACCCAAGCCGCCGAGCAAGCCATCGCGCGCAGTACGCAAATCGAGGGCGACTTGGCTGAGGTGGATACGGCGCTAGCGGCCCTTCAGGAGCAGCGCGCCATGGCCGAGGCGCGGTTCGAGGCATTGGACATGCAGTTGGCTGATACCCAAGAGCGCCATGCCCAGTTAGATGAGCAGGTCATGCAGGCACAGCGTCAAGTGGATACGGCGCGTGAGCAACTGCGCACCTTGGAGCGTCAGTTGCAAGAAGCGACCTACGCGCAACGCAGTATGGGCGCGCGACGTGAGGAGTTAACGCGCAACATAGCGATGGCGAGCGAGCAACTGAAAAGCATAGACGAGGAGAGTACCCGAGCGGTGGAAGAGTTGGGGCGCTTAAGCGATGCCGCGGCCAAAGGTGGCCTAGAAGACGCGTTGGCCCGCAAGCTGGAGCGCGAGACGAGCTTGGGTTTGAAACGCAGCGACTACGACGACTTGACCAACAAACTGCGCGCAAGCGATGAGCGTCGCCTGCAGCTAGAGCGTGCCTTAGACCCACTGCGTGCGCGTATCACCGACCTGCAGCTGAAAGAACAGGCGGCCACCTTAGGGGTTCAACAATACGCACAACAGCTAGAAGAGGCGCAGGCAGATTTGGCTTTGGTTTCCCAAAGCATTGTGGAGGGCAACGTTCGCCTGACGGGTATGCAGTCCGAGATTGACCGCCTGCACCGCGACATCGCAGCGTTGGGCGCCGTTAACCTCGCGGCCCTAGAAGAGTTGACCGCTTCACGCGAACGCAAGGCCTTCCTGGACGCACAAACAAGCGACTTAAATGAGGCAATCAACACCTTGGAGGATGCGATTCACAAAATTGACGGCGAGACCCGTGCGCTGTTAGGTAGCACCTTTGAGGCGGTGAATGTGCACTTCGGCAAGATGTTCCCTGAGTTGTTTGGCGGTGGAAATGCCAAATTGGTGATGACGGGCGATGAGATTCTCGACGCGGGCGTTCAAGTGATGGCGCAGCCGCCGGGCAAGAAAAACCAAACCATTCACTTGCTCTCTGGTGGCGAGAAAGCATTGACCGCGATTGCGTTGGTGTTCGCCATCTTCCAGCTAAACCCGGCGCCATTCTGCCTCTTGGATGAGGTGGATGCGCCACTCGACGATGCCAACACCGAACGCTACGCGAAGTTGGTGAGTAGCATGAGCAAGAGCACGCAGTTCTTATTTATCAGTCACAACAAAATCGCCATGGAAATGGCCAAACAGTTAATCGGCGTGACCATGCAGGAGCAAGGCGTCTCTCGCATTGTTGCGGTGGATATGGAGTCCGCAGTGGGCATGGCTGATGCGTAATCGCAGGGCCTTTCGCGTCAGCCTCAACACCCGCCTTTCCATAGGATTAAATAGATCGTCATGAGTAACTTGCAACTTGGCTTAATTTGTGTGGGCATCGCCATCATGGTGGGGGTCGCACTGTACAACAGCTACGTCACGCGCAGTCGCGAACCACGGCATGCAAAAAAGGCCAACGAAGCAAAGCTGCCGATGGACCCCGGTCTGACCGCATTACTCACCGAAGGCAACGCGGCCGCGGCACCGGACACCAAAGAGGAAGAAACGAAGGATGTCCGTTGGGATTTGCCAGAAGCCACCTTGACGGTACCCGTTGGTCCTAGCGTGTCGAGAGGGCAACTCGACAGCTTGATTGATGTGATTACGCCGCTGAACTTGGACCACCCCATTTCTGGCGACTTTGTGCTGGCCGCGATGCCGCCCAGCCGCCGGGTGGGGACCAAGCCCTTTTCTATAGAGGGGCGCCCGTTGAATGAAACGGTATGGGAGCCTATTCGGATGTCGCAGCAATATGCCCAGCTACAAGCCGGCTTGCAGTTGGCAAACCGCTCGGGGCCGATCAACGATATCGAGTTTTCTGAGTACGTTGTGAAGACACAGCAATTTGCCGACGTCATCAGTGCCCAGGCTGACTTTCCAGAGATGATGGGTGAGGTCGCGAGAGCGCGTGAGTTAGATCAATTCGCCAGCACCCACGATGCGCGTCTGAACTTCACGATTCGCGCGCACCGGGTGGTGTGGAGTGTGGGCTATGTGCAGTCGCATGCCGCCTCATTGGGTTTTGTTCCTGGTTCATTGCCCGGAAAAATGGTCCTCCAATCGACGAACTCCAGCGTACCCATGGTGACGCTGCGTTTTGATGCACAAGCCGCGATGGCGGATGACCTCGAGCAGTCCAGTGTGAGTGAGGTCAGCCTGGAGCTGGATGTTGCGCACGTGGCCAGTAGCTTGAACGCCTACAGTCGTATGCGCAATACGGGGATTGATTTAGCGTCGGAGATGGATGGCATCCTGACAGATGATTCCGGCGCTGTGCTCGACGTGGACGTATTGGCGCAAATCGGTAAAGATGTGGCGGTGCTCTACGCTGAACTGGAGGCGCGAGATTTGGCGGCAGGTTCGCCGTTGGCACGGCGCTTGTTCTCCTAGGAGCCGCAATGCAGCCTCCAGCAGACGCTATTGAGCGCGCGGCCCAGCTCAGTGACGCATTGCACGCACACGGACACCGGTATTACGTGTTGGATGCGCCCACGGTGCCTGACGCCGAGTACGACCGCTTGTTTAGCGCATTACAGGCGCTAGAGCGCGCATACCCCAGCCTTAAAACCGCAGATTCACCCACACAGCGTGTGGGCGCGTCACCGCTGACATCGTTTGCTCAGGTCACACACCAGGTGCCCATGTTGAGTATTCGCACAGAAACAGACACCAGCGCCGAGGGGGCGAAGGCGTTTGACCTACGGATACGCAAAGAGTTGGACATACCACCGGATGCGCCGCCTGTGGATTACGCTGTGGAGCTTAAGTTTGATGGCCTCGCCATGAGCCTGCGTTATGAGGAAGGTGTCCTCGTGTGTGCCGCAACCCGCGGTGATGGTGCCGTGGGAGAAGACGTTACCGCCAATATCCGAACGGTCGGTCAAGTTCCTTTGCGCTTACCGCCAGGCGCGCCCTCTGTGTTAGAGGTTCGCGGCGAGATCTACATGGCACGCCCAGATTTTGAACGTTTGAATGAACGGCAGTTACAGGCAGGTCAAAAACTTTTTGCGAACCCACGCAATGCCGCGGCAGGTACCGTGCGCCAGCTGGACTCGGGCATCGCGAGCAGCCGCCCCCTGCGATTTTTCGCTTACAGCCTCGCGCTCATGCAAGGGCGCGATGTCCCGCCGCCTGCACGGACGCATTACGACAGCTTGGAGCGCCTGCGCGGCTGGGGCTTTCCCGTGTGCGCGTGGACCCGGGTGGTGTCGGGGGCCGATGGTCTGGTGCATTTTCATAACGACGTGAATGCCGCCCGCGATACGCTTGGCTTTGATATTGACGGGGTAGTCTACAAAGTTAATGCCTTGGACTTGCAACGGCAATTGGGCTTTGTTAGTCGAGAGCCCCGTTGGGCCGTTGCCCACAAGTACCCCGCGCAAGAAGCCCTCACCACCGTGGAGGGCATAGACATTCAGGTGGGTCGCACGGGCAAGCTCACGCCCGTTGCCAAGTTGTCGCCCGTATTTGTCGGTGGGGTCACCGTGACGAACGCCACGCTGCACAATGAAGACGAGGCACGACGCAAGGATGTACGTGTGGGCGACACGGTGGTGGTTCGCCGTGCGGGCGATGTGATTCCTGAGATCGTCAGCATCGTACCCGAGCGTCGCCCGCCAGGTGCGGCGGCGTTCTCTATGCCGAGGCAATGCCCCGTTTGTCAAAGCGTCGCTTTGCGATTCGAAGACGAGGCCGACTACCGCTGCACCGGCGGCTTGGTCTGTGGTGCACAACGCAAAGAGGCCATCACGCACTTTGCATCGCGCAAGGCCATGGACATTGAAGGCCTGGGAGACAAATTGGTGGAGTTGTTGGTCGATACCAATCGCGTCAAGGACTTATCTGATTTGTACCGACTGCGCGCCGAGGACCTCGCGCGTTTGCCGCGCATGGCTGAAAAGTCGGCGCAAAACGTCATTCACGCGTTGGAGGCCTCTAAGCAAGCCCAATTGCCACGGTTTTTATTTGGCCTAGGTATCCGCCATGTGGGGGAGGCCACCGCCAAAGCCTTGGTCCGTCACTTTGGCGGGCTGGACGCCATTATGGACGCCCCTGAAGAGGCGCTACTTGCGGTGGACGATGTGGGCCCTGTGGTGGCCCTGAGTCTGCGCACCTTTTTTGACCAACCCAGTCAACGTGACATGGTGAGGCAGTTGCGCGAGCTCGGGCTGCATTGGCAGGAGTCTGAACCCCAAGCATCCAGAGAATCGCTGGCATTAAACGGTCTGACCCTTGTGTTAACGGGCACCTTACCCACGCTGTCGCGCGATGAGGCCAAGGCCTTGCTGGAGGCGCAAGGTGCGAAGGTCGCTGGCTCCGTGAGCAAAAAAACCAGCTATGTGGTGGCGGGCGCGGAAGCGGGAAGCAAGTTAGAAAAAGCCCAGGCCCTAGGCGTTGCGGTTTTGGACGAGGCGGGGCTCATGGCGTTGCTCGCTGGCAACCCTTAAGCGCCCCACGCGCTTGCTCGGCGCTTGCTACGCGCTTCCTACCCGCCTTCCATGCGCTGTCCTTGGTGCCACCTGCATCCAACTGAACGCAACCCCTGGTTTAGTCTTTGAAGTGGTAATGCGTTTGGTTCAGCACAGCGGCGATGGCCGTGACTTCTTCTGGGAATAGCGACAGGTTCAGCGTGGTGTTGCATTGTTCGACCATGCCGCGCAAGAGACCTGCACTGGCAATGCGTCCCCCGGGGCGATAAATGGCGCTACCGTCACCGCCAAACTTTTGCTGGTGGCAGGCAACGCAGCCGTTGTCGGCAATGAGTTCGGCTCCCAGTTGGAGGTCCGCTTCTTTGAATATGCTGGGAACTTGCGCGCTCGCCGTACCGACGAAACAGACGAGGAGGGTGGGTAGCAGGCTCGCGCGAAAGGCACGAAAGGCACGAAAGGCGCTGACGGCGCTGAATAAGCCCCGTTGCTTGTGAACGCCAGAGGCGTTGTCTGGTATTGGTGGAGCGGGTTTGGAGGACATCATAGGGTTGTTATTGATGGGTTGTCATTGAGGGGTTGGGGCGGTTATGCAAACATCGTTTAATCGACACGTTATCCTAGCGTAAAGCGGTATATTCTTCAGCATCGATCTCGTGGTGCAAAGAGACGCATTGCTCATAGACGCGGGGAAAACGACACAGAAAGGCAGATACGACACATGGCCAGACACCCTATTTTAAAGATGGGCGATCCGCGCCTGCTCACCGTTGCGAAGCCGGTGACGGCGTTTGATACACCTGAGTTACACCAGCTGATTGCCGACCTCAGGGAGACGATGGCTGGCGCAAATGGCGCGGGTTTAGCTGCGCCGCAAATCGGGGTAGACCGACAGGTTGTTCTGTTTGGCTCGGGCGCTGTCAACCCGCGCTATCCCAATGAGGCCATCATTCCGGCGACTGTACTGATCAACCCGGTGATTACACCCATCGGTGAGGAGGAGCAGTCGGGCTGGGAGGGGTGCCTGTCGGTACCGGGGCTACGGGCAGTGGTGCCGCGTTGGATGCATATTCGCTATACCGGGTTTGATGAGTTCGGCCGTACGATTGAGCGCACTGCGAGCGGCTTTCATGCCCGTGTTGCACAACACGAGTGCGATCACCTCATTGGGAAGTTGTACCCCATGCGTGTGCGGGACTTCAGCCAGTTTGGCTACGTGGAGACCTTGTTTCCAGAGCTCAGCGCGCTTGAAGGTGACGACGACTAACGACCGCTCGCTTGATGTCCAACGGACACTCAGTCCTCAAGCACCTCAAGTAAATCTGTCTCTAGTGCGATGCGGGATTTGTGGTCAGCGAGACGCTCACCACGAACCAAAAACGTATCTTCAACGCGCTCGCCCAGCGTCGTGATTTTGGATAATTCGACGCTAATCTTGTGCAAAGCCAGCGTACGTGCCACGCCATAGAGCAAACCGGTGCGGTCACTGGTTGAGATGGTGAGCAACCAATTTTGGGCTTTTTCGTCTGGTCGCAAGGTGACGCGCGGCGTCACGGGGAAGCTCCTCACCC
>Ga0209631_10008419_pt1 | contig 10072 bp, 6 predicted proteins | sample COG_08_FD_184752 | JGI IMG/M metagenome (GOLD analysis project Ga0209631, IMG submission 184752) | Pelagic Microbial community sample from North Sea - COGITO 998_met_08 (SPAdes) (version 2) | ecosystem: Environmental > Aquatic > Marine > Neritic zone/Coastal water | place: Helgoland, sampling...
GAACAGCTATCGTCGCGCGTCGACGGCTGGATCCTGCAGGTGGACGAGCTACTCATGAGCATCGAACAGGCGCGGACCACGGCGACGGTGCTCGAGAAGCTCAAGATGGGCAACGAGGCACTGAAACAGGCGCAGAAAGGGTACTCGCTCAAGGACGTGGAGGGTATACTGGGTGACATGGACGACGCGAGGGACCACGAGGAGACGGTGCGGGCGATGATCGACGGGTCGCTCTCAGTCGAGGACGACGAGGCGGTTGAGGCGGAGCTCGCCGCGTTGGAGGCGCTCGAAGCAGAAGCAGAAGGCGAAGCCGAGGCCGAGGCTGCTGTTGAAGAGGAGGCTGAGACAAAGGAGGTTGAGACTGATGTAAAGGAGGTTGAGGCTGAGGCGACTGTTGTGGTTCCGGATATGCCGGACGTGCCGGAGAAGGCTCCGGACCTGCCGGATGCGCCCCTCGGGGAGGGAACCGACGCTCTGGCGGGGAAGGAGGAGACGGAGGGGGAGGAGGAAGAGATGGAGGCTGTGGCGGCGTGACCAAGGGAAAGAGGGAGGTTGAATAGGACGAATTGTTCGTGAAGCACGCGAGTCGTCGATCGAATGAGTGACATTTCATCGGAGGTGCTCCGCGTGGCTCTCGGCGTATTCCTCCCACTCCGGGCACTTGTTGTCCACCGCGTACTGCAGGCAGTCCCAGTGTTTGTGTTGGGCGGCGTGATAGCACGTGCCCTGACCCCAAGGGCACCCGTTCTCGTGCAAGTACTTGAGAACGGACAGGTGTCCATTAAGGGCTGCGTGAACGCACGTGCCCGAGTCCCAAGGAGTTCCACGTTTGTTTTCTCTCGCCCACTTTAGCAGTCTTACACTCCCCAAGGAAGCAGCGCAGTACCATACGTATGCTCCAACAAGAAGTCCGACGACTCTCTCGTAGGGTAGAGACAGAGCTTCATCGTTGTCCAACAGGCGTATGATAGCTCTCCGCCTCCAAGCATACATGTGCGGTAACGCGTCGAAGTTGAACCTGAGAGGGTACGCATCTGCAGTCTTGGAGGCGTCTCTCCATGTTCTGCTCACCAGCGCGAGGTTGACGCGGGTCTTGACGCACTGCACGTGGGAAAAGACCACGGTCGCGATATCCAGGCCGGGATCGAAGGTTGGACTATACACATCGAGCTTGCGTTTGCTACTCCGGAGCAGCATGGTGAGGCGGTGCGCGGGCGGAAGTGAGAGGACGCGAGCATCGTCAACTCCGACATGTCTTTTCTCCTCCTTCCCGCGAAATCGACGGTCTCAATCGGGAGCCACGGATGCAAAATTGGCGAAGCTGACAAGGATTCGTCCCCGGCATTTCCGTGAGTCACAATACGAGGCGCTCCCCTTTTCCCGAGGCTTGGGGCGTATCTGCGCGAGCGAACCGGCCTTTCCAGCGAACGCACACGCCCGGACACGCCTCGGCGGCACCAAACACCCCCTGAATCCTCCCCGGACGCGTCTCGCCCCGCCCGGAATCCCCTTGGAAGAAAAAGCCGCTCCGAGGAAAAAGATGACACGACCCGTCATGATGGTGACCTGCGCGAGCGTCCCCGGCAGGGATCAGCCGAGGGTGACGCGGCAGCCGCGTAAGAGTCCCATTATGAGGCCCCTCTCCGCGCTCCTGTCGCTCCTCAGTGCCCAAAAAGACGACACATCGGCGGCGGACGCGGTCGACCCCGCCATTAACCGCGCGCAGGTTCCGCCGACAATTGTCGCCAAGTCACCGAAACTTCGCGCGGTGAACGGCGACCCCGTCCGCGCCCCCGCGCTCGGCGGTAACCGCAACGTCCGCCAGCCCAAATCCCTGGCGCCCACCGCCCAGGCCCACGGCGTCAACTACTTCTTCGCGTACAGCATGCGCGACGACCAGATCGGAGACTACCTCGACGGACTCGCCGAGCTCTGCGCGGACCCAAAGATGCGCAAGAAAATATTCATCGCCGTCGGCACCGAAAACTTCAAGAACCGCGACGCCATCACCGCGCACGTCGAGCGGTGCTTATCACGCCTGGGCACCACCTATATCGACGCGTTTTTCCTGGAGTACGTTGCGAGGGGAGACGAGGCGGAGGCGGTGGAGGCTATCCGTTGGATGAGAAACGAGGGCGGGTTAGTAGTGGGCGAAGGCGGGCGAGCCGGCGTCGACGGAGTGGTCCGTTTCGTCGGATGCAGCACGCACGACAGGTGCGCGGGGATCCGGCTGCTCCGGTCGCAGCGAGACGGCCGCGGGTTCATCGGCGAGGGAGCGGAGGAGGGCGCGGACATCGACGACGAGGATGAGCTCCCGGACTTTGCGGAATGCGAGCTCGACGCGTTGATGGCGCGGTACAACATGGCGCACACCAAGGCGGAACGGACCCTGTTTCCGCTGGCGCGCGCCAGGAACGTTCCGGTCGTGGCGTTCACGACGACGCGGTGGAACTCGTTACAGAAAGGGCACGAGGAGTGGGCGGAAGGGAACCCGCCGACGGTATCGGAGTGCATGCGATGGGCGCACGCGGCGGACGAGGCGGTGGAGGTTGTGCTCAACTCCCCGCACGATTTGAATCAATTGAAGGCGCGGTGCGAGGGGTGGGCGGACGGTGGGGATTCGCCGATGGGCGAGGAGGAGATCGCCAAGTGGAGGCGGTACGGCGAGCTGGTGTACGAGGAGGACGCGCCGTTCGAGACGTACACGTGAGGTGTGGTACTTAGTAGGATTCGCTTTCGTCATAAATGAAATGCTCCTTCTTCGCCCAACTTGCTCTCGGTGTGACTTACGTCGTTCTCATCAATGGGCGAAGCCGCCCCCCTGTCCATCCTTGCCGTCGTCGTCTTCGTGGTCCCCCAGCGACTCCGCCGCCCGCGACGCCGCCTCGCGAAGCTCGCGAATCTCCGGGTCCTCCTCACGAATCTCCGCAGCCTCGGCGATCGCCGCCGCCCTGGCCGCCTCCGCCTCGTTGTTGGGCATCCGCTCCAAACCCTTCAGCCCGAAGAAACCCCCGCTCGAAGAAGACCCGCTCGATCCCGTCGCCGTCATCAACTCCGCCTCGCTCGCGCCGCCCATCATCAGCGACTCCACCGCCGCCTGTGCGCGGGTGATCGCCTCGGTCTCCTGCTTCAGCTCCTGGTTCGTCTCAGCCTGCTTCAGCTGAACGCTCAACTCCTCGTACTTCTTCATGAGCTCCTGCCGCCGTAAACTAAACTGAGACGGAAACAGCGCGGGGAAGTACTTCTGGATAAACGAGAAGATCAGGACGTGCCCGATTGGCGTGAGCGGGATGATGAGGATGATGATGAAGGGCACGAACGTGAAGATGTCCAGCGTGGTGCGCCGGATCGTCTGCACCTCGCGCGGGCGAAGCGTGGTGCCGAAGACGGCTTTCCCGAAAAACCTCCCCGACGACACGATGTCGCCGCCGAGCATCTTAACCCCGCGCGCCATGAACTCCGCGCCTTCCGTCAGTTTACCAAACGACTCGTCCACCGTGTTCTTGGCGCGTTCGGACATGAGCTCGATGCTCATGCTCGCGAGGCCGTCGTCGGCGATGCCGAGCCGCGCCTTGAGGTCGGGGATATCGGTGGCGAGCTCGGTGAGGTCCTCGTCGGTGACGAGCTCCGACGCGCCGCGGTCCACGGCGCTCACCAGCTTACGCAGCGACGCGTCCATGACGCCAAACTCCGCGACGAGGAGCTCGAGCTCATCCGCGCGGAACGCCAGCGACGGCGCGTCCGCGGCTTCCTCCTCGAGCTGCGATAAGATCCGCTCCATCTCAACCTGCAGCGTCCGAACCGCGAAGATCCGCCGAACGTCGCTAACCTTGTCGTCGCTCTCGCGGATATCCCGCGCTAAACGCACGCGCTGCAGCGCGTCCCTGCTGGAGTTCTTGACCACCTGGTCCCGGGACTTGGACGCGGACTCGAGCGCCTTGTCCCTGTCCTGTACCTCGAGCGAGAGCTTAAGAACGGCGAACGCGCGCTCCTCCGCCTTCGACGCGGACTCGGGCAAGCCGTCGAGCGCCGGGTCCATCCCGCGCGCGCTCCCGTCCATCCCGCCGTTCAGGCGTACCCACACGCCCTTGGTGTAGTCCGCCGCGGACGCCGCGGCGGTCAGCGGCTTCTCGCGTATCGCGCTGACGCCGGTTTTCACGAGACCCCTCGCGCCTTTCACTTTGGTCCCGGCTCTTTCAAGCGTCTTCACCACGGGTCGCAGCGCGGTTTTCCCACCCTCCTCCACCAGCGCGGCGTCCATGCGCGCCGTTGCGTCTTCCACCGCACCCAGGGCATCGTCCAAGGACTTGTACGGCAGCGACTTGAGGATCTCGGCTGAGCATTTAGACAGATCCCCGACGCTCTTGTCGACTTTTTTACTGATGGAATCGACGACGGCGGCCACGTCTTGTCCCTCGAACACGAGCTTAAGGCCGCCCGGGGACTCCGTGAGTGCGACGCACAGTGACCTGAGCCTCGTGACCTGCGCGTCGATGTCGGCGATGCGTTCGCATCGCGACTCGTAGTCGTCGATGAGTTCGCCGAGTTCCTCCGGGTCGGATAGCTTTGCGAGTAATTCCTTGCGTGTCTCGGGCGCATCGCGTTGGATCGTCTCCGCGGCGGCGAGGACCTCGAAGTACAGCCGCTTGCGCAGCACGAGGGTCTGGAGCCGTCGGAGGCGCTCGGCGGCGGACGCGTCGGCTTCTTCCTCGGTGGCGAGTCGGCCGAACCCGACGTCCGCGTCGAGGCCGTTCGAGGTCGACGCCGGGGATGGGTCGACGCCGAAGAGGACCACCACCAGGTCGCCGCGCTTCTGCGCCTTGTCGTTCGTGGTGGATGGACGTCGCGCGGGCGCGGGCGCGGCGGATGGGATCCCGCCGCGGCCGCCGCGAGCGGCGCGCATGCCGAGCGGCGCGACGGGCGGGAAGGCACCGAGCGTCGCGGCGTCGTCGTCGCGCGCGCATTTTCGTCCACCGGCGAATGAGGATTGATCCCTGGCGGGTCGGCCCAGCGCCCGCGTCGCGGCGGCGGATCGCCCGCCGGCGCGATCGGATCGGTCTCGCCCCCTACGCACGCCGACGGCGGCGCGCGATGACGACGCGATCGCCCCACCGGTCATCCTGTCAAAGGGCACGCCTGTGCACACCGCCCTTATCTCCGTGTTGTGACCCGACGACGTGGCTGGCACGTGGGTTATCGAGCTGAGCGTGTCCCAGGGTTTGCAGACCAAGAAATGCGGAAAATTTGCAACCGGCCGAATTACTGGGTCGGACAATCGCCAAAAGTCAAAAACTAATCGGGGTGATCTTTTCGGGCAGTCGTCGGGCGCGCGAAGAGGGGGAGGCATGGCTCAGAGGCCTGTGGCTCCGAGGGGTCGGAACCCCGAGCAGACCGGTCAGGCTGCCTGGATGGCGACGGAGAAAGTGGTGCGTCTGAATTCGTTTCCCCAGCCCGAAACCCGCGCGCGAACTCGACTCGACATCGTCTCTCGTCAGAGAACCAAAAACAATCTAATCTCGAAGCCCAGACTGACGCGCTTCGTCTCCCCGAACGAACGACCCGCAGAACGCCGAGCTGTTCACGTTGACGTACGGCGCGATCGTCCGACAGGTGCTGCACGACTACGAGGACTGCGTGGAGGACGTGAACAAGAAGCTGGACTCCATGGGGTTCGAGATCGGGTGCCGGCTCATCGAAGATTTTCTCGCCAAGACGAGCACCACACGATGCGGCGACTTCAAGGAGACCGCCGAGATCGTCGGCAAGGTGGGCCTCCGGCTGTTCCTCGGCATCGGCGCGCGCGTCGGGGAGTGGAACGCGGATAACACGGAGTGCGTCATCACGCTGGACACCAACCCGCTCGCGGACTTTGTCGAACTGCCGGAGAAGTACCGCGACTTGAGCTACTGTCAGATGCTCTGCGGCGTGGTTCGGGGCGCGTTGGAGATGGTGAGCGTGCGGGTGAGCTGCGAGTGGGCGAGGGACGCGTTGCGGGGAGGGGACGGGTACGCGCTCAGGCTGAAGTTCATCGAGAACATCGCCATGGAGGCGCCCGAGTTCGACGACTGATGAGTAGCGTTTCAGAACTTTAAAAATGATGCCAAAAAAATAAATGTTGATTATCTCTTAGATGATGCGAGCCTTCTCCCTGTACTTGGAGGGCACGAACATCCTTATGAGCCCCTCCCCGGACACGATCGGCACGATGATCGTCACCGCCCCCTTGAGCAAGTTCACGCCTTTCCAGATCCTCGCGGGCGTCGGCAGCGGCACCATCAGCCGTCCGACTCCGAACAAAGCCACGGAGAAGAAATGCGCCACCAGCGTCAACGGGTTCGTCTCCAACCCGCCGAGCAACGCGATGGGCCCCGCGGACATGCTCCCACCGAGCCGGAGGTACTCGAAACACGCGCGTCGCATCTCCTCCATGGAACTGTCCTTGCTCGAGCAGAAGACTTTATACAACGCGTTGGCGAGGGTGTTGATGGTGAGCGCCGGTCGGGTGCGATGGGCGTAAAAGGCGTCGACGCGTTCGCCCACGGCGGCGGCGTCCGCGAAGGACGGCAGCGGCGACAGCATGGACTTCATGGTCACGACGTCGCTGAACGCGACGGTCATGCCGCCGCCCGTCAGCGGGTGTCGCATGTTGAACGCGTCGCCGAGGAGGACGGCGCCGGGGGTCCGCGACGGTTGCGCCGGCATCGTCTTGTTCATCATCGACTTGAACGCGCCGCCGCGCACAGCGCTCGTGAGCGGGTCCCGTAGCTTCTCCGGGACCTGCGGGACGATCTTGGTGAGGACGTACTCGGCCATGGCGCCGGACGCGACGCTGGGCATCTTCACGTGAGCCGGGATGTCCACAAGGCATCGAACCTCCTTCGACGATATCGGGTAAAAGAGCACCGGGGACGGGTCGCCGAGGACGACGTGCCCGTGCCCAGGCCGCGGGAGCAGCTCGTTCGGGTCACCGTCGATGATGATCCCGACGAACGTGCTCGGCGACACCGGCGCAGACTTCTTGGCGAGCTTCTTACGAAAACTCGAAAAGTATCCGTCGCAAACCACGGTGAGGGGCGCGAAATACTCACTCGCGTTCGTCTCATTCTCAGTCGCGGCGACGCCGCCGATGGGCACGCCCTCGCCGTCCACCCACTCCCCGCCGTCCACGTTCAGCAGCTTCTTCACCGTCGCCTGCTTCACAGTCACGTTCGGGCATCCAAGCGCGGCTTCGCGAAGTCGCATCACGAATCGACCGTTGTGAAACTGTAAACGAAACACGACGTCAGTCTAATTGCCTATACGAGAATAAAAAGAAAACTCACCGATCGACCCGCTACGTCGTCGCCGCGCCCTTCGAGCGGGTACCCCACGAGCGCCTCGCCGCCGTCCTTGTACATGGCGTAGCCGTACACCTTCTGCGCGTCGATCTTATCTACGCAGTGCTCCAGGCCGAGTTCCTTGAGCTTGAGGTAGCCACCGGGTTGCAGAAGTTCGCCGACGATGCGGACGGGTTCGGAGAGATCTCGCTCGAGGAGGAGGACGTTGCGGCCCTCGTTGCCGAGGGCGTAGGCGAGGGAGGCGCCCGCGACGCCGGCACCCACGACGATGACGTCCCACTGTGTTGATTGGGGAGGATGGGGTGAGACGGGGTGAGAGAGGGGTTCGGATAGACGGGTTGGGGAAATTCCCGCGCGCGTAAGTGATACGTGTCCCCGGGCCGGGGTCCGAGGGGACGAGGGACGCGCGGACGGTGGTGTCGCGAAAGGGCGGATACGCGACGCGCGTCTTTGAGAACGAATCGTGGGTTCGCGTGGATCGCGTGGGATCGAGTCGCACCTCCGGGGGTGAGCCGGACGCCTGAGCTTCGCCGCCGCGACCCATTGGTGCAGCCTCAGTCAATGAACAGTTGGCTCTATGCTGCACGCGAGATTCGGGCCTTCGTTGGGGCGCGTGGGATCCGTGGGTCGGACGCGGAGGGACGATGCGGACGTGCGAATGACGGGCCGGGAAGGGCTCGATCAGGCGTGTGTCACCGTTCGTCAGCGCGCGTCGCGTTGTGCGGTCCGCACGGAGCGCTATCCGTCCGAGGAATCTTCAAACGAGTCAACTACGTGTCACACCGGGGAGATCTCATCCGCTCGACCAAATGTGCTCGCTCTGGACCGCTTTCGTGACTGAAACACATACAGATTTGGGCAAATAATCGCCCAATTGCCATAAGTGACTCAGCGCTCTCGATATTTTTGGAACAGCCTCAGTTCGCCCCGTCAGTACGCATACTTCCCGGCGCCACACGGCGGCGAGGTCGCGTGAATGTTATCCGCCGCCGCGAGGACTCTTCTCACCTCCCGAACCACCCTCCGCGGCGCCCGCGTGTATTCCACCCGCACGACGCGCCTCTCCCATAGTGCTACCGCAAAGTCGGCACGGCCAAGCAGGTTCTCATTTATCAGAACGATGACGTCGGCGTCCGCGGTCCCGCACAGGATCGGCGACACCTTCAGGGTCAAGGGCCTCAAGCTCACCGACCACTTCTTCGACGTACCCCTCGACCACGGCTTCAGGGCACCGGGCGCGGGCGACGTCCCACCCATCACGGAGTCATCGATCGAGATCTTCGCCCGCGAGGTTCGCGCGGGCGACAAAAACGATGAAGCCGTCGCGTCCATGCCGTGGCTCGTGTTCCTCCAGGGCGGACCCGGGTTCGAGTGCGCGCGGTTGACCGAGTCCGGCGGGTGGATCGCACACGCGGTGCAGTCGCACAGGGTGCTCCTGCTGGACCAGAGAGGCACCGGTCGGTCGTCGCGGGTATCAACCGCGGGTCTCGACCGACGCTTCGGCGCCGACGACGTCGAGTCCAAGGCGAAGTACCTCGCCAACTTCCGAGCCGATTCCATCGTCGCGGACGCCGAGCTCGTGCGGAAGACACTGCTGGGCGATGATTCGAAGTGGGCTTTACTCGGCCAGTCCTTCGGCGGGTTTTGCATCCTTCGGTACCTCAGCGTCGCCAGCGGCGGCGTTTCGGAAGCATTTCTCACGGGCGGTTTGCCGCCGCTAGTGCACTGCGCGGACGCCGCGACGCCGGCGTACCGCGCTTTGATCAAGCGCGTGCGGGCACAGAACGCCAAGTTTTACCGACGGTTTCCCATGGACGTCACGCGCGTGAGGGACGTGGTGAAGTTCGTCCGCGACCAGCCGGGCGGGTCCGCGTCCACTCCCTCGGGGGGCAAATTGACAGTCCGCGGCGTCCAGGCGCTCGGGTTCGGCATGCTGGGCACCGCGGGCGGGATGGAGAACCTTCACTACCTCTTCGAAAAGGCGTGGGAGGACGAGTCACGCACGCATCTCTCGTACGCCTTTCTCAAGTCGTGCGAGGACGTCCACGCGTTCGATACCAACCCGCTGTACGCGTGTCTACACGAGTCCATCTACTGCAACGGCGGCGGCGCCAGTGACTGGGCCGCCGAGCGCGTGTTCAGCGACGATGAGTTCAGTGAAGAGTTCAACGCGGAGAACGCGTTGGGAGGAGCCGCGTCGGACCCGCACACGCCGGTGTTGTTCACCGGCGAGATGGTTTTCCCGTTTATGTTCGACGACGTCGCAGCGTTGACGCCGATGAAAGCCGTCGCGGATGCGTTGGCGAAGAAGGACGATTGGCCGAGGTTGTACGACGTCGACGCGTTGCGCGCGTGCGAGGTTCCCGTGGCGTGCGCGAGTTACGTCGAGGACATGTTCGTGGATTTCGATTTGGCGGCGGAGACGGCTTCTAGGATCGGGAAGTACGGCGCTCGCGTGTGGAGCACGAGCGAGTACATGCACTCGGGGATCCGCGAGGACGGCGGTCGGATACTGAAGAAGCTGATGGAGATGGCGAGGGACGAGGAGCCGCTGCGTTGAGTTGATCGCGCGTCGTTACTGCGTTACACGCGCGCGCTAGCTAGTTGTGACTACGTTGACGGGCTAGTTGTGGTTACGGATCTGCGTTTGCGTGTCGGTGCCGAGGCGTGGCGACGGGGTTGGCCGGGGTCGTGGTGAGCCTCGGCGCGACCGCGCGGCGCGTGTCGTCGTCCCG
>Ga0209631_10008420_pt1 | contig 10072 bp, 18 predicted proteins | sample COG_08_FD_184752 | JGI IMG/M metagenome (GOLD analysis project Ga0209631, IMG submission 184752) | Pelagic Microbial community sample from North Sea - COGITO 998_met_08 (SPAdes) (version 2) | ecosystem: Environmental > Aquatic > Marine > Neritic zone/Coastal water | place: Helgoland, sampling...
GACTCATGCGAGAATGTTTGGAGAAGCGAGAGAGGGTTCGTATATTTACAGGGTAAATAAGGCGGGAACGTCAAATTAAAAACCAAATAAATAAAACATGACAAAATTAAGCAACGTAGTAGTATTAGATGAGAAAACATTATTAGCAATAGCGAATGGTGAGAAAAAGTTCGACAATAGAGCTAACAACACAGGCAGACCAGTAAACAAAAAGTCAAACAGACAACAACGTTTGGCTAAACAAGCATTCTACAACGATGTGAATGACAAGTTCGTTAGTGGTAATGTGTTTAATGTAAACAACAATGAATATAAGTACAGCGTAGGTAATAAGGGGTTGGGTTGTGTAATATGCAATGTAACTAAATCACATGTGTGTAACGTAGATTACATTGGACGTACTAAAGTAAATGGCTACACATTTGTGTTAGGCAAACGTGTGAATGTTGAGTTGAATTTAAAAACACTTAAGTTTGTAAAATAATATTGAGACGCTATCGTTACGTTGTCGGCTTTGAAATTTTTTCTTCGGGTCGATAGCGGTACGTTGTCGGTACAACCGCGCCATACCCGCGTGCCGTCGATGGCCGTGTGCGATCGCGTACATGTTTGTCGGTGTTCAGAGTTCTCATACGACCTTTCACCATCGAGCATATATACGCATATACCCATATGACTCTACGTCATATTAACGTAATACTCATGTAATATTTAAAATGTAGGTGTATCCTCACATAAGTGTATGTATTTGCAAAAAAACATATGAACACACAAGAAAAAAAGCTAGACATTTCTCCATTCATTTACGTTATGATTATGATAATTGTATTTGGAGTATGTATATTACAGTAATCATTATACCATTATTGCTCATTGTAGCAATATGTCACGCACTGTATACAGAAAACAAACTTTAATGTATTCACCGTGTGTGTTTCCGCATGTTTGGTTCTTTTTTCCAAACTTTCCATTTATTCCATTTCTATACAGACATTAAAAAAGAGATCTTTACAAATTTTTTTACGTCGGGCCTCATGTTTTTAGATTTTTTTCGTAATTATTATTCCCTACCACCGGACGCTCGGTTTCTATCATATATTATGTGTCGGTTGTTGGGTGGGTTGATATGTATTGATGATTGGGTGTAATCCCATATATACGTATTAAAAACACAACACATTAAAAGTAGAAAAGATGACAAAATTTGATTTTAAAAAATGGGTAATAGAACATAAACATGGAAAAAAATCCCTAGATGAGCAAAGAGGAGGTAGAGATGCAGCTAATCCTTTAACTATGTGTTCAGTTATTGTAACTAACCCAACAACTGGTGTATCTGACTTAAGTCTTTGTCATAGATTCTCACAATGTGTAAATGGACAAAATGCAGGAGGAAATGAAGTTATATTAAATGATGATCCATTTGCAAACCCTCAAGACTTTTATAATACAATGTGTCCTGGATGTGTACCTGGTGATGTAATTGAAATGTCTGATGGTAGAAAATGGATTTATGAGGGCACAGGAATAGATGCAGTTATGAATACTATAACACCTATGGTAAGTTTAGTAGGACCAAGTACTTGTATAATGTCAGTAATGGGATGTATGGATCCAGGAGCAAATAACTTTAACTCATCAGTTACTCAGGATGATGGTTCTTGTGCTTATGGATATGATTGTGGTCAATTATTTAATCCTCCTAAATATGGTCTTACAAAATGTAATAAAAATATGCAGGCAGGAACTAATGGAACATTTCAAACATTACAATCTTGTGTAGCTTCGGGATGTGAACCAATTCCAGCTGATACTGGAAAATTTGAATTACCTACTAATAAACTACAAGATGAACCTATGGATGTAGAACCAACCGAATATTAATGTAAGGGTTAATTAAAACCCCATTAATGAAAAAAATAGCCGAACTTCTAGAAGAAAGGCATAAAATCAATAAAAAAATTGAGGACATTCAAAACAAATGTCCTCATTTTAATTTTTCTGTAAGAAGTGTGCAAGAACGTTTGGATTCCTCATCAACTATTATTATGTATGTGTGTGATAGATGTCTTAAACATATAGGATACCCAAGCAAAAAAGATATTAAAAATTATTTAAAACAATAATATGGCTGAAAAAGATATAAACCTAAAACAAGTCCTAAAAAGATTCCCACCAGGTGATAGATGGACACCATCTGATGCTGATCAACCAATATTTTCTAATTTAACAGAAGGTATTGAGTGGGTTTTTCAATCAACACAAGAACGTGATTATGTAATAAAGGCCGCAGAAGGTAAAGTATTTATTTACCATGAAAATGAAATCGCAGAACCTGAACCAGAACCAATTAAAACATTTAACTTATATGGAGAATATGAATAACCAAGGTAAAACAGACAAACAATTAGAAGATAGTACAAAATTCGCAGGATATAGCATACTAGGAATGATAATATTAATAGTTATAGCAACTCTATTCAGTAGTTGTGCTACTACTAAAAAAACAGACGATTGCTGTAAAAACAAAACTGAATCTACTAAAATTAAATAATAATATTGTGGATTTAAAAGATCAAATTAAACAACAATTACAAGAAGATAAAAAAAGTAAAGGTTTTGGTGATACATTTGAAAAAATAATGATTTTTACTGGTATTAAACGACTAGTTAAATGGATTTATGGTGAAGAAGATTGTGGGTGCGATCGAAGAAAAGATTTATGGAATAAGTGGTTTCCATACAAACAAAAATCTTGTAATTAATTAAAGACTTCCATAAAAAAACTTGGAGAAGCAAAATACTTTTCGTATCTTGACGTCATATTAATAAATAAAAAACATGGTAAAATCAAACAGTGATCAAATATATTTTACTGCTGCTGCTATTGCATTGTTAATTATAGCTTTAGTTTTTGTAGTAAATAGAGCATCTGATAAAGTAGACCAACTACAACAAGAAATAGATACTCAAAATCAAATTTTAGATAGTTTAAATTTAAAAATTGATACGTTATTATGGGAAAAAGAAATTTGGGACCATAATATAGAAAATAATACAACTCATTTATTATCAGCTATTATGTTTGTTGAAAGTAGTTATAATGATTCAGCTTATGTAGCTAGTGAAGATGCTGTTGGTTGTTTACAAATAAGAAAATGTATGGTTAAAGATGTTAATAGAATATTACGTAGACAAAAATCCCCTTTAAGTTTTACATATGATGATAGATGGTCAAGAGCTAAATCTATAAAAATGTTTGATGTGTATTGTAAACATTATGGATTAATTACAGCAGAAGAAATAGCTAGGTGTTGGAATGGGGGACCTAGTGGTATGAAAAATAAAATGACAGCAGGGTATTGGGAAAAGGTAAAAAATCAATTAGATATATGATTAAACTTATAGATTGGTTAAAATATAAATGGTTAAAACATAAAAGAAAAAGCGTATGGGATCTTTAGAATTTATAACAGTAGAAGAAGCAAAACAATTTGTACCTTTAAGAAACGACATGAAATCTGACTTAGATGATGCAGCATACTATACATTATCACCATCAAAACGTGGGGAAGATTGGGAAGATGTGACTTATTATTTACCCCGCCGAGTAAGAATGTATGAAGGTCGTAAAGGCGATGGAGATTCATGGGTTTATATATTATCTAATAAATCTCAGCCAGGAATGTATAAAATTGGCTACACATCACATGAAGATGTTGACAAGCGCGTTAAACAATTGTCTAGATCCACATCAGTTGCGACTCCTTTTACTTTAGAATGGGCATTTCGTTGCTTTAACGCAGAAAGATTAGAAGGTGAAGTCCATAAACAACTACAGGGTCACAGAATATCAAAAGATCGTGAGTTTTTCGCAATATCTTTAAATGAAGCAAAAGAAGCTGTAGAAGATTTAGGACAAAAATACATTTAAAAACTTCCACGGAAAAACTTGGAGGAGCCAAATAGGGTTCGTATATTGACGTCATATTAATAAATTAAAAAAATTATGAAAAACATAACATTATTATTTGCACTAATTGCAATATTAACATCATGTAGTAAAAATGAAGATTTACTACCAGTACCACCAAACCCAAATGATCCATCTTTAAGAACAAGTAGTGATCAATATTTTTTATATACTATTGAAGAAGATAAATATAGTATTAAAACATCTAATTTTTACCAATACCATGAAGATGCATATTATCTTGCTCCTGAAAGTAATGATATAATTACATATACACGTTATAATTTGGGAGAACTTAAAGTAGCAAATGATGGAACAGGTTATTTAAAAAGTAATGTAATTCCAAATGATCTAACATTTCCTTTTAGACCATGGGGGTCAGCTGAAAACCATAATAAGATTTTTACTTTTACAATGACAGATTATTCATTAAATAATGATTCAGTGTCATTTGATCTTTATTATGTTTCTTGTGCTAATGATACTACATTTTTTACTTCTACATTTAAAATTATTATAACATCTACTAATAATACAATTACATTAGAACAATATTATACTTGCCCTCCTTTATATGGAAACTGGTGGAATAGAACAATAAGTTATGAATTAGAAAAAAAATCAAATGAAGACATCCAAATTTTGGCTTACTAATAATATAAATAATAATGAAAATTTTAATTTAATAGAATTAGCTAACACACAACGTGCAATTTCTAATTTTGTAAAAATACAAACAGGTAAAGAGATACCTATTGAATTTATCCCAAATAATAATTGTGATTCAATGACAGATGGTAAAAAGATAGTGATATCATCAACGATTAACACGCGTAATTTAGACGCTGTTATAGGTACTGCGCTTCATGAAGCTGCGCATTGTAAATACACGGACTTTTTTGTGTTAAAGAAAATTGCAAATCGTTTACTTGAAGTTAATTTAATGGGGGGACGTAGATGGATCGAACTTCTTTTAAATTTTATTGAAGATAAAAGGATAGACAATTTAGTTTATCATAACGCTCCAGGTTATCAAGATTATTATAGGGCAATGTATGATAGATATTTTTACAGCAAGACAGTAGATAAAGGGTTAAAAGGTAAAGAATATAGAGGGGAAAATTGGGAACATTATATGTTTAGAATTATTAATATGTTTAATAAAAATGCTGATCCTACAGCACTTAAAATGTTACCTCAAGTATATAAAGTAGTTGATTTAGAAAATATTGGTAGATTAACATCAACTAAACATTCATTAGAATTGGCTATTACAATATATCAACTAATAAACATGCATTTTATTTTGAATTCAAAAGATAAACACCAGGCACAAGAAAACAGAAAAGGTGCTAAACAAAATAAAACGTCAAAGGAAGAAATTAAAAAAGCATTTAGTAAACAACAAGAATTCTTAAAAGGTAATGTATATAAATCACCAATAACTCATAAAGAAAGAAAGCAAGTTGAAGCAATTTCAAAGTCTAATATTGACATAAAAAATGTAAAAGCAACAGACAGTAAAGGAATTGAACACACAAACATACCTGTTCATGTTATTGATGGTATTACACCTACAATTATAGAAAGTAACTTATATGAAGTATTTGGTAGAGTTAATTTAATGAATAAACAAATTGATGAGGGTGTTGCTAAAGGAAAAAAGTTACTACGTAAATTACGAATTAGAAATGAACAAATAACATTAGCATCAAAACGATTAAAGTCAGGTAAAATTGATCCTAGACGAATTTATGCTGCTAATTTTGAAGATGATTTATTTTATAAAATAGACAGAGCAAATTACAAGCCAATTAGTTTACATGTTACAATTGATGGTAGTGGTAGTATGGAAGGTACAAAGTGGTGGCAAACATTAATTAATACAATTGCATTAGGTTATATTTCTTTACATATGAATAATATTGATTTAACTATATCAATTAGAACAACCGGCAGAGATTTAAGTAAATCCTCTATGACTGCACAGGTTCCATTATTAATTTTAGCCTTTAATAGTAAAAAACACACATTAGCTGACTTAAAAAGATTAGGCCATTATAAAACAAAGGGATTAACACCAGAAGGAATGTGTTTAAACGCATTAAATGAGTATATACCAAATTCATCATATTATCTTGACAGTTATTTAATTAATATGAGTGATGGTTATCCAACATTTGAAAGATATGGTAAATTTACATATAAAGGTGAAGAAGCTATATTAGACACTGCCAAGGCTGTAAAAAATATTAAAAAGAAAGGGGTTAATATATTAAGCTATTTTATACAATCATCTACAACACAAACTAAAGAAGAAGAATTGATGGAAAATTTTCAAATTATGTATGGTAAAGAAGCATCATTTATTGATCCTAAAAACATGTATGAAGTTACTAAGACATTAAATAATTTATTCTTAAAACAAAACTTGGTATCATAATGAAAAAAAGAGTAGAAAATAGAGGAAGACCATCAGAACAACCAATTGAAGCTCCTAGACAATTTACTAGAGTATATGATGATACTATCTGGTATTATGATTTAGATAAATTTGATAAAGGTCCTTATTTAGTAGAAATGACAGATACAACATATGATAAATTAGAAAAATTATATGAAAAATTAGAACGTTTAAAAACCCCAAAATATCACGAAAATGGCAGGAAAAAAAGAACAACTAAGGTTGACAAAATCAAGATGGAAATTACTGAGACAGCGTATTGGAAAGAACATTATAAACTCTTTCCAGAAGATAAACCTAAAAAACGTGGTAGAAAAAAGAAATTTTAATATGTCGGAAGAAGAACAAATCGAAGAAATATTAGAAGAAGCTAATGCTTATAATTTAAGACTCGAAGTAGAAGCAGCAGCAGAAAAAATATATGGAGAAAAAAATACACAATTTCATGTGTTTTCTAGAATTGATGCATATGTAAGAGCATACCATGAAATAATAAACGATTATGAGTAAACAAACAGAAGATACATTTTATGAAATTCATCAAGAAGTTGAACAAAAGGGACTTCGTAAAAAATTTGACAAACAACTTAAAAAAATGTCAAATCAGGATAAACATAATAATAAAACTGCCTGTGAAAGATGGGAATATGCATTAATTAGAATTAAGGAATAATGGAAGAAATACAAGAACAAGTAGGAAGACTTATAGATGAGATGGAAGGAAATGATAGTATATCAAATGAAGATTTATTAATGGCATTATATAAATTAAAAACAGACATTGAAGATTATGTTTTTCGACATGAAAGTGAAGGAGGTCTTCAGTGGGAAGATTTGGATTAATAATTAGTTTTTTATATATATAAGTGATCGCTAGTAATTGTATTAGCTGCTTTTTTGGACGTGGGTTCGAAACCCACCACCTCCACTAATTTTTATACCTAGGGGGTGACTGGATTTGACAGGAAGTAAGGATATGATGAAGATCAAACGCGTAATCGGCACACAGATTAAATCGGTGAAAGCAGGTATTTTCGCTTCATTAGCAGCAATCAGACTTCTGGCAACAGAAACTGTAGCTACTGAAGAGTCAGTGTATGCTATGGCTGCCTAATTAGGCACCCAACACCAACGGGTATAATAGGACATATATCGTTAAAGTTCTTAAGAGCAGCCACAGGCTGCTCTTTTTTTTCTATACTTATTTCCGTATATTATAATATTCGTATATGAAAAAACTACTAGTTCTACTATTTTGTTTACCTCTGTTGGTAAACTCACAAAATTTAAAAGAAATATTCAAATTTGGTACAGTATATGGTGCAGTAAACGGCGGTACCTCTTTATCAGATGAAGATATTTATTCAGTAACAAACGGTTTACAATCATCAGTAAACGAAACTCCATATGATTATTCCATATTATTTGGGGTAAGAAAAATGAAGCAATTTGGTTATCAGCCTAAAGAAGCGTTTAAAAGAGGATTAGAGTCTTCATTTTCAGATGCATCTACTCTAGGTAATTGGGAAAATAACTTTGAATTCTTATTTCAAGGTGAATATAAAAGACAACAAGGTGAAACTTATTTAGATCAACACCATTTTATTAGATATGTAGGTAATGATGGTTGTGGAGAAAATTTTTGTTTTAAACACTTTGTTGCAAAAATAGAATATTTAGAAGATGGTTTTGCTGATATAAAATACTTTGAAGCTTCAGAAAGACTTACATACATCCACCCACAAGTAAAAAATTTAACACTTAATATTGGTGCAGCTCAAAGATTAGCTGAACCTTATGGTTATGATCCTTTAGCAGAATGGTTATTATCAAATGGAAATATACATTACACTAATTTAGCAATACAAGAAGGATATGAAGTTATTTTTGATGGAAATGGTGCAGTAGAGTATCTTGATCCATCAGGAAATTCAGTAGCAACAAGTACAGAAGTTTGGGAAGCAGTAGTTATTCCAACAGTATTAGCAAATTATACTGAGAAAAAAAGAGATCAATTAAAAAACACAATACAACATTCATTAGTAGTAGGATTTGATTATTACAAATATGAAAAAAGAAGCTGGTTACATGCTTGGGGTAATTTAATGCCTTGGCATTTAGATCAAGGTGGGGAATTTTCATATCACAAATATAATGATGGACAATGGATGGATTATTCAGCAGGTATAGTATATGGACATTGGTTCAATAAGAATTTAGGAGTATTTGTTGAAGGAACTTATAATAAATACTGGAATAGAGAATGGCACGAATTTAGTGCGGGAGTAAATTATAGAGTATTTTAATCAAAATAAAAAATGGCAAAGGAATTAAGTGAAGACACTAACGTACAGGTAAGTTTAAAAACATTAGGAGGAATAGCAGCATTAATAGCTACAATTGTAGGTATGTGGTTTGCATTACAAGCAGACATAGCTGAAGCAAAAGAATTACCAGTTCCACCCCCACCAACAATTACTCGAATGGAATTTGACATGAAAGATCAATTAGTAAGACAAACTATTATGGATACTCAAAAAGATGTAGAAGAAATTAAAGAAACTTTAGAAAAAATAGAAGACAAATTATACGGTAGATAATATGATAAAATTATTTAACAAGAATATATGTTTAACGTCACCAGTGTCAATAATGATTATAGTTGCTTTATTATTTAGTACAATAGTATTTGCAAATGTATGGACTGAAGAAATAGTAATAATAGAGGACAAAACAGAAGAAAAAATATGGATCCCTACTAAAGAAGATATCCTTTATCAAGATAGTATGTACACTATAATTTCAAACACCCAAAACGACATAACAAACATTAAACAAGATATAGTGTATATCTTAGAAAGATTAGATTATGAAGATGGCACTTATGATAGTATTAGATATGTAAAAGGAGGTAAAATTGATAAACGTAGAAATAAATAACATGAAAAAAGATTATACAACAATAAAATTATTTTTAGGTTATATATTAATATTATTATTTATGTTAGTTTCAAATCCGGCTATGGGTCAATCACCTTGTGGAAATGATGATTTATGTGTAGTACAATTTAATGCTGGATTTAATGAAGCTAACAAAGTACCATGGGTTATTGAATTAAAAGATTGCAAAAATACGTTTATTGATATTCAAACAGATGTAGCTGCAGCTGGTAAATATAAAATAGTAGTTGTGCCTACAATATTAATATTTAATGGAGGTACAGAAGTTGCAAGATTTCAAGCAAATATAATGATGAAGATGGAAACAGAAAAAAAAGAAGTCCAAGGAAAAATAGACGAAATATTGATGGACGCTTTCTAATACAAAATACAAATTACAAATGAAAAAAATACAGATATTACTACTAACAATTTTAATACCTTTTTTAGGTTATACACAAGGTTCTTGGATTCACATCCAATTAATGACAGACAATTATCCATCTGAAACAAGTTGGAATATTACACCTCCAGGTGGTTCACCTATTATTATAGAAAACAATAGCAATATGCTACCAAATACAATGTACGATACTGTTGTTTTTCTTGGTGGTACTATTATTGCAAGTATATATGATAGTTTTGGTGATGGTTTAGGTTCATCTCAATGGGGTGGGACTGATGGTTGGTTTATG
>Ga0209631_10008422_pt1 | contig 10071 bp, 7 predicted proteins | sample COG_08_FD_184752 | JGI IMG/M metagenome (GOLD analysis project Ga0209631, IMG submission 184752) | Pelagic Microbial community sample from North Sea - COGITO 998_met_08 (SPAdes) (version 2) | ecosystem: Environmental > Aquatic > Marine > Neritic zone/Coastal water | place: Helgoland, sampling...
GGGAGAGTCGACGCCGAGGGTGTGTTTCTAGGGTTAAACGATCGATCGATCGTCGCGCGGCGATGGACGCGCGTCGGGTGCGCGATGAACGCGGTTGAGGACGAGGCGATACACGAGGAAGACGCGGCGAGGGAGATGGGCGTACCCTGCAGTCGTCGATCCACAGCACCGTGAGCGGCACCCGTACGCCGTGCTCGTTCCACTCGGCGGTCATCCCGCACTTCACCGCGATGGCTCCCGGCCGTAGCTTCCTCGGTTGCGATCCGGGCTTCGCGATGCCCATGTCCTCGAACATCCAGTCCCTCAGCAGCGCGTGCTCCTTGATGTTGCCGGGCTTGGCCATGGGAGACGACGACGACGTTGCGATGGACCGACTCGCCGCCCACGGCATCGCGCCCGGGGTTCGCCTCCGTTCCTCCGGGTGGTGCGTGGCGCCCACGACGGCGGACGACGATCTTACCCCTAGCCACCGGGTGAGCGCGCCGTGGGAGGCGGACGCGGCCGTCGGCGTCGACGCGAGCGCGCGTCGCAGCGCGTCGCCGCCGGATCTCCCGATCGCGCGGAACATGGCGTCCGGCGCGAGTCACGAGTGGCCGACGACGCGGATGGTTTGACGCTCCTGATTATTAAAGAGCGAAGGGCACCCTGGCTCGTCATTTTTCTTGGCGCCACCGAGCGCGATGGGGGGCGAGGCGCCTCTGCGGTTCGCGGTTCTCGACTGCGAGGATGCCGCCAAGTGGGACGGACACGCGATCGCGCTGTCCCGACTCCTCTCACGCGCGGGCGAGCGATGGTGCGCCCCTGACCCGCGACCCGACCAACCTCCTCTCCGCTAACACCCGCCCAATCGAGCCTCGCCTCACCACCCTTCGCCCCCGTCTCTCGTTCCTCGCAGGGAACACTTCAGATGCTGGAACGACGAGCGCCCGGCGACGTCCGAGCTCCACACCTACGCCGGCCTCGTCATCACCGGCAGCCACCACGGCTGCAACGATACGTACCCGTGGATAGCCAACCTCCGCGCCTTCCTGCGCACCGTCGTGGACGTCCACCCGGGGGTCAAGGTACTCGCCACGTGCTTCGGGCACCAGCTCATGGCGCAGGCGCTGGACGGCGCCGCGGGTCCCAACCCACACGGCGCATTCGTGCTCCAACGCGAGTCCATGACGTGCGAGGACGCGATGCTGGCGCGGGAGGACTTCCAAGCCGCGGCCGCGATGTTCCCTCCGATCGAGTCTGCATCGTCGGGTCTGAGACGAGTGGGCGTGTTGGAATCGCACGGCGATTGCGTGAGCTCCCTGCCGCCAAACGCGACGCTCCTGGCGTCGTCGCCCACCGCCGCGGTTGAGTGTTTCAGCGTCGGGGATACGGTGCTCTCGTGGCAGGGCCATCCCGAGTTGAGCTCGGCGGCGATGGAGCGAAAGATTTTGCCGTACGTCGAGTCGTTGTCGGATGACGATAAGAAGGCTTCCAGAGCGTCGTGGAAGGTTGAGAACGACGCGTTACTGCTCGTGGCGATGGCGCGTGGGTTCCTGCGCGGGGGTATATGCGGTGGGGACGACGCCGCGACGGTGAGGGCGCATTTTGCATCCGCGGATGCGTTGATGACGGGACCGAGCGCCGACGAAGGCTACCGGAAAACGGTAAAGAGTCTTCCGGGCGCATCCGGCGACACCTCCCTGGCGGACGCCGCGGAGGCGACGTTCCTCAAGGTTGCCGACGCGATGCACGCCGACGTGAACGCGGTCGCCGAGGAGTTTCGGCACTTGGGTGAAATGAACACACGCGCGGGTGCGACGTACAAAGAGCTGGGCGAGAAGGTTGGCACCGCTCACGTATTCGCGGACAAGGTTCGGCGGGCGGAGGATGCCATCGCGCCGCAGCTGGAGAAGCTCGGGGAGATCGAGGCGAGCGTGGGGAGGCTGGAGAAGGTGGCGGCGGTGCTGGACACGCGCGCGAGGGAGCTGGAGAAAAGGTTCGCCAGGGTGGTCAACGGCGAGGTCGGCGACGGGGGATAGACGCGGCGTCGGGGCTCATCGAAAGACTCTTTTAATGATATAAATTCGCGTTGGCTCTCGGCACATTGGAGGGCGCAGTGCGGGATGTCGGGTCGCGACCGCGGTGCGGGCGGCGCCGGACGGCCGCGTGGAGCCGCGGGGCGAGGGGGATCGCGCGCGGGGGACGAGCGCGACGGCCTGGAGAGCCCGCTGCTCAGGGCCTCGGAGGATTCCGAAGAGGATGCAGCGGAATCCTCGGGCGAGGCGCGGGCGGGCGCGGGCGGGACGCGCACGCGGGTCATCGTGGAGGACGAGGACGACGCCGACGATCCACACGATCCACGCTCGAGCCGAATCCCGCGCGGACCGGACGCGTCCACCCGCGGCGGCCTCTCGCATCGCGAGGCCGCGCTCCGCCTTCGCCGATTCGGCCCGAACGAGCCACCGCCCGCGCGCGACGACAGGCTCACCCGCGTCGTGTCCAGGGCCACGTGGAGGTCCCCCGCGGCGCTCGCGACGTGGATAGCCATCGCGTGCGAGCTCTCGCGCGCGCTCGCGCACTACAGGAGCGACGCGCGCGACGACGCGGCCGCCGCATCCTCCCCCGACGATCAACAATCCGACGCAATCTCCAGATTCAGATACGGCGCGGACAGGGAGCCGACGTGGGTCGCGCTGCTCGGGTTACTCGCCGTGCAGGCGCTCAACGCGCTGTGCGCGTGGGCCGCCGAGACACGTGTACACAAACACGCCGCATGGATGCGAAACGTCCTTCACTTGGAACGAACCGTGCGCGTGATTCGGGACGGAGAGCCACGACGCGTGTCGACGCGGGAAGTCGTGCCGGGCGACGTCGTCCGCGTTCGCGTCGGGGACGTCGTCCCCGCGGACGTGCGGATCATCCCCGGGGACGGACTATCCCCGGAGTATCCTGGTGGGGGTGCCGACTTTGGGGACGGTGGGACACGCGCGGTGGTTCGCGTGGACGCGGGGAGCGCCGGCGGTGAAGGATCAATCATCGTTCTCGCCGCCGGCGACGCCGTCGCCGCGGGGTCGACGATCGTCTCCGGCGAGGCGACGTGCGTGGTGACCGCGACGGGCGCGAACATTCATTGGGTGGACGATGACGTCACACGGCGTCACGGGGCGTCACAGGGCGCGACGAACGAAGGTGACCCATTAACTCGGTCGCGTCCGTCTTCTTCGTCTTCGATGGACGCCGGGGTGTCAGAGTCGTCCTTCGTCGTGAACGTGAGCGCCGCGTTCGTGTGCGTCACGCTGTGCGCCGTGCTGTACGCGTGGGACTCGTACGTGGACGCGGACGGGGCACCCACGGATGGCGGGTTCTTCGGCGCGGCGGCTTTGGCGGCGGCGCTCTTCGCGACGGCGGCTTCCGTTTCGCACGATTCCGTCGTCAACGGACCGACGCATATGGCGATTCGGACGCTCGCGAGGCGTGGTACGGCGGTGACGCGTCGCGTATTCGCGGTGCACGCGCTCGCGGAGATGGACGCGGTGCTCGTTGACGAGCGCGTGGTTCGAACCGCGGGGACGTGCGGTGTCGGTTCATCTTCCGAAGGGGGACTGGAGCTCAGGGCGGTTCACGTCACGCAGACGGGCGTGAGCCCCAAGGACGTGCTGGTCGCGGCGGCGCTTTCCTCGCGGTGGTTCGAGGCGCCCGTGGACGCGGTAGACGGCATGATCCTCGACGCTGTGGACGTGGCTCCCCTGAGCGATTCGTACACGCTCAACGAACACGCGCTCACGGGCGGCGACGGGGATCCCCGCGGGTGGATCGCCGCGTCTCGGCTGGCTCGAACGGCGGACGGCGGGAGCACCTTCCGAACCTGCCGCGGCTCCGTCGACGCCGTCGTCGAGATGTGTGACGTCGGGTGGGACGTCCACGACGAGGTGACGCGCAGGGTGGAGGAGTGCGCGGCGGCGGGGGTGCGGTGCATGGCGGTAGCCGCGGACTACCGAGGCCGATCAGAAGAGGACGACGAACATCGCGATGAAAGCGGCGACGATTCGGATAGTTCGTATGTGGACAGCGAGGAGGGCGGCGGCGCCCCGAGGACGCCCAAGCGCGGCGGCTGGATCCTCCTCGGGCTCCTCTCCTACCACGACCCGCCGAGGGGCGACTCCGACTACGCGATTCGCGTCGCGACGGAGCTCGGCGTGCGAACGGTGAGTGTACTTTCATTTCCGTACGGGCAATTGGATTGACGTTGTTTTTTTCTCTGTCACAGGTTTTGGTATCGGGGGAAGACGCGAGGTCGACCCGCGAGCTTTGCCGCGGCGTCGGGCTTCCCACGCACGTCGCGGGCCCGGAGTGCCTTGACGTCCCGCTGGAGGCTGCGACGCAACGCGCGACGACGTCGTTCGTGACGTTGGAAGCTGAACGCGCGGGGGCGTTGGCGGCGATGTCCGGTCGCGACGGGGCCAACGCGGCGCGACTGTTCATCGCCCGCGGGTGGACCGCCGGATACGTGGGCGCGACCGCCTGCGACATTCCCGCGATGTCCACCGCGGTCGTCTCCATCGCGGGGCACACCGCCACGGACGCGACGCGAGCCGTTTCAGCCGTTTCTTTGTCCTCGCCAGGCCTCGCGGCTTTGCTTCACGCGATCGTCGTGTCGAGGGCGTCATACGCGGCTACTCGGGGATTGTTAAGGCACCGCGTGGCCGTGGCGTGCCAGCTCCTGGTGTTCTACGGCGTCGCTTGCGCGTTCACGCGGCCGGGTGACTTTGACGGCACGTGGCCCAAGACTTTCCGCGTGCCGGTGGTCGCTATGTGCGTCCTTTGCGTCGTCGACGCGTTCGTGACGTCGGCGCTCGCGGGTGAAAACATTTTGAATAACCGGGCGTCACGGAAACCCGAGCGTTGGCGCGCGCCCGCCGAGTACACCGTCGCGGTGACGTCCGGGTTCACCGCGGCGCTCGCCAACCTGGTGTTCCTCGGGCTCGTGTTGCGGTGCAACGCGCGCGGGCTGTCCATCGCGCGCGTTTTTGGCTTTGGCCCGGCGAATTACGAAAAAGTCGTCGCCGCGTCGCACCTCAAGGCGTGCCTCGGCGCGATTCTCACCGCGATCAGCGCGAGGCACGACGGCGGGTGCCACACGCGCGTTCCATCGCCGGTGCTCATGGCGGTGATCGTGATGGCATGCGGTTTCGTGGCTGCGTTGGCGGCGTCGGGCGCGTTCGCCTTGGGCGAGGAGGACGGGGATGGCGCTTTGGAGTTTGTTCAAATTTGTTTCGTCGCCGGGTACAGCCTGGTGGCGTTCGCCGCGCAGGACGGCGCCAAGGTGGCGTGTAGGCGGGTGCTTCGCAGAGCCGGCTGGCTCCCAACGGAGGCTACTGACCCGACCGGGGTCGGGTCCGTCATCGGGGGTGCCACGTGGCGAAGATCCAACGAGCTCACGCGAGCGGAGTCGGTTCGCGTCGAAGAGTTTGCCGACGCCGCCGCCGGCTTCCTCGACGGCGTACGTACGACTAAACAGTCACAGGCGGGACGGAATAAACACACGGACGGCGGAATCAAAGAGTTTGGTTCGCCGCCGAGGCGTAACCGCGCACGGGGCGGCGCGTCGTCGTGGGACGCGGACGCCGCCGAGCGCGCGAGCAGACGCGAACGAATGCTCCAGGAGAGCGTCCGCCGGGACCTGTCCGACCGAGGACCGCCCCGGCCCGGGACCTTCGCCGGCTCGATCGGACCTTCCGAGTCATCACTCGGCTTCACCACCCACCGCGAGGGCGAACTTCACGGAACGGAGACGGAGAGTGCTCCCGGGGGTGTGCCGGTGCCCGATTACGAGTCCGAGGACGGACGCATGCGGCCGTGGGCGGGTCTCGACGAGGACGACGACGATGCCACAGTCGTGTCCGCCGACTTTGCCCTCGGACGAAGGGACTCTCCCTCGGACGACGACGATCCAGCCGCCGCCGCCGCCGCCGCCGCGGGTAGAAGACTCGCGCCCGCGCCGGCTCCCGCGCGCGCCATCGCGGCTGCCGCCGCGGCAGGGACGGTCCGCGCGCGCGCCCCCGGGGGTTACTCCTGGGCGCCGAGTCAAAAAAGTCGAGCCGGCGGTGAGCCCGACGCGGCGAAGGCGGCGGAGGCTGCCGCCGCCGCGGAGACCGCCGCCGACGCCGCCGTTCCCCGCGCGGACAGGCTCCGTCTCCACCCGGAGTACGTCGCCGCGACCGCGGACGACTACGCGCATTTAGTCAGGTCGCACGACTGGCGCGGGACGCTCTCGTTGATCAAAGATGAGGCGAGGCGGCGGGGCAAAGGGGAGGTTTCCGTGCTCGACGTCGGCTGCGGCGCCGGTGCGTTCACCGCCGCGCTCGCCGCGTCCGGCGCCCTACTCGACCCGTCATTTGACGTGTCCATTACACAAACCGCCGGTCAAATCGACGGTGTTCGGTCGACGACGTCGGTCAACACGGCTGTGCCCATCGGCGAGTTTCGAGTCGACCTCCTGGATCCGAGCCCGGGGGCGCTTCGCGCCGCGTCCGCGTCCTTAGTTCCCCCGCTCGTACTCGGCGAGCTTCGCTGCGCCTCCGTCCAGGACTTCGCGAGGGCGCGTCTGAGTTCCGGTGAGCCGTTAGAACGTTACGACGTGGTGTGGGCGGTGCACACGCTGTCGCACGTGCCGTCGGGCATCGGCGCCGGTGAACTCGGCCTCGCCGCCGCGCTGCGATCTATTGGAAACCTACTCAGACCCGGCGGGTTCGGGTTCATCGCGGTGCCCACGAACGACTCGCACTACGCCAGGTTCCACGCGCTGTACAGGCGCGAGTTCGGCCCCGGCACGGGCTTCGACGCGGCGAGGATCGGCGACCCGAGCCGAGTCGACGGCGGCGCAGACGCCAATAAACTTTTGGCAAATTTTTCGCAATATACCTCAGCCGAGCACGTCGCCGCGGCGCTCAGCGCGCGCGGCGTCGCGTTCAACCGCGTGGACAGGGCGCACGTCACGCGGGTACCCGCGAGCGACGCCTCACGGCTGGAGGCGTACCTGCGGGGATGCGCCGGGGACGACGCGGTGAGCCTCGACACCATGCTCGCAAATCCGAGGATCGGAGCGTACCTAGCCTCGTGCCGCTCCGCCGACGGGACCTACTACGCGTTTCCGCAAAAGGTGGCGCACATGACGCTTTAGCGTATATAGGATTTCAATACGTAGCGTACACTAGAGTACATTCGTGTCATCGTATTCTAATCTGTGTTATTCGAGGGGCGCGGCTGTGGCCATGAGGCGATCCGCGATGGCGTTTGACTCGCCGTCGGTGTTGGCATCCGTCCACTTCAGCGTCACCAGCGCCGACGGATACAAACCGGCACCCTCCACCGTCCCTGCCGCGCCGTACCCGACCCCTTTACCCCCGAACTTCTTCGATGCCTCGCGCTCCAGCGCAGCCTTGGCGACGGCGCCGCCCTCGTCGTCCTCGGTGATTGGTTTACCGAGAAACGATAGGGAAAACGTTCGATGCGATTCGCGAATGTGTTCCGCGACGAACGATCGCACCGCGCCCGCCGGTTCACGTCGCCCAAAGTCCCCTTGAAGCACGACTCCGTCGGGCATGCGCACGCGGATCACCGCGGGCTTCCGTCGATCGCCGCCGCCGGAAGATGAACCGTCGTTCCCGTCTTTGAGCTCGAAATCGAATCGGTTCTTGTCCTTCCACGACTTTGTGGTGAGGACCGAATCACGCTCCCGCAACGCCTTCTTACGAGCCATCTCCGCCTGGATCTCCTCGGGCGTCCGCTGGAAGTACTCGTCACCGAGCTCAGTCACCGCGGCGACGCACACCGCCGCCGGGACGAACGCACGCGCGCCTCGTCCCGTGGGCGGGGGCTTCTTCGGATCCGGCGGCGGCGGCGGGGCGTTGACCGTTTTGCTCAACGCAGCCGCCACCGCCGGCGCGAGCTTGGCGAGCCTGCGCGCGGCGGCGCTGAGTGGCGCGGTGTCCGCTGACGGGTCCAGGACCATCACCCGCGGGTCCCCTTCGCCCCCGTCGTCCTCGAACACCAGTTTGAACCCCGCGCATTCCAAAAGTTGTAACCCGCCGTCCGTGTCCAAAACCGCGGCTGAAAACAAAACACTTACCCGTCAGTCATTCTAATTGCCCATACGAATACAAAAATAAACTTACCGGCTACTTTGGCGTTTGCGAGTTTGACTTTGCGGTACTTTGGTTCGAGTGGGTTAGTTAAGACGTTACCCACGATGCGCAGGAGGAGCCCCGCGGATGCCTCCGCGGTGGCGTGCGCGGCGACGCGTGCGACGGCGTCGTTGAGCGGCGCCATCGCGGGATCTTCGTCCTCGACGGCCATCGCCGCTTCTCGCTCTTGTTTTTCCTTTAACATGGCTTCGCGGCGTCGCTCGCGCTCGGCGAGGATCTGGCGGCGCATGTCGTCGGTGGATGAGCCGCCGGCGCCGCCGGCGAGGCGCGCGGCGGCGGCGGCGGCGGCGCCGCTGGCCGCGCCGCCGCCGCCCGCACGACTCGATGCCGACGCGTTTTTCCTGGCAGCCTCCGCCTCGAGCGCGGCGAGGCGGGCCTTCTTCTTCTCCTCGTCGTCAGCCTTGGTTCCCAGCGTCCTGCCTTGGCCGCTGAACTTCTGCGTCGAGTTCTGTGGATGTTCGGTCCGGTAAGGGGGGAGACGGCGGTGTCAGCGATGGGAACGTCGGGTCGCAGCGATGGGACCTTCGCATCGTCATCTCAACTCATCTCATGCGGGGCGAAAAGTCCAGATCCGGCGGGTTCGGGCGCGCACCTTGCCGAAGACGGCCTCGTACATCTTCTTACTGTCCATATCGAGGCAGGGACGAAGACGCGGGTGGAAACCCTGGCGTGCCGAGTCGGCGGGGACGAAGACGCGGGTGGAAACCCGGCGGCGTGCCTCGCGCGCGGACTCTCTGGCGACGGGCGACGTTCGTTGTTGAACTCTCCGCAGTTTGACTGCTCGGCACCCTGTTTTCACTTCATCACATGCACACAGCGCCGGGTGCGGTATGCCGTCCCGAGACGAGACCCGCGCGACGGAGCGCGCCGCGGGCGTGTCCCAGTCCGAGCGATTCGCGCTCGAGCTCGAGTTCGTGATGTCGCTGGCGAACCCGCGCTACATCCACCGTGCGTGTCCCGGCCGCACGAACCAACCCCCGCGCGATTCGATGTTTTCAACCCTAAACGTCGAGTCCTCGTCGGATCCACCCATCTTCCACGCGTCTTCCGCTCCTGACGTTCCATTCGAAATCCCTCTCCAAACGCAGACCTCGCGTCCACCGGCGTGCTGGAGGACCCGGCGTTCGTGAAGTACCTGGAGTACCTGCGCTACTGGGAGCAGCCGCAGTACGCGAAGTTTGTTCATTACCCGCACGCGTTTTACTTTCTGGAGCAGCTGAGACGGCCGGAGTTCCGCAAGGCGATGCAGAACCCGCGGCTGGCGGAGGCTGCGCACGGGCACCAGTTCTGGCACTGGCAGAAGAGCAGGACGGAGCAGGTCGAGGCGGCGGCGGCGGCGGCGGCGGCGGGTGGGACCCCCGCGCCATCGGAAGCAGCGGGGAGCTGACGACTTAGACGAGGTGATGGCGTCGAGTGTGATTAGGTCGATTCATCTAGTAGGCGGATGCGGCGTGTGGGTGAACGTCCGGGGAGGGTGCGATGCGCGTATCGTTTACCGGTGACGCATCACGTAAGATCTTAGGTTTCCATATCCATATTAGCAAATACGATCCAACTTCGCGTCTCTCCCGATGAAAAGATAATTTAATTTAGGCGGGGGTGAGCGCGATGACGCCGCAGGCGAGGCGTGCGCCCGCGTTGCCGGTGGTCTTGGAGGTCTTGCCCTGGGTGCCAATCTCGGAGGAGTCGCCCTTGCCGAGGTCATCCTCGAGCTCGTGGATGACGCACGCGCGGCCGATGATGGAGTTGGTTCCGTCCAGGGGGATCTGAACGTCTTCGAGCTCGAACACGCAGCCGTCGGCGGTGGCGACTACGTTGCCGAGGTCTCCCGCGTGGCGGTTCTCGTCGGTGGGGGCGCCGTGGTCCTTGCCGGCGGGGTTGAAGTGGG
>Ga0209631_10008426_pt1 | contig 10069 bp, 10 predicted proteins | sample COG_08_FD_184752 | JGI IMG/M metagenome (GOLD analysis project Ga0209631, IMG submission 184752) | Pelagic Microbial community sample from North Sea - COGITO 998_met_08 (SPAdes) (version 2) | ecosystem: Environmental > Aquatic > Marine > Neritic zone/Coastal water | place: Helgoland, sampling...
GGTGTTATGTGGAAATTCACCGTGATTACCCGGGCCTGTCATCAGCAGGGCTTTTCGATGCCGAAGATGCCGAAACGCGGATCGGGCGAGCGCGCCGCCCCGGCTCGGCTCGGCGGCCTCTAGGACTGCGCTGCCCTTGAAATACGACTTCATCGACTGGCAGGAATTCGAAGCCCCGGGGGCAACGGAAGGCGAAGCCGTTGGCGTGCTGACGCTTAACCGCCCGGATCTGAATAACGCGTTCGGGCCGCGTATGGCGATGGAGCTCGATACCATCCTCGACGGGATCCGCCACAGGCAGGTGCGTGTCGTCGTCGTCACCGGGGCAGGAGAGACGTTCTGTTCCAGCGCCGAGCTGACGGAGGCACTCGAGCCGCTGGAGCAGCCGGAAATTGCTTCCGGCATGCGTGATGAAGAGGGTGAGTTCGCCCGGTGGGCGATCAAAGATCAGTTTCATGCCATTACGCAGCGGGCCTTTCGCAAGTTGGAAGGACTCCCGCAGGCAGTGATCGCGGCGATTGACGGTGCTGCCATTGGTGCCGGGTTCGAGATGACGCTGGCCTGCGACCTTCGCATCATGACCGACCGGGCACGTCTGTCGGAAATCTCTGTGCCGGCCGGCGTCGTGTCTGAGTGGAGTTGTTCGCGTAACCTGCCCAAGCTGGTCGGGCAGACGATAGCGAACGAGTTGATCCTGACAGGCCGGTCCGTCGGCGCTGCGGAAGCCAGGGATATCGGCCTGGTCAACCGGGTCGTGGCGCCCGAAAGTCTGATGGACGAAGCCATGACCCTGGCCGGCCATATTGCCCGAATGCCGGGCCTTGGCGCGCGTCACGCGAAAGAACTTATCCAGCTGAACAATCAGGATGACCGGCCGACGGAACACTACAAGGCCGATCTGGAGCGCGCGATGGAAATTATGCGCGGCGGGGATTCGGCCGAGGGCATACGCGCCCTTGTTGAAACCCGCCCGACGGATCAGGTGGAATAGGACATTCGGACAGGCTGGTCCGAGCTGCTCCTATCGCTACTAGCTGCCGATCTCGCCGCCATCCGCTTTCGTGATAACCACGACCGAAGGACGGCTCGGCATGTCGTCTCTGAAATCAGGCCAGCGTGTCGATGGCTTCGCGAAGGTCGATTTCTTCTCGTCCGCCGGGTGCTGAACGGCGCCAAAGAACGTCTTGTCGTCCGGCGTGAAGCAGGGGCCGCACAGTTCAGCACCGCGGGGAGCGGCAAAGAACCGTTTTGTCAGCATGCGCCCGTCGCCGTCGACATCGGTCGCCCAGACACCATCGGCGATTCCGGATTTCGGCGCACCGTCGGTTGCGATCCAAAGCCGGCCTTTTGTGTCGAAGGCGCAGTTATCCGGGTTCGACAGCCAGCCATTTGCTGATATGTCGGCATGGTATTTTGCGCCGTCCCCGGCCTTCGCCGGATTACCTGCCATCAGCGGTATTTCCCATCTGAACTGAAGCGCGGCGTGGTCGGCATCCTTGCCATGGCCCGGGGGAATCATCTCGAGGATGTGGCCGTGTCTGTTCTTTGCCCGTGGGTTTGCCCCGTCCGTCTGGCTCAACTTACGCTTCGTGTTATTGGTCAGCATCACGAAGACGGACCCTGTGACCGGGTTCGGCTCCACGTCTTCCGGGCGGTCCATTGGTGTCGCGCCCAGCATGTCCGCGGCGCGGCGAGTCTCGATCAGGACATCCGCCTGGCTATTGAAACCGTGAGCGGCGGTTAGCGGTTCCGTGCCCCAGATCAGTGGCAGCCATTTCAACGTGCCGTCGGCACTGAACTTTGCGACGTGGAGTGTGCCGTTATCCAGCAGTGCGGAATTGGCAGCCCGGTTCTGCGGATCGTATCGGCCGCTGGAGACGAACTTGTAGATATAGTCGAATTGCTGGTCGTCCCCGGTATAGACGACGACACGGCCATCCTTGTTGATGACAGTGTTTGCGCCTTCATGTTTGAACCGGCCGAGCGCGGTGCGTTTTACCGGTGTCGATGCCGGGTCATAGGGATCGATCTCAACCATCCAGCCGAAACGGTTCGGCTCGTTCGGTTCCTTGTCGAGATTGAACCGGTCGTGGTGTTCGGCCCATGAAAACCGGCTCTTCGTTTTCAGCCCGTAGCGTTTGTAATTGCGGGCCTCGGTTGTTTTCGCCGGGTCGCCGCCGAAGTACCCGTTGAAATTTTCTTCGGCAATGAGAACAGTGCCCCACGGCGTATTCCCCCCGGCACAATTATTGAAAGTGCCGAGAACGAGGGTACCGGTGGCGTCGGCATTCGTCTTCAGGCGGTCGTGACCCGCAGCAGGACCGGATATCTTCATCGGTGTACCGACGTGGATTCGGCGGTTGTATTTACTCTCCTTGACGACTGACCACGATCCGTTCTGTTTTGCGATCTCGACGACGCTGTGGCCGTGCGCAGCCATTTCGATTTCGGTCTGCGCCTTCGTCAGTTTTTGCTTCCGCGTGACGTCGGGGAACATCAGGTGCTGGTTGGTATATTCATGATTGACGGACAGTAATCCGCGACTGCCGTTTTTCGACCCGAAGGGCAACGGTGTGAAACCGATATAGTCGCAATTATATCCGAACTGTTTTGACTGGGCCGAAGCTGTCTGGTTCATCGGATCGAATACCGGCGCACCGGCCTCGACCGGGTCGCCCCAGCGCAGCAGAACATTGGCGTTATAGCCCGGTGCAACATGGTGGGTCGCATCATAGACATGCGGCGTTTCGGTGAAGGTAAGCGATGATTTTACGCCCGCGGCCAGGGCACGCCGGCTGATCATGTTGTGGCTCACAAGGCCGAATGCCGCGGCGGCGCCGAGGCCGGCTAGAACGCCGCGGCGCGTCACCCGTTCTTCAGCGATTTGGGCGAATGGCGTATTGCCGCTTTCATTTGACGGCAGGTCATCGTCGTCTTGAATGACGCCCAGTTCTTCGAGAATGTCCGGGTATTCAGGACTCCCGGGGGGGGCGGTGAGCAAGATGTCGCGGGTGATACGTCTGTCAGCCATCGTCCGTCCTATGTGTCAAAAATATCGATGCCCGCTTTTGTCATGATCATTCGAACGGACGTATGACGAATATCTTTCATTTCAATGACTGGGTCGAAATCAGATATTGCCGAATAGACCTCTTTGGCGATGCCAGCTCTCGATGCCGGTATCGGGGTATTCGTCGAATTTTGCATCATGTTCCGCAGCATCGACAGAGACCCAGGATGCCTTGCTTCCAAGCATCAGGTGAGTTGTTTCCGGGGCTTCGGGGAGTGGCGTGTCCATGGCGGACGCGAAGGGATAAATGAAGTCCGGCCAGTCAGATCCATGAACCCAAAGTGCCGTGCCGCAATTTTTGCAGAAAAAGCGCTTTGCCGGACTCAGTCCGTCGTCTTCGTAAGATGCCCGGTCATTACTGGCTGATCGGTAGACGGAAAGACTATCTTCACCGGTGACCTTTAGGCTGTCTGCGCGTCCCATAATGTTAATGGCGTAACCGCCCCCGCCGGCAGTTTTGCGGCAGATCGAGCAATAGCAGCGATTGTAAGGGTAGGGTGTGTCGGATTCGACAGAGAAATGAACCGCGCCGCAATGGCAGGAGCCTTCCAATTTCATGATGCTCTCCAGTAAGGTTGGCGAAGATGATACCAGACGTTCACGGCAGGTTGCGGATTCAATTCCGCAAGTCCGGGGTCCGGTTGAATGGAAGAGAAAGTGATTGTGAAAAGCCCAGTAGTGAGACGGTCAGGTCCAATGAGTATTGTTGACGAAACCTTCGCGAAGCGTGCCCCTTTGGTCATTTTTGTCGCGGTGGCGGCCGCCCTGATGATCGTTTCGTCAGCGCGGGCGGCACAGTTTCGCCAACTGCCGGAATTACCGGTCATCCCGCCGTCAATAACCTTCTCCGGTGAGCGTGATTTTCTGCAGGCCGATCTTGATCGGCTGAAGGTGCGGATTACAGCAGTTGAGGGCAAGCGAGCGACCCACCACCGCGACTGCGGACAAAGGCTGATGTCCAATGTGACAAGAAAACGCCAATGCTCTTTCCTTGCCCAGGAAATTCATCGGGATTCATCACGTCTGCGCACGGCGATCAGTTCGCTGCGCAGCCGGTTTGGCGAGATCGAGAGAAATGCCCTTCAGCGCCGCCAGTCCGGTGCCTCCGGTGTCTCCGGTGCAGGGCGTGCCGTGCGTGAACCGGTGCGTGATAGAAGACCAAAACTTATGGCCGATGCGCTGGCCGCGGGCGACGGGTCGTGGAGAGGTTTACTGGCTCTCGTCAAATCGATGATGGACAGAGGGGCAGGCGATCCTGCCGTTCGGGATGTTTCCGCATATCTGACGGGCCTGTATTCGGGGCAGATGGCTGCCGATGTACTGAATGACGCGTATTACAAGCACGGCGTCCGCCGGGCTCTTGCGGGAGACCACTGGTCCGCAACGCTTGCTTTCGCGCGGGCGGCGCGGGACAGACCTGATGACCTCCGTGTTTTCGAGTCCTTTGCCGATGCCGCCGGCCGTCAGCATGCCGGGCCTGCTTGTATCCAGTCAGGGCGCTGTGTATCCGGCAATGTCGCGCAGTGGGCAAAGCAGTTCGGCAACAAGCATGAGCAGGCGTTGAAAAAGATAATCGCAGCAGAGCGGAAACGGAAACTGAGCCTGAATGTTGCGGGTACTTTTCGCGTCCTCAGGGCTGCTGCGGTATATGCAGCAAAGAAAGAAGCAGGGGAGGTGGCGTATCCGCCTGCCGGTGATCCGGGGGATGAACTGGCCCCACAAGCGCTTGCGGCGGCGCGTAGCGGTGACCGGGCAGAGGCGGTCCGATTGTATGTCCGGCTATGGGAAAAAACCGAGCCGGGCCGCGCAGGCGTTTTTCTCGCCAGATATGCTCAGGCGTCTGGCGCCGCGACGGCTAAAGCACTGCTTGACGGGAACGCTTACCCGTCGACGTCGTCAAAGAGCGATCGGGAATACCTTGATGTGCTCAGGCGGGCCTACGCACAGGGGGATGATAACAGTCCGTTTGCCGGCTCGTTGAGCCAGGCTCAGATTATTCGTCTTCAAAGATGAGGCCGAAGATGTCTATTGTGAACAAATGACGCTGATTGAACCCGATGGCATCTGGTGTGATGTCCGAACACCTGCATTTCCGCCCGATCGTCCGGCGCTGTTTCTGGACCGGGACGGCACGCTGATTGACCTTGTCGATTATCTTTCGTCGCCAGCCGATGTGCGGCTGATCGATGATGCCGTGGACGCTGTAAGATCCGCGAATGCGGCGGGTACCGCGGTCGTTATCGTGACAAACCAGTCGGGCATCGGCCGCGGATATTACGGCTGGAACGCGTTCGAAGCGGTCCAGAAAAAGTTATACGAGTTGCTGGAGGCGGCGAGTGCAAGGGTCGACGCCGCCTATGCCTGCCCCCATCCGCCGCCGGATTCAGGCGGACCCGCAAATTCTTTGTACCGGAAACCGGCACCCGGCATGTTAATGCGTGCAGGTAAGGACCTGTCACTGGATCTTGCGGGGAGCCGGATTGCCGGCGACACAGCCGCTGACCTTGCCGCGGGAAAAGCGGCCGGGCTTCATTCCGGCCTGCTCGTCGAAACCGGCTATGGCGATCGTGACCTCGCCGGGGCCGAGGCCCTGGCGGATCAGGATTTCAAGGTCGTCTGGGCGGCATGGAGTTGAGCTGAGATCTTGCCTGTCCCGTGCTTGCAAACCATGGTCGTTCAAGTGTCTACTGCTGCGAATTGCGACCGTTTGCGCTGAAGTGGATTGCCGCTACCGGATAAGTTATTCGCGGGTCGAAACCGTGGATGAGATCAGCCGGATCGAGCACCCGGTTGTGCGGACTGTTCTGGAGCAGGAGGATTATACTTCTCCCACAGATTTCAGCATCCAGGCTGATTTACCCGCCAGTGCGGGGCTTGGTAGTTCGTCGGCCTTTACGGTCGGCTTCCAACACCTGGTTTGCGATCTCAAAGGTACAACGGTATCAGCGGGCGCTCTCGCTGAGCGCGCTATTCACATTGAACAATCTTTGCTGGGTGAGCGCGTTGGCGTGCAGGACCAGATGCATGCGGCACATGGCGGGTTTAACCGTTTTGACTTCTCCGAAGACGTGAACCGGATTACCCCAATGGGGCTTTCTGTCGACGACCTGAACGAATTTTCGGGCTGGATGGTACTCGTTTACACGGGGCGCAAGCGCCACGCGAGCGAAGTGCTGGATGAACAGATGGATAACACGGTCGGCGGCGCGGTTGATGCCGAACTTGCCGATATGAAGGCCCTTGTCGACGAGGCCGAGCAGGTTATTAAAAACGCAGGTACGGCCGCTGATATCGCGCCGGGACTGGCGCCGCTTCTGGCCGATTCATGGGTGCTGAAAAGGCGCCTGTCGGCGCGAATTAGCGATCCCGAGATAGATAATCTTTATGATTCCGGAATTGAAGCAGGTGCTCTGGCGGGGAAACTTTGCGGGGCTGGTGGTGGAGGATTTCTCCTTATGATTGTACCGCCTGATCGCCGGGCAGGCTTTTTGGAGGCCATGGGGCGTCGCCGTTGCGTTGATTTCGGTATTGATTCACACGGTTCGACAATCTTTCGGGCGGGGGCTGCTGCCTGATTTTTGCTCGGTGGCCCATCATTCGGCAGAATGTGCCAGGCCTGTCGCTTGTCCTTCTACACAATCAAGATATATTAGGTATTCAGATACCGTATTTTGCCGGTTTTCCGCCCCTTCAAGAGCGTCGGCAGGGTGTTGGGCAGATATCCGCGACCCGGATAACGGTAAAAATATGGGAAAGAAGAGCGATGGAGCTTGTATAGATATTTTTCAATATGTTTTTATTTGTATCTATCGAGCGAGCCGGAGGTAGAAGCGGAATTTTTAACGTTTTAAGGGCGGGTGTGTTAGATGTAATACAAATATAAATAAAATATTTTTTGTTTTCAGTTGTAAAAATTGGCGTTAATCAATTTTTAGTGGCGATTAAGTCTTATTTCTGTCGATACGAAGACTTAAATAATTTGGTCGTTTTTGCGTATAAGTGGCTTGTTGAGATTGATTCTTAATAGTTTTAGGTGTCTGTCTTGGTGGTGCCGGTTCTTCGGCGTTGTCATGTCAGGCAGAAGTGATGCGTTCGAAGTGGTGTGTCATGAGTGATATGCGGGTTTTATGATGCGTGATCCCCTTTTGGGAGCAAAAGATTTTGTGGCGGAGGATGTCCGATGGCGACTGTTAGTTTTAGGATTACCGATGAGCTCAAGCGTGAACTTGACGAGTTGTCGGCGGAAAAGGGCTACCATTTGAGTAAGCTTTTTCGCAGGGCCATAGAGGATCTGCGGGACACCATGCGTCATGGCCCTGACGGCGGGGCTTTCGATCTGTCATTGAAGGACAGGCTGCTCCTGTCGAACCAGTATCGCATTCTTGAATTACTGGATAAGGAGGGCGCGACAGAGCATGCCGAGCATCGCACCGTCCTGACGGGCGCTCAGGAAATGCACTACGTTACCCTGCTTGAAGATTTCAGCAATGCCCTGAACCTCGGCATTGCGCGCGAAGTAATGGATATCCTTGGGATGTTTTCGCGGCTGAGACTGTCTTACGAGAATCTCGGCGGGCAGACATCAATCCCGGCAGAGGGTATCGATTTTTCCGGTTTCCATCCTGAGTTCGAGGCGGAAATGCTGAGCTATGCACAATTCTATATGGAGAAACTGGGGCGCCATCGCTGGCTGAAAAGTGCCGATGGCAAGGGGATAGAGAGTAGCGTGCCCATGCTGGACGTTTATCGTCGGATGCTCAGTGCCTGGCAACGTATCGGTGTTTCAAAAGTTCTGTCGGAATCCGAGGTCTCGGAAATCGTCAATGCGCGCAATGGTATTCCGGGTCTGGGGGTGACAGTTTCCGGCGGGGTTTCTGGTCAGGCACCTGGCGCAGGCGATATCTGACGCGCAAGCCCGTAACGCGGAAATAGGTCTCGGCCCGCTGTTATGCGTCTAGCGGCAGGAGGCTTGGCCGGTGCTATCGGTTTTTGAGCTCAGGTAGGACCGGCGCGAGTATCGAGATAATATTGTCGCCGCGGATATCCGCCTTCGCGCAATAAATTTTCGCCCCGTTCGCGATTGCCATTCGGTGAAGCTCAGGCGAAGAATCGCCCGATATGGCAACAATAGGTGTATTTGGCGATTTTTTGTAAGCGGTTGTTATGGCCTCTGCGCCCCATGGGGGCAGGAACAGGTCGTGAAAAATCACAGCGTAATCATTCTTGTCCATAAGTGCGCCGGCTTCTTCCACGCTGGCGGCGTGCTCCGTCGATACTTCGTCTCCCAGTGCTTCCTGCAGGCATATCTCGATGAGGTGAAAATCTGCAGTGTTGTCTTCAACGACCAGTACTCTAAGCGTCATAAAAGCGGGCTTTCTTCTGAAGATACGAGATGGCTAGCTGGCAGTAGCCCTTTGTCTCCGATGTGAATTGCCAGTCCGTTCATCTGGAGGCGCTTGGGAAGAGAGGGTAGGGTCGAGTACTGGCGGGATTTTTCTGCCAGCCACCATGCCGCGCTCTTGGCGGGCGGAAATGCACATCAGGTAATTCCCGTGCCATGGTTAATTTGTATTACAAAACTATTATGTCTGCAATAAAAAAGATCGGATTGTTGGGGGTGTGCAACCCGTGATAGTTGGCGCTCTGTGGGCTGATAAATTACCATCAAAATTTTGGCACCCGGAATATGAGTGGAGGATAAATTATATGAGCGACAACAAGGGCGTCGGCGAAACCCCGAAGCAGTTGACTGAAATTGGCGCGCTGCCAATTCCTGACCCCGATATGCTTGACGATGACATCAAGAAATACATGGCGATCTGCGAAGACAAGCTTGGCCATATTCCCAATGTGGTGAAGGTGTTTTCGCTTCGTCCGGCAAAGCTGCGCACGTTTATTGCAAAGTACAATGAAATGATGCTGTCGGATGACAGCGACGTGAGCCGGCTCGAGCGCGAGATGATTGCGGTCGTCGTGTCCTGTGTGAACCGGTGCGTTTATTGTATCACGTCTCATAGTCAGGCAGTCCGTGAGTTCTCGGGTGATCCGGTGCTCGGGGATATCCTCATGGTGAATTACCGGGAGGCAAATCTGACTCCGCGTCAGCGTGCGATCCTCGATCATGCCTGGAAAATGACGTCTTCTCCCGGTGAAACGGGCGCGGCAGACCGCCAGGCACTAACCGATGCGGGATTGACGCCCGAGGAGATATTCGACGTCAACGATGTCATTGCGTATTTCAATTATACGAACCGCATGACCCATGGCCTTGGAATGCAGCCGAATGAATATTATTTCGGGCGAAATCGACTGCCGGACCCTGAAGCAGGGTAGCTATTTGGCAATTCGGCACGCGTGTTCTCGGTGAGATCGGGTGTCCCGGGTTGAGGGGGCGGTGGCCGAAGGTTGTAAAAATAATAATTAGTACCCTATCTGTGTTGGGGCGAATATGCGCTCCCGCGAAGTTGTTGATGCGCGGGTTTCGTGTAATTATTTCAGTATGTCTAGGTTTGGGGTGTGTGGTATTATCGTAGTGCGGGATGGGTAAATTGTAATACAAATAATAAAAATATTTATTGACATGTTTTGTTTCAATGCTACTGAGTATAACGTAAAGTATTGTTATTATGAATATAGTAATACATCGATTTTGATCGAAATATCAAGGCGTTATGAGGCGCGGACTATTTCACTTCCTGTAAATTAACGAAAATTTAAATCGAATCCCGGTAACACGGCGGCGAATTATTTTTTTCACCGCGAAACATTGTTCAGGGAGACGATTGATGCCGACAGCGCATATAATCTCGAAAATAGCCGCAGGAGCCATAATGGCACTGGCAGGCGGAGCGACCCTCACGGCATCAATCGCCCAGGCTGGCGAAATTAAATCACGTGAAGAATGGAAGAAGGAATACGCCCGCCCGGCGGAAATCCCGTTTCCGGAAGATAATCCCTATACCGCCGCTAAGGCAGACCTCGGTCGCACGCTGTTTTTTG
>Ga0209631_10008427_pt1 | contig 10068 bp, 8 predicted proteins | sample COG_08_FD_184752 | JGI IMG/M metagenome (GOLD analysis project Ga0209631, IMG submission 184752) | Pelagic Microbial community sample from North Sea - COGITO 998_met_08 (SPAdes) (version 2) | ecosystem: Environmental > Aquatic > Marine > Neritic zone/Coastal water | place: Helgoland, sampling...
GTCGCGCCGCATTGATGGCACATCAGCTGCTTCAGGAAGCGGTGTTCAACCATCCGCGCGTCACAATCCGTGCAGGCAATCTGCTCACCACATTTGCGGCAGAGCGTAACAGGCGCATAGCCGCGGCGGTTGAGAAACAGGAGCGACTGCTCCCCCTTGAGCATCCGCGCTTTGACAGCGCTCTCAAGCTGAGGCGATATCCAGCGATTTGATGGCAGCTTCACTTGCCGCATATCAATCGTGCGCAACTCCGGCAGCACAGCGACCCCGTAGCGTGAAGTCAGCTCGATCAGCTCGTATTTACCCGATTGTGCATTGCTCCAGCTTTCAAGGCTCGGCGTGGCTGAGGCCAAAACCACTTGCGCGCCACACAAAGAGCCACGCAACACAGCCATATCGCGCGCATTGTAAAGCGCGCCTTCCTCTTGTTTGTAGGAGCTGTCGTGCTCTTCATCGACAACAATCAGCCCCAAGTCCTGAAACGGCAAAAATAACGCTGAGCGCGCCCCAATCACCAACTGCGCGCCGCCCTCGCCAACCATTTTCCAGACGCGGCGGCGCTCGGTCATTGTCACGCCAGAATGCCACTCTGCTGCCTTTGCACCAAAGCGCGCTTCAACGCGGCGCATAAAATCTGCCGAAAGCGCAATTTCAGGCAACAAAACCAAAGCCTGCCGCCCTTGCCGCAACGCCTCGGCCACAGCCTCAAGGTAAACTTCTGTCTTGCCAGAGCCCGTGATACCCCAGAGCAATGTCGCCCCAAAGACGCCTGCCTTCTGGCCCTGCACAAGCCGATCAGCTGCCACGCCCTGCGCCTCGGTCAGTTCCTTGCCGGGACGGGTTGCATCAAGGCGCGCAAAGGGCAGATCGCGCGGCGTATCTTCCTCGTGCACAGCGCCTTGTTTGACCAAGCCTTTGACCACAGAAGAGGTCACTCCTGCCTGCTCGGCCAGCTCGCCGAGCGTAAAGCCAAGCGCGCCAAACTCTTGCAGGACCGCAAGCACACGCCCCCGCGCATCCGTCATCCGATCAGGCGCCTTATGCCCCATGCGGTAGACTTTCTGCATCGACGGCGGATTGCTCAGCCCCGGCGCGCGGGTTGCAAGGCGCAACATCTGCGGCAGGCTCGTCAGCGTGTAAGCCCCACATTTCTCAAGAAACGCGCGCATTTCCTCGCGCATTGGCGCCACATCCAAAACCCGCGCGATGCTGCGCGCTTTCTTTAAGTCAAATCCGCCAGCCCCCGCGCCCCAGACCACACCAATCACTTTGCGTGGCCCCAGAGGAACCTCGACAAATGCGCCACGCATCACGCCGCCCTCGGGCGCTTTGTAGTCAAGCGCACGGCCAAGGGGCTGCGTGGTGAGCACCGCCACCAGCGCGCCTTCGTCAAAATAATCAGACTGGCCCACAGGCCCTCCGCTTTGGGGTTTCAGACCCCCTTTCTATGGGCTAAGCTCGCAAGCGACAATTCCAATTAGGGCCCGTATCCATGAAGTTCTTTGTAGACACCGCCGAGATCAACGAAATCGCCGAGCTGAACGACCTCGGCATGGTGGATGGCGTCACAACCAACCCCTCCCTGATCATGAAATCAGGCCGTGACATCCTTGAAGTCACCAAAGAGATTGCAGAGCTGGTCGATGGCCCCGTGAGCGCCGAAGTGGTCGCACTTGAAGCCGACGCCATGATCGCCGAAGGCCGCAAGCTCGCCGCAATCGCCGACAATATCGCCGTAAAAGTGCCGCTCACATGGGCCGGCCTCAAGGCCTGCAATGTGCTCAGCAACGATGGCTTCATGGTCAATGTGACGCTTTGTTTCTCAGCCAACCAAGCGCTTCTCGCTGCCAAAGCGGGCGCAACCTTCATCAGCCCGTTTATCGGCCGCCTTGATGACATCAATCTGGATGGGCTTGAGCTTATCGCTGATATCCGCACAATCTATGACAACTACGGCTATGATACCCAAATTTTGGCCGCCTCAATCCGCACAGTCAATCACGCCTTTGAATGCGCGCGCATCGGCTCTGATGTCATGACCGCGCCACCCAAAGTCATCAAGGCGATGGCGAGCCACCCGCTCACCGACAAGGGTTTGGCCGACTTTATGGCCGATTGGGAAAAAACTGGTCAAAAAATTCTGTAAGCCGTGCTATAAGGCGACAAAATAAAAGAGGCACTCATGAGCAGCAAGGCCCGCATGGACGATGTCCTGCGAGAAAAAATCATTACAGAACCTGATGTTATCCTAGATGATCAGGACGTTATGCGCGCGCTCATCGCCGCAAACGAGCGCACGATGGGCGGCAACATTGTCGATCTTCGTGGCATCGCCATGGAGCGCCTTGAAGCGCGCCTTGATCGTTTGGAAGACACCCACCGTAGCGTAATTGCCGCAGCCTACGAAAACCTCGCAGGTACAAATCAAGTGCACCGCGCGATCCTTCGCATGCTTGATCCTGTCGAGTTTGAAGTGTTTCTCAAAGACCTCGGCGGCCCCGTCGCCGAAATCTTGCGGGTTGATTGCGTCAAGCTCGTGCTGGAATCGGTCCAGAACGACAAGGACCCCGCAGTAAAGCGCCTTGGCGATGTGCTCACAGTCGTTGAGCCCGGCTTTATCGAAGACTACCTGCGCACTGGGCGCAACGGCGGCGAACAGCGTCAAGTCACATTGCGCCAGCTCAACGAAGGCCCGCCCGTATATGGCGAGGCCGCAAGCTGGATCCGCTCGGAAGCCTGCCTGAAACTTGATTTTGGCGCAGGCCGCCTCCCTGGCATGTTGCTTATGGGCGGCGAAGATCCACACCAGTTTACCCCACAGCAAGGCACAGACTTGCTCTCGTTTTTTGCAGGTGTGTTTGAACGAGCGATGCGCCGCTGGTTGTCATGAGCTCGGTCTCGCCCGCCCTGCGCGACGCGGTCCAAACTTGGTTAAACACCCGCCGCGCCCTTAAGGGCGCGTCAGACAACACCCTCACAGCCTATGCCCATGATGTGCACGGTTTTCTCGGCTTTGTAGCACAGCATACAGGCGGCGAAGCGGGCCTTATCGCGCTCAAGTCTCTGACCATCACAGACATGCGCGCATGGATGGCTTCCTTGCGGCGCGAAGAGCTGACCTCGCGCTCCATCGCGCGCAAGCTCTCTTCGGTCAAAAGCTTCTTCCGCTGGCTCGGCGAACGCGAAGGTTTTGAAGCCACCGCCGTGCTCAATGCCCGCGCGCCCAAGTTTCAGGCCAAACTGCCCCGCCCCTTACCTGTCGAGGCGACCCGCGATCTGATCAGCGCACTTGAACTACAGTCAAGCGAGCCATGGGTTGGCGCGCGCGATGTGGCTGTCGTGACGCTGCTTTACGGTTGTGGCTTGCGGATATCAGAAGCGCTCAGCCTGACCATGGCGGATGCGCCCCTGCCTCAAGTCCTACGCATCACAGGCAAAGGCGGCAAAGAACGCGTTGTCCCCGTAATTGACGCGGCCCGCACAGCCGTTGACCAATACCTCAAGGCCTGCCCCTTCGCTTCACACGAAGGCCCGCTCTTTCGCGGTGTGCGCGGTGGTGCTCTCAGCCCACGCCTGATCCAGAAGGTCATGCAAGCAGCCCGCCTCCAGCTCGGCCTGCCCGCCTCAGCCACACCTCACGCCATGCGCCACAGCTTCGCAACACACCTTCTGGCGGCAGGCGGCGATCTGCGCGCAATCCAAGAGCTTCTGGGCCACGCGTCGCTCTCGACAACGCAAGCCTATACAGCAGTTGATGCCCGTCACTTGCTTGATGTATACGAAAAATCTCATCCCAAATCCGCGAGCAACAGCACATGACACTTCAAGCCAAAGCCCTCGCGGTTCATCTCCTCACAGCCACAGGCGCCGTCTTCGCCATGCTCGCCATGTTGGAAGCCATCGAGCGCGACTGGGCCATGATGTTTGTTTGGCTTATCGTCGCCTTCGCGGTTGATGGCATAGATGGCCCCCTCGCACGCCACTACAACGTCAAGACTCACGCGCCACAGTTTGACGGCGTTTTGCTCGACCTGATCATCGACTACCTCACGTATGTCTTTATCCCCGCCTATGCGCTTTATGCGTCAGGGCTAATGGATGGCTGGTCCGGCTGGGCCGCAATTATCGTAATCACCTTCGGGTCTGCGATGTATTTTGCCGACACCCGCATGAAGACCGCCGACAACTCCTTCTCAGGCTTTCCCGGCTGCTGGAATATGGTGATCCTCGTGCTCTTCGCGCTCTCACCGCCTTGGCAGGCCTGCCTAGGCCTTGTCGCTGTGCTGACCGTGGCAATGTTCGTGCCCGTAAAGTTCGTGCACCCGGTCCGGACAGACCGCTGGCGCGCCCTATCCCTGCCCATGGCACTGGCTTGGACCGTCTTCGCAGGCTTTGCAGCATGGGAAGGGTTTGACCCGATCCCCGTTGTTTTCTGGGGCCTCATGATCACCTCGATTTACCTCCTCATCGCAGGCGCGGCACAACAGCTGATGTATGGGGCAGACGGATAAAACCGACCTTGATCACACTGCGACGTCACAACGCTTAAGGCTCGAACGTCTAACAGTATCCATCAGGTCAGTTGTCAGCCGTTCGGGGTTGGCTTCTGAATACTTCGACCCATCTCAAAATCAACACTTGGTGGAAAATGCAGCTTTAACAGGCATGCTGTCCAAAAATTATGCAGTCACGGGAGTTTTCATCGACAGAACACACTAATCTCTGGCGGCTCGATCAGCAGGTGCGCTTAAAGTTTTTGAGCTTGGAGGATTGGGCATGGTGGAAGCGTCGTTCTTCGACGAAATGTGGGGCAACGATGAGCAGCTTAGGCCGCCGTATAAAAAATTCCAGAGTTGGTTCAATGGCGAAGATCCCAAGCGCTTGCGCTCAAAACAGCGCGAAGCCGAAGAGCTTTTTCGGCTAACGGGAATAACTTTCAACGTCTATGGGCGTTCTGAGGCCGAAGAACGGCTAATCCCTTTTGATATTATCCCGCGGGTTATTTCTGAACGCGAATGGGCGCGCGTCACCAGAGGGATCGAACAACGCGTTCGAGCGATCAACGCCTTTTTGCATGATATTTACCACAAACAAGAGATCATCAAGGCAGGCCGCATTCCACGCGAAATGATCAGCCAGAACGTCGCGTTTGAGCCCCGAATGATCGGCGTAACACCACCTGGCGGCATCTATACCCATATTGTCGGGATCGATCTTGTTCGTACGGGGCCAGATGAGTTCTTCGTCCTTGAAGACAACGCCCGCACGCCAAGCGGTGTCAGCTATATGCTCGAGAACCGCGAGACGATGCTGCAGATGTTTCCTGAGCTATTTTCGCAAAACCGCGTGAAAAGCGTTCAAAGCTATCCAACAGATCTGCGGCAATCGCTTTCAGCCTGTGCACCTGAACGCACCAATGCGTCCCCTGTGGTGGCTGTTCTCACTCCGGGAATCTACAACTCCGCTTATTTTGAACATGCTTTCCTCGCGGATCAAATGGGCGCTGAGCTGGTTGAAGGGCATGACCTCCAAGTGCGTGACGGGCGCGTCGCAATGCGCACAACACGGGGCTACAAACCGATTGATGTCCTCTACAGGCGCGTGGATGACGAATTTCTCGATCCCTTGAACTTCAATCCTGACAGTCAGCTCGGCGTCCCAGGGCTTATGGATGTTTACCGCTCGGGCGGCATCACGCTCGCCAATGCACCTGGCACAGGCATCGCAGACGACAAGGCGATCTACAGCTACATGCCTGAGATTGTCGAATTCTACACAGGCGAAAGACCCCTCTTGCGCAATGTACCCACGTGGCGATGCGCCGAACCAGACCAGCTGGTCTACGTTCTGGACAACCTTGAGGATCTGGTGGTCAAAGAGGTGCATGGCTCGGGCGGCTACGGGATGCTCATAGGCCCAGCGGCCTCAAAAAAAGAGATCGCAGCTTTCAGACGCAAGCTGAAGGCCCGGCCAGGCAATTACATCGCCCAACCCACACTCAGCCTCTCAACAGTGCCAATCTTTGCAAAGCAAGGATTGAGCCCAAGACATGTGGATTTGCGGCCCTTTGTCTTGGTGAGCCCTGGGGAGATCAAAGTCACAGCTGGTGGTCTAACTCGCGTGGCGCTCAAGAAGGGCTCGCTGGTGGTTAACTCTAGCCAAGGCGGCGGAACCAAAGACACTTGGATCGTGGAGGACTGACGCGATGCTAGGCAAAACCGCCAATGGCCTCTATTGGATGTATCGCTCGCTAGAGCGCGCGGAGAATACCGCACGGCTGATTGAAACTGGCCAGCGCATTGCACTGACGCGCCTTGAACTCGGGGACCACGAATGGCGGTCTGTACTGCAAACGGCGGGCAGTCTTGAGCAGTTCGAAGCCAGTCGTGACACCCTAACCAAGGACGCCGCAATCGACTGGCTCCTACGTGATAGAGCGAACCCTTCTTCCGTTTTGTCCTCTATCGAACGGGCGCGACAGAATGCACGCCTTGTTCGCACCGCTCTGACACATGAAGTCTGGGAGTCCACAAATGCCGCCTATATGAGCGCCTGCTCCTTGCTCTCCCGCAAAGTTGGCGAGCGTGATTTGCCAGGCGTTTTGGGCGTATTGCGCCAGCGCTCCACCGTCGTCAGAGGCATGACCCACGGCACGATGCTGCGCAACGAGATCTACGATTTCGCGCGGCTCGGAACCTTCATAGAACGGGCCGACAACACAGCACGCATTTTGGATGTAAAATACTATGTGCTACTTCCATCCGCGAGCGCAGTGGGTACATCACTGGACAATGTCCAATGGGAAACAATCTTGCGGTCTGTTTCGGCGCGCGGAGGGTTCCGCATGGCCTATGGGTCCAGCGGAGGGACGCGCGAGATCGCTCAGTTCCTGATACTCGACAAGCGGATGCCACGATCCTTGGCCTTCTGTGTGAGCAAGCTGCGCGATAATCTCGGCTACCTCAACCGAGGCTATGGGCGGCTTGGCCCTGCGCAGCTCAAAGTCCAACATATTGAAGGCACATACCTGCGCCATGACATCGACGCAGTCTTTGAATTCGGCCTTCACGAACACATTCAGAAAATTCTGGCGCTTCTGGCAGAGTTGTCAGGACAAATTGAAGCCGACTATCGGTTCTATGAGTAGACAATGCGATTAATCATTCGTCATCAGACACGCTACCAGTTCGAAACGCCCGTGAAATATGGGCTACAACAGCTGCGCAAGACGCCAAAATCTTCGCACCAACAATCCGTTGTGTCTTGGCGGACGCTGATCACTGGTGGGAAAAGCGAGTTGCACTACGAAGATCACCACAACAACACCGTCGAACTGCTAAGCTTCGAGCGTGAGGCATGCGAACTGATCGTTGTGAGTGAAGGTGAGGTCGAGATGAGCGACAGCCACGGAGTGGTCGGGCGTCACACAGGGAAAGCGCCGCTTTGGTTATTTCTAAACTCCACACCTCGCACCCAGCCACGCCAAGGCGTTCAAGGCATTCTACGCAAAACACCGAAATCCGAGCCACTGGACCAGTTGCATGCCTTGTCCAGCGTCATTCGGGAGACTGTCGCATACGAAGTCGGTGCCTCAGAGGCCGATTGGAGCGCAGAAGACGCGCTCGCTGCGGGAAAAGGCGTGTGTCAGGATCACACACATATCTTCCTGAGTTGTGCACGTGCGCTTGGTTATCCGGCTCGCTACGTCTCGGGTTATCTTATGCTGAATGATAGAATTGTGCAGGATGCTATGCACGCTTGGGCAGAGGCACATATCGACGGTCTGGGCTGGGTCGGTTTCGACGTGTCCAACGGCATTTCACCTGATACACGATATGTACGGGTGGCATCAGGCCTCGACTATGCCGATGCCGCCCCAGTCTCGGGAACCCGCATCGGCGGGAACACCGAAACTCTGTCAGTCGCAATTGATGTAGTACAGCAATAGGAATACCCAAATGACTTACTGTGTGGGAATGATGCTCAAACAGGGGCTAGTCTTCATGTCCGACACGCGGACAAACGCAGGGCTCGACAATATTTCGACATTTCGGAAAATGGCGATCTGGGAGGCACCGGGCGAGCGTTCAATCACGCTGATGTCCGCAGGCAACCTTGCAACCACACAGGCCGTCGTGAGCTTGCTGGATGAGCGCAGAAAATCACAGGAAGAACGTGCGCCATCTCTCTTGGCCGTTCCGTCAATGTTTCAAGCCGCCCGCATGGTGGCCGAAGTGCTGCGCGAAGTGATCGAAAAACACGCCGATACAGGTCAGCGCGCCGACAGCACTTTCAACGCAACCTTGATCCTCGGGGGCCAGATCAAAGGCGGACCCCACCGGCTTTTTCTGATCTACCCCGAAGGCAATTTCATCGAAGCGGCCGAGGACACGCCCTTCTTCCAGATTGGTGAAACAAAGTATGGCCGTCCGATCCTTGTGCGCGCCTATGAACCAGACATGAGCTTTGAAGCAGCAATGAAGCTTTTGCTCGTCAGCTTTGATTCAACACTCAAAGCCAATCTGACCGTCGGTGCGCCCTTCGACTTTCATTGCTACGACGCAGACAGCCTGAAAACGGGACGGACTGGGCGCGTGGCAAGTGACGACGCCTACTTTCAAAAGGTGTCCGAAGGCTGGGGAGAAGCGCTACGAGACGCCTTGGATATGCTGCCAGAATTCACACTGGGCCCCACACCCTGAGAAAGCCCGCAGCAGCGCCGCGTTGCTTTCTGTTTTGGCTATTTTGCAAATTCCTTTGCCTGTTCACGCAGTGCAAATTTCTGAATTTTTCCTGTCGAGGTTCTGGGAATGGTTGTCACGACAAACTTTGCAGGCACTTTGTAAGCCGCGAGCTTGTCACGACACCAGCTGCGCAGCGCGTCAAGGTCGATCTCCTGACCTGATGCCAGCTCAACAAACGCACAAGGCGTTTCGCCCCATTTTTCGTGTGGCATCGCAACCACGGCGGCAATTTCAACAGAAGGGTAGCTGTAGAGCACCTCTTCCACTTCGATAGATGAAATATTCTCTCCGCCAGAAATAATGATGTCCTTTGAACGGTCCTTGAGCTGGATATAGCCATCCGGATGCACAACCCCCAGATCACCAGAGTGGAACCAGCCACCCTCAAAAGCCTTTTTGGTCGCTGCGGCGTTGCGGAAATAACCTTTCATCACAACATTGCCGCGAAACATCACTTCACCCATACTTTCGCCGTCGCGCGGAACGGGGCGCATCGTTTCAGGGTCAAACACATCAAGCCCTTCCAGCGGCAAATAGCGGACCCCTTGGCGAGATTTGAGGCGCGCTTGCTCCTCACTTGGCAAGGCTGACCAGCTTTCGTGCCAGTCGTTCACAACCGCTGGCCCATAGGTTTCGGTTAGCCCGTAAAGGTGGGTCACATCAAAGCCTGCTGTTCTCATATCCGCCAACAGCTTTTCGGGCGGTGGCGCTGCAGCCGTAAAGAACTGCACAGTATGGTCGAGGGTGCGCTGTTGATCTGCGGGTGCGGAAATCATCAGGGACATAACGATAGGTGCGCCGCACAGGTGCGTTACTTTCTCGCCTGCCAAGGCGGTCCAGATCGGCTCGGCGCGCACCTGCCGCAAACAAACATGCGTCCCGACAATCGCTGAAAGAGTCCATGGGAAACACCAGCCGTTGCAGTGAAACATTGGCAAAGTCCAAAGATAGACTGCATGTTTTCGCATTGAGGTGGTGAGCGCATTGCCCTGCGCCAAAAGATACGCGCCCCGATGATGGGAAACCACGCCCTTTGGATCACCCGTTGTCCCAGAAGTATAATTGATTGAAATCGCGTCCCATTCATCTTCGGGCATAAGCCATTCAAAAGCGGGATCACCTTCTGCAAGGTAGCTTTCATAATCGATGCCATCAAAGGCTAGGCGCGCGCCATCAAACTCGGGGTCGTCCACCTGAATGATCAGTGGGCTGACCTCTGCCAGCGCAAGCGCGTCTTGCATCAAGGGCAGAAACTCGGCGTCCACGATGACAACCTTTGACATGGCATGATCAAGCTGGAAGGCGATGATGGCTGCGTCCAGCC
>Ga0209631_10008430_pt1 | contig 10067 bp, 20 predicted proteins | sample COG_08_FD_184752 | JGI IMG/M metagenome (GOLD analysis project Ga0209631, IMG submission 184752) | Pelagic Microbial community sample from North Sea - COGITO 998_met_08 (SPAdes) (version 2) | ecosystem: Environmental > Aquatic > Marine > Neritic zone/Coastal water | place: Helgoland, sampling...
CATACGGCTTTCCTGTTCCCAACCATACTGTTCGGTAATCATTGATGAAAAGCCATACTTTTTAATTTCAACTTCCTCATCTAACAATTCCTCTGTTGTCCAATACTCATCTACAATATACTTAGTTTTCTCATTACCATTTTCATCTGTAATAGTTTCCTCTAAGTATTTGCCTAAGTCATCTTTAGCATAAGTCTTAACAAATTTATCATCAAGATTTCTATTCTCAATATCCTCTTCTTTAAGATGAATTGCCTCATACCATTCAAGAGTATATATTCTCTTAACCATACGAGTTCCTTTGATTAGTGATATGTCCTCTAAGACATTGTTGGCATTATCTTCACTAAAGAAATTATCCCAACGCCCACCAACTTCATACCAATCCCAATAACCCTCACTATTGTAAAGGTAATTATCAAAAACTTGATATTCCTCATTGACACTAAAATCAGAAGCATTAATCAAGATATTCTCAAATAATTCCCTATGGTCATCATTATCCATATCAAACTGTTCGCTAGTCATATCAAGATTAAACAATCTTACTAACATCATAGTTGGCTCTATCTGAGTATCTATTTCAGCTAAGGTCAATTTTTGGCTTGACTTAGTTTCATCATTCCATTTGCTAGTCCTTTCTGCCCAACCTCTATCTCTCTCAATTAATTCATTACATATATTCTCAACGGCTTCTTTGTCTTTGTTCATATATGCTTGTAGTAATTTAGTTGCAGTTTCGTTTAATTCGGGTTGCACTTCACAATATTCATCATCTTGCTCATTGTAAGGTGCTAACAAATGAGTTAGATAATCACTTTGTAACGCCTCTCCCATAGAAAACATATTCTCTAAATTTTGTTCTTTCTTAGAATATTCTTCATTAACTTCGTAATCATCATCTCTTGGAATAAACGCTACTCCTACAAAATGGCTCATAATATACCTCTTTCTTATTTGATTGCTAATCCCATATTAGCAACTTGGATTAAAAATGCAAGTAATGAGTGTAGCACTTGGTGCGCGGGCGCCCACGTGCTAATCTCGTATTCGTTAAGGAGCATAGCTTACACAAGTACAGAGCCGTTATGTAGTAGTAAATCTGAAGATCGTTTACAGCATAAAAAAACCCTCTCCGAAGAGAGGGTTTAGTTTTCACTAATCAAACAAAGGAGATGATTATGGTGAAATCCAATCGGGTGGAGTGTCATCTTTGACATCATCAAGTAGAGCTTTAGCCATTTCTCCGTTTGTAATCCTATCACCTATTGCTAACTGAACATAATTCAATAGCTTTGGTGTAACTTCAAACGTTGCTACTTTTTCTCCATTGAAACTTAATTGAAAATGAAAAGGTATAACTCTGTCCTCATCATATTTATTTTCAATATCCATTTCTGTATATAAACCTAGTTCAAATGTTCCCCATTTATCTTTCACCTCATCTTTACCTCTAAAGTAAAAAGTTTCATCATCACCTAAAAAGGTAACACCTTGTAACTTTAATAGTTCAATCGTTTCTTGATGAAGTGGTAATTTAATTAGTTCCATTACTTGTACCCCCTATCACTCTTGCATAAATGATTGCAGTTTGTTCTTTGTAATTTTGTACTGTTTTCCACTCAATATCCAACTGTTCTCTCCTAAACAGTTTGTCTTTAAAGTACCTAGCAGATGATTGGTAACTTGCACTAACACTCTTGTAATTTGGAGCAGTAGTACTACTTAGTTCATACCATTGATTAGGATTTTCTTTCATTGTCCTTACATTCTCATCACTAAATATTTTGCTTGGTCTACCTTTATTACTAACGCTATTAACGACTTCATCACTAACAGGTTTCATAATGATAAACCCTCTTTCCTTGCGTTAGCTTTATTTATTTGATGAATAATACAATTAACTAATAATTGTTGATTACTATATAATTTCTTATCGTAACCTACTTCATTAAGTGTCCAACCTATAACATTAACTAACTCGCTATGTGTTAAGTCTATGCACATTTCTGTAAGGTCATACTCTCCTAATATGTTTTGATTACTGTCGTTCAACAGTTCATCTATATCTTTTTGTTCCATAATATCTCCTTAATTAATCTGACTATCTAAGATTAGCACTTCTGTATTTTTATGCAAACTCCGGATTGAATTTTTATATAATGGGGTATGACTTGATCACTGCCGTGGCAAGTCATAAGTCCAAAACGATCTCTCGTTAAAAAAAAACAAGCTAGGAATTTCCTAGCTTGTAAAAGTTTGTAGTAGGTCTATATATTTAAATTGAAATCAATTCTTTTTTTATGTAGTTAAACGCTTTATCTGTAATTGGGTGTATTCGCCCATTAACAGAAGTTTTGGCTTGTCTTTCAAACCTGTCGTTACTACCTCGTATTTCGGCTGACCATAACTCCCAATCATTAACTGCGTTGAGCATTCCCCAAGCATTGTTAACAACAGAGTAGCTATCGGCTTTTTCAAAATTTTCTACAATTTTGTTATGAGCCAATTTAACTTTAGTTATAGCACCCTCATTTAGAATATTTCCATCAATGTCTGTTCTCTCCCCAACCATAGGGTAAACAACATCAAGCATTTTTTTAAGGTCATCAACATTAGCGTTGACTTCAACAAGTTTATTTAATTCTCTGTTGAACTCATCATAATATTTATAACCAATTTCTAGACTTTCCTTAGCTTGTATAACTTTACTACTAGCGTTATATGTGTGCTTAAAGCTAAAACTTGAAACACTATTAGCAACTGCTAACTGTAAAGTATTAGAGCAAGTAATTCTAGTTGGTGTAGTTATTGCTTTAATACTTGTAGAGCCATTATGAGAATTGATAACTGTAAAATAAGGTACAACCTTATCATCTCCAATTACAATATCCTCACCTAACTGTAAAGTAACATAGACAATAGCACCATTTGAAAAAGTACCTGCATTTTTATACCTAGCCCCAAAATCATCAATTACATTATCCATAAAACCGAATACATCTGTATTCTGAAATGGTACGTAACGATTTCCCACTGCCTTAAAAGGATACATAGTATCCATACGCATAGGGATTTGATTATGAGAAACTTCTACAAATTCGCCATTAGGCAATTTTGCATAAGTTGGCATTAACTCAACTTTCCAATCTAGATTTGCACTTTCAATACATTCACGAGAAGTTAACAACCCCTCGGTATTTGTACCCATAGCTGAAAAAGGATTATCACGAACGATAGCTTGTTCAACTCCTCTAAAAGTACTTCTATTTTCTAACATAATTTTCTCCTAATCTTATAGACCTACTACAAGATTAATTGATTACTTAACTACATTATAACTGCATATCCAAACTATGCAACTTCGCATTAGAAAAATGAATAATGAGGTAACACTTGGTGCGGAACGCCCCAAGTGTTAATCTCGGTTTGTTATGAGTATGCTTTACGCCAACAACGAGTTGTGTTTTCTATATAAGTTTTCTTGTTCTGTGGTCATCTGTACATAACCAGTTAAAAACGTACCAAATTCGTAACTGTGTATTGTGTAAAAAAGAAATGTTTCTTCTTCACCTTCATATCTTGCACTTACTATATGGTCAAAACCATTATAAAAATGTTCTTTTGTGATTATAATTGTGTCTTTCATTATTCTCCTTTATCGCAAGTAGTTCTTAACTCTTACTTCAACTCCTGCGTTTATTTTTTTCCACATATCATCTACTTGATTTGAATACCAATCGATCTTTTTCTTTTTTTTAAACATTGTTACTCCTCATCATTACTATTCTTGCACTAACAACTAAGTCATTACAATCATTACAAACTTGTCCTGTGACTAAAGGTAGTCCGTTATTACCATACACAAACTCATTATCACAACTAGGCATTCTACATTCGCTTAACATACAAACTGACTTTCTGGTCTTACCCAATTGTACTTCTCTAGTAGTTCGGGATTTTCTTTTTTGACTTCTCTAACAAAACTACATTGATAGCAAATATATTTGTACTTAGGTATTCCGTTATCATCTAAACCACATTCACAGTTGTACTTTCTAAATTCACTACGCATTCTGTCTATGTAATCTAACTTCTCAATAGTACTAAGTCCATTCCACATTTCTGCTTGTCTTTCTATTATTTTATCTTCTGCTATTGACTTACGCATAAAGTCGGCTCTATCTAGCTGACTTTCAACATAACTATCAAAATCCTCTATATCGTTCATCTTATACCTTTCTCTGTTGCTATATCTACGCAATGAGTTCTAGGATTAACCCATTCACTTTCACTTTCAAAGTCATTCTCTTTAACAAAGTACATAGTTTCCCCTGTTGGCGAATCGTGATGATACATTGATACTTCAAAAACACCTTTATCCACATTTGTAAAGTCAATACTAATATTCATTTCGGTATCGTAACAAAATAAAACATCTCGTAGAGTATCCCCATTAAGTTCATACACTCCTGTATTACTAGCTGACTTGTTCCAACCTAAGAATCCACCTGCTGAAAAGTAGTCCCAACCTAAGTTGTTTAACTCATTAGCTATTTCATTTATTTCCCCTATGATAAAATCCCACTCAACATCAAAGTCAATAGTTTCATCATAAGAATGGTTAGCCATTTCTAGTTCTGTCATTTTTGTATACATTTGTATTACTCCTTTATTTGATACAACCATTATAGGTAGCATATATGAGATATGCAAACTTTGGATTAGAAATCTACGTAATGAGGTATCACTTGTTCGCGTTGCGAACAAGTGATAAGTCTGCCTTTAAATAGAATTAGAAACTTGCAATCATTAGGAATACTGCTAATCTGGAGTGTGCAATCAAACAAAGGACTATTATGATTATTACCGAACTAAGTAAATTGGTTGGCGAGTATATTTATATGCTTGGACAATTTATTAAAGAATTAAAATCTTATGGGGATTTTGATTTAGCCCAAGTTGTTAGAACAGAAAGACTTTCTGTTTTACATAACTTAGATAACCCATACTTATTTTCTAATTTCTTAGAGGAATGGAAAAATTGGGGTTGCCCACAAGTTGATGATGAGAATTTTATCTACTTTAAAAATCTCTTTGTTGGGTATGATGACTTCTTAAATATGCAAGAGGACTTGTACAGAGAGGGGTTGGCTCTAAATGGATAACCTACAAGAGTTTTTAGACAAAGTAAATCAAGCTGAAATTTTTGTACAGTTTAAAGAATTTTTTGCTGACAATTATCCACAAGGCGAACTTTTCGCTATTGAAACTTCATCTATGATGAATGCTATATCTTGGGATAACGAAACTCTTTTTGTTATTTTCGCCAATGAGAGTGAGTATTTATATTATGATGTACCCTTTGATGTTTTTCTTTTAGGTGCTTTTACAGAATGGCTAGTAGAGTTTACAAAAGAAAATGATGAGGAATTACTACCCCCAATAAAAGTTAGTGGTTGGTTTCACGAGCTTGTAAAAGGTAAGTGGGACTACACGAGAATTAAATAGTAGCAAAACTGCCCTTTGTTGTGGCTACTTACGACTTAGCCCCATTAATTTGGGGCTTTGTTGTGGTCACACTTGATCAGGCACTGATTAAGTGTGAAGCCGAGATCTAAAGTCGGATTGAAAATCACAATAATGAAGTGTGTGTGCAGGTTGTGTAGTTGATATCCAATTTCACTATGGTATAATTAATTATCGAGCAAAGGAGAAAACTTATGGGAGATAGAGCAATCGTTGTTCTTAAAAAAGAAGTGATGACAGATGGCGTAACACATACGGCAATCAGTCCTCAAATGTATTTACACTGGCACGGAAATCCAGACACTGTCGGTTTACTTATTGATAAACTGGCAGAAACGATGGAAGGTCGCGTAGGCGATTTAAGTTATGCGTTTGCACGACTTGTCGGCATAGCTCACGAGAGCATTGCAGGAAATCTGTCGCTAGGTGTTTACTCTAACAATTTCAAAGATGATGATATTTGGGAAAATGTTCATCAGATATCTCACGGAGATAACGGCACTTACGTTGTTGATGTAGATGATTACGAAATCGTTAGATGTTATGCAGATTATGTTGCCGATGGTCCAGATGATTACAAAGTCATTGAAGCCGAGGAAACTATAATCAGCAACTACGCACGGAAATTTATTAAGAATTAAGCTACTATAAAGAAACTTATTGGGTAAGTTTGTAGCTATAAAAAGGGGGGGGATAATATCCCCCCTTTTTTTTGTCCAGATTGAGTTGTTGCTTTTGAATGTGCCACTTGTACACTACTTGTTCAAGTGGCAATCTCAGATCGAAAATGCTAATAATGGAAACAAGGTGGTTCTTGTGTAAAGGGGTGTCAATTTCACTATGGTATAATTATATTAATCAAACAAAAGGAGTACTTATGTGCGACAGAATAGAAGTTGAATGTAGCAATGCAGGGGATAAAACAGACTATCGTTATATCGCTGACCTTGTCTACGACAACGCCCCAGACTATGCCGATGACCTTGAGGAAATTAACAACAAGCTAACCATTATGGCTATGATGATTTTAAGAACTTCGGGTTATACAAATACCTTTAAGAAAAATCCTAAAGACAACAGAAAACATATTGGCAAGAATGTCAAAGAGTTGGCAGATGTCTTTGGTATTGAATTTAAAACATAAGAAAGGAAATATGAAAACTACTGATATAACTAGCGATATAAAATATAACCAGTGTGAATGTGGTCAAGCTAGTAAGTATTCTACTGACGGCTTACACAAAGTTATTACAGTATGTCTTGCTAACGACTAATTAAATAGTCCGAGTGTAAAAACTCGGACTATTTTTTTGCTTAATGTGGTGAGACTGGGAGGGTGGGAATGCTAATGGGGCACTCTATTCAAAACTCAGATCGAAAATCCCAATAATGAGAAGAGTGTGCAGCTTGTCTAAAAGAAATCAAAATCCATTATGGTATAATTGTATATAAGCAATTAAGGAGAATATGAACGAATACTACATAGTATCAATGCTACTTATCGTCTTAGCTTACTTCACAGGTAGGTACAGATGAGATACAGATGGAACGAAAATGAAATACTAAATAATATCCCTGAGATAACGCTTGGAGTAAATGTCTTTATAGACTTTACTTATGAGGATAAGGAACAGGAAACTCTAAAGATGACACAAGATGAATTGATAGAGTTTATTGAAACTAATCTTTATAACGAGTTAGGCATAGACAGTTTAGGTGGTGACTTAGATGTACAACTTAAACACTATACCTACAAAACAGGAAACGACTTTATCCAAGATAAAGTTTCGCATTAAAAATACTACTAATGATATGTGCTTAGAATTTGTCTAGGCACATATCAATTTCATTATGGTATAATTAAGTATCAACTTAAGGAGGTGAATTTGATAACAGTTAGCAATTTCAAAACTGTTGAAGTACTAGAGAAATTATTTTCTAGTGCTCTAACTCGTTTTGAAAATCTTTTAGATGATAAAGACTATTTACCCAATCTCAATTTGACTTATTACAAAGTCACTATTCAGTGGGTAAACACTTTTCACAACTTAGGATTTTTTACAGAAGTAGATGAAGTAATCTATTTCTTAGAAAAACCTCATAAGTGGCAAGAGGAAGTTTATATCATTGACGCTCTAGGGTTAACCAGTATCTTTAACCAAGACTATACCGAATGGTTACAAGAGAACGATATCCCTAAAGATTGTCAACAAGATGTCATTGAAGTAATTGGTTATATTTTACATAACCATTTCAATGTCTACTGTCTTAAAGATATCATTGAGGATTTGAAAAACGATTTTCAAGTCTAAAGTCTTACGCACTAAAAATACTCGGAGATTAATTTCTCCGAGTATTTTTTTTTGCTCTAAAATGCAAGTGTGATTTCTTAGCACATCAAAACTCGGATTGCAAATGACTTTAATGAATTTCTTTTTTTCGGATTGACTTTCTGTCCAATGAAAATGTCATACTAGGGAGGGTGGGAGCGCAGCGGGGCACTCTGATCGTAACCAGTTTTCCGCATTGAAAATGTACATAATGATAGTAGTTTGGAACTTGTTTAAGCGTACCTCAATTTCACTATGATATAATATATATATCAACAACAAGGAGGAAATTATGGAAAGCATTTTCCATTTTATAAATACAAAGTTAGACATTAACGGAGATGTGATATTCAACGGCTTGGATTTAGTTCTGTGGCTAGTGATGTTCATAGTCATCTCAAGATTTGTCAAAGTAATAAAGGAGGTTGCGTGAGCTTCTTAACAAGACAAGCATTCAGAATCATTTCTGAAAGCAGAGGATATGCCGAGCAGGAGTTAAGCAGGATATTACATTTCAATTGTCCTCCAACTAAGGAGGACAAAGAATGTAAATGTTGTGGAGTTGCTTGGGACGAGGAGAAAGCCGAATACTGTACAGACTCTAAAGCTATAAGTACTCATCATATAAATTGTTATCCCAACGGACTTGGTTGGAGTGATGATGATGAAAGAGGACATATAGGAAAACGAGCAGATGAATTAATTGAAGTCTTTGATTCTATTTATAAAAGAATCGTAGAGTTCGATGAAGCATTTGAAGTCTGTGAACAAGTACCGAATGATGAAAGACACTTTCAACATAAGCGTACTAAGAGATGTTCCAAATGTCTAAAGACTAGATACGAACAGTTCCCCGATACGATATAAACAAAGGAGAAAGAGAATGATGAGAATCATATACATTATCTTAACTAATAAATCCTAGATTGAATTAGTTACGAATTAAGTGCAGGTGCAAATCCCGATTGTATCTGCACTTAATAAATGTCATACTAGGGAGGGAGGGAACACAGTGGGGCAATCGTATTAAAATCGGATCGAATAAAAATGTAATGAAGTAAGGCTTGAGACTTGTGTAACAGGAGCCAAAATGCACTGTGGTATAATATATATATAAGCAATTAAGGAGAAACGATGAAAGATGAATACAAGGCACTAGTTAAATTACTAAACGATACTAACGACAAGATAAATAAAGAAGTGATAGACACTAGACAAAGAATATCGGGTAAGAACATTCTAGATAAGTTGGCTCTAGATATATCTAGAACTATAAGTTTACTAAACGATGATTTTAGTGAACAAGATTTCTTAAACGAATACGTAAGCAATTTCTAAAACTAAGCCCCAGAGAAATCTGGGGCTTTTTTTTTGCCCAAAATTCCAGATAGTAAATTTACTCAAAATGAAATATCCAGATAGTTGATTGACAGAGGTGAGTCCAACTTGCTATACTCCAAAGCGAGTTGGAAGTCTATATTTAACTCTAGGTAGGGGTGGGTCAAACATCGCTAGATCGAATACAAGTACGAGGCTTAACCCCCCGCACATAATAATGGTATTTTCAGTGTTTTCTCGGATTGGCAGAGAAGTCATAATGGCAGAGATATAAGTGTTTTCAAGAGTACCCAAGTGTTAAGCACCCCGTATAATTTTATAATGGTAGGATGTTCTCTGATATAGGCATTAATGATATACTTAGCTTATTAATTCATAGTAAGGATACATAATGGCTGGTCGTAAGACTAAATTAAACGCTGAGGTTATAGGTAATATCAGTAATTGGTTGAAATTGGGTTATTATCAGGAGGATGCTGCTGTTATGGCTGGCATTGGGGAATCTACTTTCTATAAATGGATGAAAGACGCTAGGGAACTAGATGAAGGGGAGAGAGAGCCCGAATCCGATATAGATGATCTATTATTAGAATTTATAGAGGCAGTAAAAAAGAGCCGTGCCGAGTCGGAAGGTGCACACATAAGAAATATAAGGCGTGCAGCCGATAACGGAGTATGGCAAGCATCTGCTTGGTTCCTAGAGAGAAGTCATCCAAAGAAGTGGGGAAGAAGATCCGCACTAGAACTTTCTGGAGATGACGGTAAACCAATAGAGTTTGAAATAAAGTACGCAGACGGTTAAGAACATACCTAATGGTATATAATTGAAATTATGTACGAATACAACATAAAAATCACAAGAGTTCTTGA
>Ga0209631_10008435_pt1 | contig 10061 bp, 8 predicted proteins | sample COG_08_FD_184752 | JGI IMG/M metagenome (GOLD analysis project Ga0209631, IMG submission 184752) | Pelagic Microbial community sample from North Sea - COGITO 998_met_08 (SPAdes) (version 2) | ecosystem: Environmental > Aquatic > Marine > Neritic zone/Coastal water | place: Helgoland, sampling...
ACGTCAGTACAATTGCCCATACGAGAATTAAGATGAACTCACCTGCGGCACGTCTGATAACGCGTTGCGTTCCTCCCCGCGCATCGTGCACCGCTTACCGTCGCTGTAAGCCTTGGTGTTGGCGAAGAGCTTACGCGTGAACGTGAGCGCCGCCTGCGCGACGGCGACGCGACCGGTGAACAGCCGTTGGCCGATCATGTCCATCGTCCGGACCCCCTTGATCGTCGGCACGTACTCGTCTGTTACAAAAACACGATAGATTTCAGTCCAATTGCCCGTACAGCCATACAAAGGAATTAAAATAGACTCACCGTTTATAACGTCTCCGTACCGGTTCAGGAGCGCCGACTTTGGCACCCGCAGTGAGTCGAACCTCACCCACGCGTTGTCCAGGTCGTTACCCGTGGTCTTGCGTCCCATATCTCCGACGGTGATCCCGGGCGTCAGTTCGAGTGTCGAGTTGTTTCTCATATCGATCAAGAACGCGTGCGGGCCGCATCGTTTTTTTCCCACGGTGAGATCCGCGACGCACACCGCCTTTTCCGCGCACAGACCTTGCGAGATCCAGTTCTTGGCGGCGCCCTCGGATGGTGAGTTGATGATGAACGTCTGGGTGGATGCGTCCCACGTCGCGGTGGTGTCGACGACTAACCCGGAGTTGACCCCCGCGAGTCGTTCGGTGAGCCCGAAGCACCCGAGCTGCCCGGCATCTTGGATGGCGTCGAGTTGTTTGAGGTGCGCGGGGCCGCCGAGGGCGACGACGGTCCCGGCGAAGAGGTTGAACTGCACCGTGAACCTGATCCAAAACCCCGGGCCGTGCTCCGGCGCGTGCTTGGCCAACAGCCGGTGCGCCAGGAAGAAGCGGTCGGGGCGGTCCCTGATGTCGGTGAAGCGTAGGATGCCGGATTTCGTGAGCGCGCGGAGGAACGCGGCGCTGTCCTCGTAGGTGACGCCCTCGGACCTCAGGTTGGCGACGCGGGAGGCGAAGGAGGTGGCCCAGGGGCCATCCTCGGCGTCGCGGGGGGGGGAGGCGAACCCGGCGGTCGGTGGGGCGGGGAGCGCCGCGAGCATCGTCGTTTGGTTTTGTGCTCGAAGGGGCGCTTTTTCGAGGGTTAACAAGGCCTGGGCATTTTCGCGTCTGCCCGTGAACCAGGTGCACAGTCAGCAGTGTGAAACTTCCACTCTGTTCGCCGAGAGCCGCATGATTTAAACCGCAAAACAGACCGTGGAATCGAAGAGATTCTCTCTCTCGGCACGTGACCAGGTGCCCTCGGCCTCCCGCACAAATTCCAAAGGACGCGCGCGTAGAGCACGCGCGCGTTGTCGCTTGCCCGTATCGCCGGGCGCCTTGGATCAGTCACACGCGGTTCTAACAGTCGCGTCGTGGGCTGAGAGGCGCGTAGGGGCCGGAGCGAGGCGAAGCGGGAGCCCGGGGCGCGCACCCTTCGCGGTGTTTTCGCGCGGGAATCTTGACGTGGCACCGCCCGGGGAAATGAGCGGACGCCCGGCGCTCTGCGCCTCGCCCACGGCGCCGTGGACCGCGGCGCCCCGTACATCGCGTCGATCCAAACATGAGACGCGATCCCGGCGTTCGGTGGGGTCGAGGGGCCGCGCGCCGAGGAGGAACGCGACCTTCCCGCGCGCGGTGGGCCCGGTCGGGGGAATGGCAGACCTCACGGATCTGGTGGAGAGCACCGCGGACGCCGTGAACGAGACGATGGACGCGGTGACGTCCACGGTGACCACGATGGTCCCGAACGTCACCACACACCCGTACACGCTCCACATCCACACCGACACGCACTTCTTCCCGGGCCTGGCCACCTACGACGCCGTGGGTTTCCACGTCAACGTCCTCGCGGTGCTCGCCGCGGCGGGAATCTTCTTCCCAACCGCGGGCCTTCTCCTCGTATCACAGCTGTGGGAACGCGTGGGAAAAGAGATGGTGTTCGGCAAGGACCCGGAGGATACGCGTATCGACGACACGATCGTCCTCTGCGGCGTGGACTGCTCCGCGTACCCGATCTTCCGCCACCCGAAGGTCATTCGAGCGGCGTCCTTCGCCGAGCGTTGGCACCACGGACAGTACCGACGCAGCGGTGAACCTTACGTCACGCACTGCGTCGAGGCTGCGCGGATCCTCGCCGCGCTTCTACCCGAACGCGCGCATACGGAGATCAGCGAGAAGGGCCCGGGTAGCCCGAACCAGTACGTGGATGCCGTGGCGGCGTGTATCCTGCACGACGTTGTCGACGATACCGAGTGCGACGTGGACGACGTGAGAGCTCACTTCGGTGTTCGAGTCGCCAAGTTGGTCAGCGACGTCAGCACCTTGGGTAAGCTGCCGCAGATTCTCCGGCGGTACCAGCGACGGAGCGTCGAGGGCGAGGCGGCGGCGGCGGATGTGTTGAGGGCGGGCGAGGGAGTCGAGGGAGTTGAACCAGGAAACGGGGAGTCAAATGTGGCCGAGGCGGCTTACGCGGCGGCGAAGAGCGCCGGGCAAATGCGCATACAGGACTCCACGACCGAGGACATCGGCACCATGGAGCTGGAGGAGCTCGCCAAGCTGCGTAAGCTCCTGCTGGTCATGGTGGACGACCCACGGGTGTTTCTGATCAAGATCGCGGACAGGTTGCACAACATGCGGACGATGTACGCCGTGAACAGCGCAAAGAGTAAGTTCGTCGCCAACGAGACGCTTCAGGTGTGGTGCTCGTTCGCGGAGCAGCTCGGTATGTTCGGTGCCAAGGCTGAGATGGAGGACCTGTCCTTCGCGGTGGTCAACCCCGACGCGTTCAGGGCGGTGATCAACGCGAGGGTGGACGCGTGGTACCGGCCGGAGGATGGCAAGTCGTCCGGCAAGAAAGTGAAGAAGCCGCGGGACGACGACGAGGATGATCTCTCAGCGGATGAACTCGCGATCTCAGCTTCGGAGTCCATTCGCGAACGTGGGTTCCCTATAGAGGGGGTAACCTCAGAGGGCGAAGTCAAGTCGGCGTTTACCATGACGTGGGAGCCGCCCACCGGTGCAGACGTCCAGATGTTCTTCGAGAAGGTTCTCCGGGGAGAAAACGCGGGGACTCCGCGGCGGAACAAAAAAGTTTCATCCGAGGAGAAGGCGTTCGAGGCGGAGAAACGCGCTGTTACGATGCGACTCGAGGCGATGGCCGCCGCGAGGGAGGAGGAACGCGAGAAGCGCGCCAAGCCGCTGAGCGACGAGCAGGAGGAGCTCAAGGCGCTGCTCGCGTGCGTGCCCCCGTTTGACCTACTCCAGGCTTCGGAGCGAAACTCAAAAACCGCCGCCGCCGCCGCCGCCGCGATGATCGCGGCTGACGAAGCGACCGCCGCGACGGCCGCGGATGGCCGACCGACCGTCGGCGGCGCGTCCCTCGACGCGTCCCTCGGCTCACTGCGCCAGTGCCAGGCCACGACGATGAGATCCTTACAGCTGGACTCCCTCGCCCCGGGCCTTCGCGTCGAGATCACGGGAAGGCTCAAGTCCGCGCACTCCACGCACCTCAAGATGCGACGCAAGAACATCGACTTTGGCCAGGTATGCGACGCACGCGCGTTACGCATCGTCATCGGCGAGCCCGGTGAGTCACCGGGCACCAAAGACGAGGTCGAGGCGTGCTACGCCGTCGTCAACGCGATTCACAAACTCCACCGAGGTGCGTCTCTTTTTATTTTCGTATTTTCGTATCTTCACACGGGCGATTAGACTGACGCGATCCGTTTTGTTCACAGCGATACCGGGCGAATACGACGACTACATCACCAACAAAAAGCGAAGCGGCTACCAGTCCTTACACACCGCCGTCACCGGCCCGGACGGCGCTTTACTCGAGTTCCAGGTGCGAACCAGGGCTATGCACGAAGCCGCGGAGTTTGGCGACGCCGCGCACTGGCTCTATAAAGACTTCATCAACGCGGTTCAGCCCCAAAACCGATCGGTACCCGAGGAGGTGGGCGCCGTCGCCGCGGGCGTCGCGGAAGCCGCCGCGTCCGCCACGGCGGAGACGAACCCTTTCGAGCGCGCGTCCGTCGGGCAGCCCGTGCAGATCGTCTGGGACGTCGCGACGGGGCCGGGAGGCGGTCGGCTCAGCGCCGGAGTCGTGTGCTACGCCGAGGGCTCACGCATCCACGTCGTCGAGCCACGACGTGGCGACGCCTTCGCCCCCGGGCTCGCGTCCACCGGCCTCGCCGAAACCGCGGAATGGGTCGCGATGGGTTTGCATAAGGATGCCCTGGACCGCGCGATTCGAGCCAAGCGAATTGAGCCCAGGCAGAGCGGGCCCGGGTATTTAGTGCTGGAATTCGCGCTCTGTTCCGACGGGCGGTGGCACAAGTGCGACGCGTTCGGTCGTAAGCTCGCGACGACGGCGGAGTTACTCGACGAGGATGCGCTCCTCGCCGCGCTGGAGACCGCGGCGGCGAACGAGGTTGAGGATGCGAGCGCTAACGGTTCGATGGAATGCGCGGAGGACGACGTGGAGTGCGTTGAGATGGCGGTGGCGCTCGAAGCGGAGGAGGTCATCGCCGCCTTTGATCAAAAGGCGGAGGAGGTGGCGGCGGCGGCGGCGGCGGGCGAGACTTTGACGCGCGGCTCGTTCTTCGCGCCCGCCTCTTCTTCTTTCGAGATGTCCTCGGACGGGGAAGCAGCCTCCGGGGTCAACGGCGGGGCGAACACGGCGGTGCTGCAGACGTCGCCCGACGACGAGATGGCCGCGGCGAGGGTCCGCGCGATGCAGGCGGTGCTCAAGGCGTACCTCTCCGACTCCCCGACGGCGTACCTCGACGCTCCTTTCCCCGACGGCTTTGACTCCTTCGACGACGAAGACGAAAACGACGATCCGACTAACTACCCAGACGACGGATCGGATTCCTCGCGAAACGAACCGTCGCTCATCGTGGACGCATCGCGCGATACACTCGAGCCGCCCCGAGGTACCGAGGACGCCGAGACAGCAGACTCGCGGGCGCCGCCCATGAGTAACGCGGTCTCCACCGTGGAGAAGGCGTCACCCGGGGTATCAAAAAAACGGTGGTCCGCTAACCTCACCGTTGAGCAAGCGCTGGCGCAGGCGCGTGAAGATCTCAAGGACTCCGCCGCGCGCGCCGGGGAGGCTGCGAAAGCGACGCGGCGGCGCGCAAGACGCGCGCGCAAGGAGGCTGAGTGGCGCTCCGGCGAGGTCGAGAGCCCCATCTTCGCCATCGCGCAGGCGGGCGTCGCGAAGGAGGTGAAGGAGCCCGCCGACGGCGCCAAGGAGCCAATTTTCAGCGCAGACGCCGCAGCCGAGTTGCAGGCGGCGATCGGCGACGCGATGCGAAAGACGCGATCCGGCACTGATACCCGCGAGGAGACGCTCAACCCGTCGATCTCCGTCAACGACGAGAGCGTCATGGTCATCACGTGGACACGCACGGACGAGGCGAGCGCGATGCAGCCAGAGCTGAAGATAATGCCGAAGGGCGCCACCGCGTCGCAGCTCGTCGCCGGCGAACTCGCGGACGGAGTCGTGGACGGGACCGTGAACGTCAACGGGGAGGAGGTCAAGCCGGACACCGAGCTCAAGCCGGGCGACATGCTCTTCCTGGAGTGAACGCGACACTAACGACGATAGTCTACCATTCTTTCCCCCGGGTGCTTGTACGTCACATCCCGGGGGGTTGTACTTGTACATCAAATGCCAAAATCGGCCATTTCCTGAAACGCGCGAGAGCGGATCGCCTCGTCGTAACGCCTCATGCGCTCCCCCGTCGTACCCAACTCAATCGCCGCCATCGCCGCCGGCCAGCACTCCAGCACCGGCCGGACCCCGCCCTGCTTCCCCGCGTGCTCGCTCGCCGTCGCCCTCCATCGCGTCATCTCGTCCAGCGCGTCTGAATCATCCTTTGCCGTCGCGATGACCGCTTCGGCGTACGCGCAGGCCCGGTGCACAGCCTCCGGCATCTCCACGTCCTCCGGTAGCTCCATCGGTGACACGTCTATGCCGAAAGGTCGTAAGCTGGGTTTGTGCAGCCGCCCCGTGCGAGTCCTGTCCAGTTCCAGCCCCGCGGGTCCGACGCCTTGGCACAGTCTCCATCTTGGTTTACCATCGCGGCTTCCCCTGGCGTTCTCGTCGCGGTACACCGGCGGTGGTTGGCCGTCCTCGAACGGCACCAGGACGCACGGAGTCAGGACCGCCATACCCTGCCGGAGGAACTCGCCCTGCGCCACCTGGTCCGTCTCGTACTTGTGCGCGAGGGCGTTGCATGTGGGACACGCCAGCAACAACAGCTTTTTGTCGGCAGCCCTGGCGAGCTGAAACTCCTCCAGGGCATCCTCGTACGCTCTCTGTCCCTTGGTTCCCCTCGCTAGTTTCCTATCCGGGAGGATGCCGAGGATCAGGAGGGCGTAGCTGTCGCAGAGGAGGCAGTTGTACACCGCCGCGCCCTCATCCCCCATGCGCCCCCCCGTGCGGGAAAAAGTGACTTGTTAATCGAGCTCATCTCGACACAACTCACGCGCGCATCACCACACGGCGAGGATGTCGAACCCCGAGGAGCTCCCGCTCGCGCAGAACTTCGCGCGGGGTCTCGACGTATACACGCGGCTCCAATCCACCGCCGTAGACGAGGTCCGTCCCGCGCTCCAACCCACCCCCCCGGTCCCACCTGAGGTGCCGTCTTCGATGGTCACCCTAGGTTTAGTAGTCCCATCCCGCCGACCGCCGACTGACCATCGCACCGTCACGCACGTTCCGAAACAGGATGAAATCTCGGACGGTGCCGCGTCCATGAGACAGGCGGTGATCCAGGCGGACCGCGCCGGCGTCCTCAGCGCCAACGAGACCGTCGAGGACATCGCGACGTCGGATCTCAAGTACGTCATGTGCAACTTTTACCTCGCTTCGATCGTCTCCCGGACACGCACTCCGGACCCGGCCGCCAGGGCGCCGATCGCCACCGAAGCCTCCGACGCCCTGGAGGCGTTCCTGACGACGTGCGAGACGCACGAGCTGCTCACCGAGCAGGCTGGAGCCGTGCGCGAGCGCCAAAAGCAGGGCGACACGCCAGACCCGGCGACGGCGAGAGCCGACAAGGTCGCCGGGTTCAAGCGCGAACGCGCCATACGCGCGCGGCTCGAGGAGCTGGACGCCGAGCGCAGGCGCCGCGCGGAGGAGGCGTTGCTCAACGCGGACTGGGACGACGAGGACCCGGACGCGTCTCCCGAGGATGAGGAATCCGACCGAGAGCGATGGCTCCTGGTCATCGAAGATTCAATCGGCAAGGCGCTAGACGACGTCCCGCACCTGGCGCAGGAGCTGGAGATGATCGGCCGGCGTGAAGAGCTCCAGGCGCAGCGGCCGGGGCCGAGGGGCGGGGTGGGCGCGCCGGGACGGGGGGTCTACACCCTCCTACCCGACGGCAGCGTGAACCCCGGCTTCAACGATGGATCAATCGGCGGTGAAGGATCGATGGGTGGCGGCTTGCCCCCGGGTGTTCCGCGGGAGCTGATGGAGCGCCTGGGTAAGATGTACGGTACGGGCGTCGCGGGGGGTGCGACGCGAAGCGCGGAGCAGATACGGTCCGAGGTGTTCCGCCCGTCGCACATTTTGCCCACGATGACTGTGGAGCAGGCTGGCGAGATCGAGTACGCGGAGATGCGGGAGCGGGAGCTCCGGTCGGCTGAGAACGCGGCGCGTGCGGCTCGTGAGGAGGCGGAGATGACGACGGAGGAGCGGGAGACTCGGGATCTGGCCAAGGCGCGGAGCTGGGACGAGTTCAAGGATGATAACCCGTTCGGTCACGGCAACAGCAAGCTGCGGCCGTGCGGGTGAGCGTGAATCTTCTCGGATTTTTATCATCACATCTTCGATATATAGCGTTATCGAGCGGGCTGCGAGGAGGGTTGACAATGCGCTCGTGTCGTCGTCGTCCCTCTGCGCGCCCCTGCGTGTGCGGCGGCGTTTCGTACGATGAGACTTACTTCTTCTCGCCGAAGACGTCCCTGGCCGCGACGGCCGCGAGGGCGAGGTTGGCGCCGATGGCCATGTCGGCCTGCTTCTTGTCGAAGCCGTTGTCGTCAACCTGATTCTTGGCAATTAGCGCGCCAGCAAGAGACGTGGCGATCATGACTTTCTTGACGTTCGTGCGGGTGTTCTCGTCGGTGGAGCCGGCGGTGACCGCGAGCATGGCGGCATTGGCGATGTTGGCGAAGCCGAGCCACTGGCCGACGCCCTTCTCGGACGCGGTGGGCTTGGTCTGCCCGTAGAACGTCTCTGCGGAACGGAGGGGTGTGCGTCAGCATTGTGCGTTGTTCAAAAGGGACGAATTTCGGGCGGGAATATCTCCCACGCACCGGCAGCTTTGTCCTGGTCGCTGAAGATCTGCAGGCCGTAGAGGCCGTTGAGGGCGGCGCCGGCGAGGAGAATCTTGTCACCGTCCATGGTTCGTAGAGTTTGGTGAGTGTAGGGTGGGAGTACGTGCGTGGGGGCGCGCTTTGTGAGTGGAATGAACGAGCGGACGCGCAATCCTTTTTTCACACGTCAGCAATTTATGGATCGACCTCGAACCGTCAGAGCTGAGTTGACCCAACCGTTGGTGCGTGCGTCGGGGCCTCCACCGACATGGCGCGCGGGTCTCACGACGCGGGTCCGACGGACCCGACTGGCGGCATGAGCATGATGGAGCCGTTCGAGGCGGTCAAGCACGCGCAGGTGAAGATCGCGCAGCTCAGCGCAGACAACGCGGCGCTCCGGCGCGAGGCTCACACGCTGCGGACGCAGCTGAGGGAGACGCGCGAATCGAGAGACGCGGACGAGGCGAGGGAGCGCGCGGCGGAGACGGCGTCGAGGACCGACGCGCTCCGCCACCTCGCCGCCGCGGAGGACCACGTCGCGCTGCTACTCAGCGAGAGCAAGGGGCGGCTGGACGCCATGGCGGCGGAGAGCGACCGCGCGGCGGGTGGAGGCGAGGGGCGACGGATGGGAGGCAGGCTCGCGGGTTCACTCGACGACGACGAGCGGAGGGAGCTCGAGTTGCTCAGGGTGGAGGTGCGAGAGCACGTCAACGTGCGGGCTGAGATGGACGCGGAGGCGGAGGAGAGGGAGGAGGAGCTGAGGGAGGCGTACGCGCACGTGAAGCGGCTCCAAGAAGCCGCGCGCATAGCCGCATAGCGCTAGCCAGAGGAGTCGAAAAGCATTCTGTTCGTCCCGTTGCTCCGTCCAAGGCGGTCAGGTCATTCCCAGGGGCGCCCATCTCACCCCAGCCGCGCCCCGGGTCTCACTCACATCACTGTCGCCGCCGCCGCCATGCAGTTCCTGGAGAAGGGCCTGTCGGGGCTGGAGACCGCCGTGCACAAGGTGGACGCACTCGCCGCCAAGGTTGCCGTCGAGCGAGGCGCCGCGCGCGAGGCGGAGCCCGACGAGCTCGCGGACGATCCCAACTCGTTCGAGACCGCCGACGCGCTCCGGTCCCTCGCGTCGAGGCTCGGCGACTGGACCTCGCCCGAGGGCGGGGCCGAGACCGAGGCTACTCTCCACGGCGTCCTCGCCGAACTCGAGGCTGCGCAGGCGACACGAGACGCCGCGGTGAGGCGACGCGACGACGCGGAGACCCGCCTCGCCGAGGAAATCGCAGTCCGAGATCGGGAAGAGGCGGACGCGCTAGAGTCCGCCTCAACGATCGAACGCGAGCTCGAGCGCGAGCGCGCGGCGCACGCGATGACCAGATCCGCGGGCGAGTCACGCGAGCGGGGCATACGCGACGAATCCGGCGAGTACGACGGCATGCTCGAAGGCGTCGTGCAACTGACAAAAGAACGCGAGAATGAAGCGCTCGAAGCCGAGGCAGCCGCGTCCGCCGCTAAAGAACTCGAGCGGGGGCTGACGCGCGAGGCCCAAGACGCGGAGGATGCCGCGCAGCGGGCGGAGGATGCCGCGCAGCGGGGGGAGGCGATGGATGATACCCTGGACGCGTCGCTCAAGGTGAGCACTCAAGAACGAGAGAGTGACATCCGCGAAAGATTGGAGCGGATTAAATCGGAAGTTCACGCCGCGGAGGAGGAGGTGTCGAGG
>Ga0209631_10008445_pt1 | contig 10054 bp, 8 predicted proteins | sample COG_08_FD_184752 | JGI IMG/M metagenome (GOLD analysis project Ga0209631, IMG submission 184752) | Pelagic Microbial community sample from North Sea - COGITO 998_met_08 (SPAdes) (version 2) | ecosystem: Environmental > Aquatic > Marine > Neritic zone/Coastal water | place: Helgoland, sampling...
GGCTTACCTTAGGGGCTAACCGATGCTTACCCCATTTTCGTCCGGAAAAATAGGCGCCAGTATCGCTCCCCCAAATAGCGACAAAAGCCGCTAACAGAGTAATTGGCCCGTTTGAATCCATCGCATGAATGACCGGAATCAACGCAATAGATGGGCAAATAATCAATGGCCCCAACAATCTCGTTCGACTCACACTGCTCGTTTGACCGGTTAATGCAATCCGGCCAACCCAAACCAGAAGAACCGTCCAACCCAGACCCAGTGCCTCTACGGTCCAAGCTATATTTTGAAACACCCAAACGAATAAAAAGGTGGTTAGGAGAGCTAAAATACTAGATACCAAAGTCTTCACGGTGCCCAGTTTCCCTGCGCGAAGTGATTCCCATTCCAGGGTGGCCAAAATCGACACCACGCTCGCCAGGCCCAAAATCACCCCGGAAGGCGCATAAACAATCAAGCCTGTCGCAAAGAGAGCGAGCGTCAGTCCAGTGGAAACTCTTTTACCGAGTGTATTCACCGCGACGTTTTTTTGCCGACTTGTTCGCCGGTCTGGCCGAACCGACGCTGCCTCAAATTAAACGCTTCCAAAGCCTGGTTGAATACTGTTTCATCGAAATCTGGCCAAAGCGTATCTGTAAAAAATAATTCTGTGTATGCTAGTTGCCAAAGCAGAAAATTGCTGAGGCGAATCTCACCACCTGTCCGAATAAATAAATCCGGATCAGGAATGTTCCCGGTCGTGAGTCGGTCATTAAATAATGATTCTGAGATGTCTTCGGGTTTCAATTTTCCCGAGACACAGTCCACGGCAATATTTTTCGCAGCCGCAGAAATTTCCCATCGCGCGCCGTAATTAAGCGCGATCGTTAACGTGAGTCCCGTATTACCATCGGTCCTTTGTTTCGCGTTTTCGATATTTTTTTCCAGATGAGGTCCAAAAGGTGTGACATCGCCGATCACGTTGAGTCGAATATTATTCTTGTGTAGTCGATCAAACTCTTTCTCAAGCGAGGTTGCTAGCAGTTTTTTAAGGAATGTCACCTCATCCGCCGGTCGACGCCAGTTTTCACTACTAAACGCGAACAGCGTAAGAAAAGATACGCCCGCTTTGGCGCAAAGACTCGTTACCTCCCGAACGACTTCAACACCTCGCCGATGACCATTAATTCTTGCCTGACCTCTCGCCTGAGCCCAGCGACCGTTGCCGTCCATGACAATCGCAATATGTTCAGGAACCGCGTTAGGCGTGCTCATGGCGCTTATCTTCTATCTCGGGACTCTGATGGGTAAATGAGATGTTTATCTAAACATCCATCACTTCCGCTTCTTTCTCGTTTACCTTTTCCTCAATTCGAGAGACTGATCGATCGGTTAGAACTTGCATCTGCGCCTCCGCTCTCTTCTCGTCATCCTCACCAATGAGCTTTTCCTTCGTCAGATCCCGCAGATCCCCCAGCGCATCGCGACGAATATTTCGGACCGCTATCTTTCCTTGCTCACCCTCGTGCCGAACAATCTTGGTCATTTCTTTACGGCGCTCTTCGGTCAAAGCCGGCATCGGAATGCGCATGACCTCGCCTGCGGTAACGGGATTCAACCCCAGGTCAGATTCAATGATGGCCTTCTCGATTAGAGGGATCATTCCTTTCTCCCACGCCTGAATGACCAGGGTTCGCGCATCTCCCACGCTCACAGTCGCCGCCTGGGCGATCGGCACCCGACTGCCGTAATAATCAACCGTTAGATGATCTAGCAAAGCGGTACTCGCACGCCCTGTTCGAATCCTCAAAAACTCAGTCGCGACTGCTTCAACACTTTTATTCATCCTGAGTTCGGCGTCTTTCAATATGTCGTCAATCATTCGTATTCCTTAATTTTCCACAAGGGTCCCGATAGTCGGATCGCTCATTGCCTGCGAAAGGTTATCTTCAATGCCAAGATCAAGAACCCGGAGTCTTAGATTATGCTCTCGACATAAAGTCAGCGCCGTGATATCAACGATTTTCAAATCTTCCGAGATCGCCTGATCAAAACTCAGTCGATCATAGAGAACCGCGTCGGAATACTGCTCAGGATCGCGGTCATAGACTCCATTTACACGGGTGGCTTTGATTACAGTCTCGGCGTTCAGTTCCAATGCCCTTAAACAAGCGGTGGTGTCGGTCGTAAAGAAAGGGTTGCCGGTCCCACCGGCGAGAATAACGATCTTGCCATCAGCAAGGTCCCGCTTTGATCGCTCCGCGGAAAATCTTGATAACACACCATCGATTCCAAATGCGCAACTTACGGAAGCATCAACGCCGTGAGCGACAAGGCAATCCCGAAGCAATAGGCCATTCATTGCTGTGCCGAGCATGCCGGCGTGGTCCGCAACGACGCGTTGACCGGTCCAGGGCAAAGCACCCGCTCCACGAAAGAAATTGCCTCCCCCAACGACAACAGCAAAAGCGTTTCCCACGTTTAGCGCTTTTATTAACTCGATCGCAATAAATTCAAACGCACTGCCGTCTACACCGGAACCACTGACGCCGCCGAGCGCTTCGCCCGACAATTTGATGAGACACCGGCCTTGGAGAAGGCGCGACCCCTCGACCATAACCTACTCGGCCTTGGCCTGAGCCATGACTTCCGCAACGAAATCATCGACCTTTTTCTCAAGGCCTTCGCCCACTTCGAAACGGAGCATGCCGTCCATAGAGGCGTTGCCTTGGGCCAACAGTTCGGTCACTGAAATATCAGGGTTTTTCACAAAGGGCTGTCCGAGCAACGTGTTTTCTTTAAGAAACTTCTTCACCCGTCCATCCACCATCTTTTCAACAATCTCCGGACTTTTCCCACTCTCGGCCGCCTGCGCGGTATAAATTTCTCGTTCCCGAGTTAAGACATCCGAAGGCATATCAGCTTCGCCGATGCAAACCGGGCGACTTGCGGCGATATGCATCGCTAAATCACGCCCAAGCTCTGCAGCTCCGGAAGTACTTACCAAGACCCCGATTCGGGTTCCGTGCATGTATCCCGAAATTTGTCCGGATCCCGAAACAAGTGTTTCAAATCGCCGTATCGAAATATTTTCTCCGATCTTGGCAATTAATTCCTGGCGCTCAGCTTCTACAGAGGCGCCACTATCCATTATCAAGGCACTTAACGACTCAACGTCAGCTGGGTTCTGATCAACAATCAGTTGGGTCAAGGCCGCCACAAAACGGTTAAATGAATCATCCTTCGCAACAAAATCAGTCTCGCAGTTGACCTCGAGCAACGTTCCGCGGGAAGCATCCTCGCTGATTAACAGTTGCACGACACCTTCGGCCGCTATTCTCCCCGCTTTCTTTTCGGCACTTGCCGCACCTTTCTTTCGAAGCAATGCGATTGCCTCATCAAGATCACCGTTCGTCTCACCCAATGCCTTTTTGCAATCCATCATTCCCGCTCCGGTTCGCTCCCGAAGCTCCTTTACTTGACCGGCAGTAATCAAAATTTATTCCTCGTCAAAAAATGAAAACAGTCTTTCGAGACCAACTGGTGATCTCACGCGTCGCGGACAGTGGCGTCTTTAGCCTCACTTTCCGAATCCGTAGCGTCCGCTCCACCGCCTGGAGTCAAATCCGGCTCGGGCGCCGCCTCCGCAACTGATTCAGCAGTCGTGTTGACATTTTCCTCAGCAGGCACTTCAACATAATCGTCGGCATCTCCCTCTATTGCAGGCGCAGACGCCCCTCTCGCCTCAAGGATCGCGTCAGCCGCACCGCTGAGATAAAGTTTAATGGCTCGGATTGCATCGTCGTTACCTGGAATCGGATAATCAATGCCATCAGGAGAACTGTTGGTATCACAAACGCCTACCACGGGGATGCCAAGTTTTCGAGCCTCTGATACGGCGATTTTCTCGTGATCCACATCAATCACAAAAAGTGCGTCCGGCAGGCCTTTCATTTCCCGAATTCCGGACAAACTGCGATCAAGCTTGACACGCTCGCGTTCGAGCATTAAAGCTTCTTTTTTTGTTAATCCTCGAGTTGCATCAGATGCGGCCATCTCATCGAGCTCAACGAGTCGCGCAATAGAGTTTTTAACCGTCTTGAAGTTCGTCAACATACCGCCGAGCCATCGATGATCGACGTATGGACTATTACAACGTTTTGCCTCTTCACGAATCACCTTGCCCGCTTGACGCTTGGTGCCTACGAATAAAACTTTACCTCGCGCGGATGCTACGCTACCAATAAAGTTCATCGCGTCGCGGTACAGGGGTAACGACTTCTCGAGATTAATAATGTGGATCTTGTTTCGGGCACCAAAAATATATGGGCCCATTTTGGGCGACCAGAAACGGGTTTGGTGTCCGAAATGAACGCCAGCCTCTAACATCTGCCGCATGGAAACGTCAGCCATTTTGCACTCCTTGATTTGGGTTGTTGTTCAGCAAAGCCGCGGCCGCCAACCAGACTTAACGTCCAGCACCCAGACGACCATCGAGGGACTATTGCCAGGATTTAGGGGGTCGTATTCTACCTGACTAGAGACTGTCAATCCACAGGTTCCGAGACAAATTGATCCCATCACTCCGCACGGCACGGTTTCGCTTAAAATTAGCAAAAATCAAGACCGTCCACCGCTATGGCTATACATCTTAAGAACGCAGAAGATCTCGAAAAAATGAGAATTGCAGGTCGATTGACTTCGCAAGTACTAGACATGATCGAACCCCATGTCCTCCCGGGCGTCACCACTCAAGCCCTTGATGAACGCTGTCACAATTTTATCGTTGACGAACTGAGTGCAATACCCGCCCCGTTGAACTATCGAGGTTTCCCTAAGTCAATTTGCACGAGTGTCAACCACGTTGTTTGTCATGGCATCCCGGGAGAAAAAAAACTGAAAAATGGAGACATCATTAATATTGATATCACCGTGATCAAGGATGGGTTTCATGGTGATTCGAGCCGGATGTTTACAGTTGGGCAACCTCCTATCCTCGCAAAACGATTAATCGACACAACTAAGCTGTGTTTAATGAAGGGAATCGAGGCCGTGAAGCCAGGGGCTCGATTGGGAGATATCGGCGCCGTCATTCAATCCCTAGCGGAGGCGCAGGGATTCTCCGTGGTACGCGAGTATTGCGGCCATGGCATCGGGCGTGGCTTTCATGAGGATCCACAGGTACTTCATTATGGCAAGCCTGGTGAAGGCATTGAGATAACGCCAGGCATGACCTTTACCATCGAGCCGATGATTAATGCTGGCCGAGCCCAAACAAAGCTACTGTCTGACGGATGGACGGTCGTCACAAAAGACCACTCCTTAAGCGCGCAATGGGAGCACACGATCGCAGTGACAGACAGCCGCGTCGAGATTCTGACCGTCACTTCGGATTAGAAGAACTGTTAGCGGCAGTTTCGCGGTAGATACTTTGGAATCACCCGAAAATTACTCCTTTGATGGCGATTGCACAATCGCTGACTTCAAGACGGCGCTCGCAGATGTTCGCGCTAACCTTGATCAAGCTCGCCTAAACGGCCTGTCGCCATCGAAGCTGCTGCAGAACCATTCCAAATTTATTGATTCTTTATTGGTTAATGCTTGGCGCCATTTCTTCGAGGCGGTACCACCTTCTCAGGCGCAGGAATTGATCGCCGTCGGCGGCTACGGTCGACAGGAACTCCACCCCTATTCCGATATCGATCTGTTGGTCTTATTGCCAAAAATAGCGTCCGAACATCAAGAACGTCAAATCGAGGCGTTCATTAGATTTTTATGGGATATTGGACTCGAAGTAGGACACAGCACGCGCGCCATCAAGGATTGCATCGAGTGGGCGCGTAAAGATATTACGGTCGTGACCAATTTGACTGAAGCGCGACTCATTGAAGGCTCTGGCAAGTTGCTGCTCCGACTCCATGAGCACATCGGACCGAACAAGATGTGGTCCGCGAAAAAGTTCTTTGCCGCAAAAAGAGAGGAGCAAGTTGCCCGCCACCTCCGCTATGGGGATACCGCCTACAATTTAGAACCCCACATTAAAGAGGGGCCAGGTGGGTTAAGAGATATTCAAACTATTCAGTGGGTTGGACATCGTTACTTCGGGAGTCCCGACCTATCCGCTCTGGCTAAAGAGGGTTTCCTTACCACTGATGAGATGTCGACGCTCGTAAAAGGTCGCGAACTGCTCTGGCGAATAAGAAACGCATTGCATTTCACCGCAAATCGATGTGAAGACCGTCTCTTATTCGACTATCAGCGTGAGATCGCTGCTGAATTTGGCTATAAAGACACCGCACAACTTGCGGTAGAGAAGCTGATGAAGCGGTATTTTCGGACCGTCAAAGAGCTACGCCTTTTAAATGAGATTTTGCTTCAGCACTTTGAGGAAGCCATTCTTCAACCCGGAGAAAAACGAACGACTCAGATTAATAAGCGATTCCGCGTGGTTGAAGGGATGCTCGAGGTCTCTTCAAACCGTGTATTCGCCCGACAACCCTTCGCACTTTTGGAAGCTTTCTTATTGCTCGCCCAGCGGCCTGATATCCGAGACATCCGTGGAAACACCGTTCGATTAATTCGCACCCACGCCAAACTTATCAATCCCGAGTTCCGAAAAGATCTGCGTTGTCGATCACTGTTTATGGAAATTCTACGAGCCCCGTCGGGGCAAACGCACGCGTTACGAAAAATGGACGCCTACGGAATCCTAGCCGCATATATTCCCGCTTTTGGCCGGGTAACAGGTCAAATGCAACATGATCTATTTCACGCGTATACGGTGGACGCCCACTTGCTTTTTGTTGTCCGGAATCTTCGCCGCTTTGATATACCGAAACATGATCACGAACTGCCAGAGTGTAGTCAAATCATGCAGCGACTTTTCAAAAAGCATCGTCTTTATCTTGCTGCGATTTTTCATGATATCGCAAAAGGGCGAGGGGGTGACCACTCCAAATTGGGCGAAAGGGACGCATTTAGGTTTTGCAAGCGACATGATCTCAGTGACTATGATGCTAACTTTGTTGCCTGGCTTGTCAGGGCGCATTTGTTAATGTCCTGGTTTGCGCAGCGAGAAGATATATCTGATTCTTCCGTTATTGAACGATTTGCGAATGAGGTTGGAGATCAAGAAAGGCTCGATAATCTGTATTTGCTGACGGCAGCAGATATGCGCGCAACGAGCCCCAAAGTCTGGAACGATTGGAAAGGAAAATTACTCAGTGATCTTTATCATCAGACCTCCCGAGCGCTACTGCACGGGATCGGTAGCTCCATAGGCGCTGACGAAAAGATCAATGAGTTGAAAGGTGAAACACTTAAAATCCTTGAAGCGAGCGATACCCAGGCCGTCACAGCGCTCTGGAAACTATTCGATCAAGACTACTTCCTCCGCAATAATCCGGATTCACTAGCATGGCATAGTTCTGTACTCTTATCTCGCGCGGCAGCCGAACTCCCCACGGTCGAATGCCGTACCGATAAGGCATCCGGGAGTATTCGCTTTTTTGTGTGTAGCCCTGACTCCGAACGATTGTTAAGTGAAACCGCAGCAGGGTTTGACCAACTCAACTTGAATATTGTGGATGCCAGAGTCCATCACCTTAACTCTAATCTCGTTATTCTCTCATTCGTCGTGCTGCTTTCGAATGGCACGAGCTCGGCTGATCTAGACTTGGGATTAATCTCTAAAAAACTACGGCAGCAAATACTAGACCCTTTAAAAAACTTTAGACCTCGTCACAATCGATTATCTAGAGCTTCCAAAAACTTTCCCATTGCAACGACTGTCCGTTTTTCTAAAGCAGAAAGTCGAGACCTCACGTTAATGGAGGTTGTAGCCCAAGACCGGCCGGGGCTTCTCTACGCAGTTGCGAAAGCTTTACTTTCTTGCAAAATAAGATTAGTCACTGCAAAAATCGCAACTTTCGGCGAGAAGGCCGAGGATATATTTTATATCACTGACCGAGATGGCCTGCCTGTCGACAATGAATCACATCAGGATGCACTCCGCGCCGCAATTCAGGATGCACTCCCTTCCGCCTCTGAATACTCATTTAAAAAAACCTGAGAAGACCTATGACCGATACTAAAGCAATAATTGAACATGCATTCGAGAATAAAACGGACTCAGATGCGCTCAAATCTCCGGAACTTCGGCACGCAGTAGCGGATACGCTTTCGAAGCTTGATAGTGGTGAGTTGCGAGTCGCGAGTCCGTCAAGCAAAGACTGGATCGTTCATGAATGGTTGAAAAAGACCGTGCTGATCTCTTTCCTACTTCAGGATAATGAGGTGATCTCCACTGGCGATACTCAATACTTCGATAAAGTCCCTTCCAAATTTTTGAATCTGGATAAAACTGATTTTGAGGCTGGCGGTTATCGTGTGGTCCCGCCCGCAATGGTTCGGCGTGGCGTCTTCATCGGGAAGCGTGTCGTATTGATGCCAAGTTATGTAAATATTGGCGCTTATGTCGATGATGGGACAATGGTAGACACCTGGGCCACCGTGGGCTCCTGTGCCCAAATTGGAAAAAACGTGCATTTGTCGGGCGGGGTCGGAATTGGCGGTGTGCTTGAACCGCTGCAGGCGTCGCCGACCATTATTGAGGACAACTGCTTCATTGGCGCACGTAGCGAGGTGGTTGAAGGTGTCATCGTCGAGAGAGGCTCGGTTTTATCGATGGGTGTTTACATTGGCCAAAGTACCCGCATTCTGGACAGAGCCACTGGAGAGATAAGCTATGGTCGAGTCCCTGCAGGGTCCGTTGTCGTCTCCGGATCCATCCCCGCTGCCGATGGATCCCACAGTCTCTACTGTGCGGTGATCGTAAAGAAGGTGGATGAAAAAACAAGGGCCAAAGTCGGCATCAATGAATTACTTCGGGACATCTAGCGACTTCTTTTTTCGTCACACAATCTCATCCAGAACCGCTCTAAGATCTAGAGCGGTTTTGACTTCTTTAAGGTTTAGCGCAGGCGTGTTGCGTGGAGTAACGGGATTAATATTTTGAATTTGATTTCCAGCGGAGAGAATTATATTAATGAAGCCTAGCTTCTGAGCTTCACGAACTCTATCCTCTCCTCGTACAACTGGACGCACTTCTCCCGACAACCCCAACTCCCCGAACAGTGCGGTATCCGCCGGAATAGGCTTATCGACAAAACTTGAAATAACAGCCGCCGCTACCGCTAGATCTGCCGCAGTCTCAGCCACACGAATTCCCCCCGCAACATTAACAAAGACATCCTGATCTAAAATGTCAATTCCCGCGTGTCGATGAAGAATCGCAAGAATCATGGCCAAACGCGTGCTGTCATAACCCACGCTCAACCGGCGAGGATTTCCCAAGGTGCTCTGATCCACAAGCGCTTGGACCTCAACCAACAAGGGTCTGGAGCCATCTTGGCTAATTAAAACCGCGCGACCCACGCACTCCTCGGATCCACCCGACAGAAACATAGCAGACGGATTCTTTACCTCTTTTAACCCGCCCTCTGTCATGGCAAATACGCCAACTTCATTAACCGTGCCAAATCTATTCTTCCAGGCGCGTACCAGTCTATACCGACTGGTGGCATCCCCCTCAAAATATAAAACGGTATCGACTAAATGCTCTAGCGTCTTGGGGCCTGCAAGACCGCCCTCCTTGGTGACATGCCCGATCAGTATGATGGTAATTGATCTGCTCTTGGCCAACTGAATCAGCACTTCGGCGCACTCCCGAACCTGCGACACGCTGCCTGGCGCCGAGTCAATATCGCTTGCGCGCATCGTTTGGATGGAATCAATTACCACTAACGATGCTTTGCTGCTTCCAATCGCTTCAATCACCGATGACAGCTCGCCGGTAGAAATCGCCTCAAGATTATCGCCCTGCAATTCCAAACGTTGGTATCGAAGCGCCAGTTGCTCTAGAGACTCCTCCGCACTCACGTACAAAGTGGGAGTATCGTTTGCCATTTGAGCCATCGCTTGAATCGCCAACGTACTCTTCCCGATCCCGGGTTCACCACCCAATAGGACCACTGCGCCGGGCACCAGTCCGCCGCCGACCACCCGATCAACCTCA
>Ga0209631_10008446_pt1 | contig 10054 bp, 11 predicted proteins | sample COG_08_FD_184752 | JGI IMG/M metagenome (GOLD analysis project Ga0209631, IMG submission 184752) | Pelagic Microbial community sample from North Sea - COGITO 998_met_08 (SPAdes) (version 2) | ecosystem: Environmental > Aquatic > Marine > Neritic zone/Coastal water | place: Helgoland, sampling...
ATGAATAAAATCTTTTGAACCGAGACTGTCAGATAATCTGTGTAAATGGCCATAGTGTGAAGTTAAAATGCTTCGCACACCCATCCTTTTTAGGAGGAAGCTATGGTGATACGACAAGAGTTACTGGAAGAGTTATTAAAGGATTATAAGTCCCCAGAAGATTTGCTAGGTCAAGGCGGTCTGTTGAAAGAGCTGACCAAAGCCTTGGTCGAAAAAGCCCTTGATGGTGAGTTGACGCATCATCTGGGTTACCCCAAGCATTCATCATCGAAGAGCGATAATGCTCGTAACGGCAAGAGCAAGAAGGGTTTGCTCACAGATCATGGCAGGATGGAGATTGTTTCTCCCCGTGACCGTAATGGTTCATTCGAGCCTGAGTTGGTAAAGAAACGCCAAACACGCTTCGATGGATTTGACGATAAGATTTTATCGATGTACGCTCGTGGTATGACGGTGCGTGAGATTCAGGGGCACTTGGAAGATATTTATGCTGTAGAAGTTTCTCCCGATCTGATCTCCAGCGTTACTGATTCTGTTTTAGAGGAAGTCAAGGCTTGGCAAAACCGTCCGTTGGATGCGGTCTACCCGATCGTATTTATGGATGCCTTGCGGGTGAAGATAAGAGACAGCGGCCATGTCATTAACAAAGCTATCTACATGGCTTTAGGCGTAAACCTAGATGACAATAAGGAAGTTCTTGGCCTTTGGGTTGCGAAAGAAGAAGGTGCGAAGTTCTGGCTGAAAGTAGTGACCGAACTTAAGAATCGAGGCGTGAAGGATATGTTCATCGCCTGTGTGGATGGCCTAAAAGGTTTTCCTGAAGCCATTGAGTCGGTATATCCTGAAACCCAAGTTCAGCTTTGCATCGTTCACATGGTAAGAAACTCATTGCGGTTTGTACCGTGGAAGGATAAGAAGGCGGTGGTTGCCGACCTTAAAACTATTTACACCGCAACCAACGCTGAGGTGGCTAAGGAAAGCTTGAACGCATTCCGCACTAAATGGGATGAGAAGTATCCAACGATTGCCGATTCCTGGGAGCGTAACTGGGAAGGTTTGGTTCCATTTTTATCGTACCCAGACTATATTAGAAAGGCGATTTACAGGACCAATGCAATTGAGTCGCTGAATCGGTCGTTGCGTAAGATCAGCAAGAACCGAGGTTCATTCCCCAATGATGAATCGGCGTTGAAGCTTTTATATTTAGCGTTGAGGAATATATCTAAGAAGTGGACAATGCCTATCCGGTTATGGAAGCAAGCTTTGAATCAGTTTGTGATTCTGTTTCCCGGAAGACTGGTAGAAGATTAGCCTATGGACTTGTGAAAAATAAAAAACCATTTTTCACAGGGCCCACAGGCTCTGCTACTAGATTGTTTTTTATTTTTTTGAAATAACGTTTACACACTTATTCGGATAGACCCGTAATTTTATCATAGTTGATTTCATTCTTAAGCAAAGGTCTGTCAGGACTCTTTATAAATTTGCCTGAGAATGGGGCCGTTATTTTTTTTCCAGTCGAAGCGTTTTCTGGCCATGTAAACGATGTGGTCTGTCGGCGCCAGGATCATTTTATTTTCTGGATTGAGAATCGGATTTTCTTCTCCTTTCCTTTCGAGGCCCAAAATCTCTACCGAGAGATTAAGCTGAATAATCGCGATCTTTAAACTTCCGAAACTGATTTCCTTATCATATCCCTCCCACGACCCAACTGAAGATTGGCTGATATAAATTTGGTTGCCGCCAGAGTTTGTTGACAGTTCGCTATAAACTTTATATAGGCCGGGGTCTTCCAGCTCCTGAACCAAGAGTCCCATTTGTAGATCGGTGGTACTAATACCACCATCAATACCAAATGTACTGAGGTTACCCAGTGTTTCTGCTCGACTGCAGGTCATGACGGTAGTGACTTGTGACCAGTTTTTTTCGATGAGACCGGCTGTCAGGGTGTTGGTATCATCCATTGCAGGGTCGGAGGCGGATGAGGTGAGAACGCATGCTTTGGACTCGCTCGCGTTGGCGCGTTGCAATGTTTCCAAAGCTGAAGGTAGACCCATTATGAATGCGTCTAGTTTTTTCGATAAAAAATGTGGGATCTCTTTATCCTGATTGGGTAACTGCGCGGTTACGAGCACGCGGGGGATATCCTTAAAATCAGGACTGTGGTCCAATTCTTTCATCAACTCCGTTGTCTCCGCATAGGACGGGACGTTAACAATGATCAAGTGTCCTTTGCCTGTATATTTGCCTTCGCCTTTCATTTTTTTCATTCTCCTTTGCATGGCCCGTTCCAAAATGACCCCGGTCAAAATTCCGAAGCAACCGATACCCAGCATCGAGGTCAAAACCGTGACCCACCGTCCTTGCGGGGTCGCTGCTGAAACATCCCCATATCCGATCGTGGTTAAAGTTATATAAGCGGTCCACAGTCCGTCTGAAAATGTAATATTCTTTTCATAGGTCGAAAGAACGGACGCAAAAATCAGGATCATTAACAAAAAGATCAGTCCCAAACCGAAAAGCAGACGGAAGTCGGGTTGCCTGAGTTTTCTGATGATGCGTTTAATGTAATAAAAATACATGCTTTAGATTTTCGTCGACTATAAAGATCTGATTATAGCGGTTTACTATATAGAATAAAAACTCTCTTCCTAAACAAACGTATGTATATTCTAAAGGAACTGGTATGATGTTTTACTATTTATTAGGTATAAACCTGAATGATTCTTAGATTGAATTTTTTAAAATGAATCGGAACAACTTCACACTATCGCTTAGAGAAAAGTTTTCTCTTCTCCTTTTTCTGTGCCTTGCTCTTTTTTTTCAGGGTTGTGGGGTCGGACAGAACCCAGTAGAAAAAATTCAGAACGAACTGCAAAACGAAACGGAGTACGCAATCATCCTTAATGATATGCGCGAGGAAGGCAACTTCTTTCCTTCTTACTACCACCAATACCGTGTCGATTTAGGAGAACAAAAAACGATGCGTCCCTTCGTCGAAGTCGATGAATCTTATTTTAAAAAGAATGCAGCTTATCTCGGCATGGGATTAGCCTCTAAAACTGCCGATGGTGCAGTATCCACGACACCCTTTCCAAACGGCTACCAATATGTTGGGAATTCTCAATATGGTCGTTGGCGGAATAATGATAGTGGAGGCAGTATGTGGGAGTTTTACGGGAAATACATGCTGATGTCGCAGATGATGAACTGGGCGGGGTTTGGGCTCAGCCGGAACCACTATAACAATTACTCTTCTTACAACAGCACAGGTCGTCCCTATTATGGGCCGAACCGGGAATATGGAACCTCCGGGACGGTAACAAAAAAACAGAAACCGGATTTTTTCAAAAGAAAAATGGCTAAAAAAGCCCGATCACAAAGCCGCTTCAAGAATAAAGTTAATCAACGCATGGGGCGAAGCAAAAACACCTTTAGAAGCCGCGGCTTTAGTTTCGGTAAATGATTATGAATTTAGATCACATCTTATCTTCATTAATATATCTGGGCTCTTGTTTTGCTGTATTTGCATTGGGACATCTGGTGTTTATTCTTTTTCGTAAAAACTACAACATCAAAGATGAACTTGTGGAAAAAGACAATATGGCGTTTGCCCTTGTCCTATGCGGCTATTACCTAGGATTAACTTTCGCCATTGGTGGAGTAATCGCAGGGCCATCGGCAGGACTGGAAAATGACTTGATCGATATGCTGATTTATGGACCTTTGGCGATTGTTTTGCTCAATCTCTCGGCTTTGATCAATAACCGTTTCATTCTTTCAGAATTCGATATTCGTAAAGAGATTTTGGAGGATCAAAATAGTGGAACCGGCGTGGTTGAGTTTGCTGTTTTTGTGGCCACAGGGCTCAATATATTCGGAGCCATCTTTGGAGAGGGAGGGTCTATTGTTACAGCCATTGCATTCTGGGCTTTGGGCCAAACTGTTCTCGTTCTCATCGGCAAATATTATAACCTCATTACGAAATACAATATTCATGAGCATATTGAAAAAGATAACGTTGCCGTGGGCATCGGCTTTGCCGGAGCTCTGATAGGCATCGGCAATTTGCTTCGTGCAGCTTCCGCCGAAAATTTTATTTCCTGGGAAGAAAACTTAATGACCTTTACTCTATACATGTTGGTAGGGCTCATTCTACTTCCCGTTGCACGTATTCTCACAGACCGCATTCTTTTACCCGGACGCAGCTTGGCCGATGAGCTGGTGAACCAGGTGAAACCCAACCAAGGCGCAGCTTTTTTGGAAGCCTCGTCCTATATTGGTGCCTCTTTCCTCATCACTTGGTGCATTTGAGTTTCCATTAGGTAACGTTAGCTCATGCCAACAACCTCCATAGATAGTTCCGAAAAATCCAAGCTCCGTCGCTTGAGTTTTATCTTAAAGGCCTGTGTATTTACTACTGGGTGTGCCGCTATAGTGACTGAGTATACCCTAGCTACTTTGGCTAGTTATCTTTTGGGTGATTCAATTTTACAATGGACAATAGTGATCTCCCTGATGCTGTTCTCCATGGGACTGGGAAGCCGTTATAGTAGAAAACATGAAGCCGCGCTTCTAGACCGCTTTGTACTAATCGAATTTGCTCTGTCGTTTCTTTGTACCTTTTCCGCCATGTTCTGTTTCTGGATTTCGGCCTATACAGTTCATTTTGGTCTGATGGTTTATGGCATCGCCTGCATGATCGGATTCATGACGGGGCTCGAGATTCCATTGATCACGCGAATCAACCAAACCTATGAATCGTTACGGCAAAATATTTCTTCGGTCATGGAGTATGATTATTATGGAGGCTTATTGGGAGGGGCATTGTTTGCCTTCGTCCTGCTTCCCTTTTGTGGATTGACTTATACCCCCGTTATTATCGGCAGTCTTAACCTGGTTGTGGCCTCATTGATATTATGGCAATTCTCCGACCGTTTAGAACGACCCCGAATTCTCAATATTCAATTTTTTGTTCTTATTTTGATTTCGGGTATGGCTTTCGCGGTCGCCAAACCCATTGTCCTATATGGTGAACAACATAAATACAAAGATAAAATCGTTTATCAGGAACAAACGCGCTATCAAAAAATTGTTGTCACTCAATGGAAAGATAATTTTTGGCTTTTCATAAATGGAAGCACACAATTCAGCACCTACGATGAAGAAAGATATCATGAGCCTCTCGTACATCCTTTGATGGGCTTGATTGAAGAGCGCAACGATATTCTTATACTTGGAGGGGGAGATGGTTTGGCTGCCCGGGAGATTCTTAAATATCCGGATGTGGTAAGCCTTACCCTAGTTGACTTGGATCCGGCAATGACTCGATTGGCTCAGCAGGATGAAATTTTTCTCAACATCAATCAGGGTTCGTTGAACGACCCTCGTGTTCGCGTTGTTAATGAAGACGCTTATCAGTTTATAAAAGAGTCCGGAAACTTGTACGATGCCATTTTCATTGACCTTCCAGATCCTAAATCGGTTGCTCTGTCGCAACTTTATTCGCTGGGGTTTTACAAGATGGTTGAAAAACATCTCAAACCATTCGGGGCCATGGTCACGCAAAGCACAAGCCCATTGTATTCTCCCGAGGCATTTCTTTGCATAAAAAAAACTATGCAGGCGGCGGGATTTTCGGTCTTTTCTTACCAGAATTCTGTGCCTAGTATGGGCCAGTGGGGGTGGCAGCTCGGTATCAGGAAAAAAGCGATGTCTGCAGACCTTCTTAAACAAAAACTCACGATGAAGAAATTTTCGAATATTGAGACCCAATTTTTTAATCAGGATGCCATGATCTCAATGGCGCATTTTGGTAAGGGTTTGTTCGAAAAGGAGGGAGAGATTGAACCTAATACTCAATTTGATCACAACATCTTAAAATATTACAAGCAAGGAAGTTGGGATTTGTATTAGTGAAGTTATTTTGAGCCGGGACTTAATCATTCACCGGGCAGGATATTGGTGAATTGAAATTCTTCTACCTTGAAGCCGACTTGCATGTCAAACTTGGTTTCGCCCCATTGTTCTATGGTAAGAAAATCTTTTCCCTGCTCATCCTCAAAATCCCAGGAAACAAAACTCAAGCCTTCATCTGATCCCTCAAGAAAAAAATCACCGATATCGTCTTCCTCAAAAGCAAATTTTTTGCCTTGAAATACGACGATTTCAGGTGGGTCTTCATTGCTCACGATTTCACCTGCAATATCGCCATCTAACTGAGAGATAGGTAGCTTGCGGCAAAAACTCCATTCAACTTCGCCATCTTCCTGGGACCGTTCTAAAAACCAGGTTTCATCTCCAGCCTTTAATTCCCATTCATCGGTGGTGCCACCTTCTTCCCACTTGTATTTATTGCAGGCGGTGACCTTATAGGTTTTCATGTCGTAATCGACTAGAAAACCCGTTTTGAGTTTGCTGAGCACCAGGTCTTCAATGCGAAACTCTTCTTTCTCCGCTTTTTTCTTTTTAAAAAAATCAAAGACCATAATTATTTAAGTTTCATTTTAGCTTTGAGAGCAGCCAGGCTGTCAGAGGCTCCCGGCATGGACGAACCTTCACCCAGGGCTTTGCTGATCTCATCGTCAACACTTTGTCCCGAATCGGCCATTTCTCCATAGGCTTGAGATAGAGACTCATCTTCCTCAACCTTGTCGCGCATCTTTTCAAGCATGGCGATGGTGCTGTCAGACCCGACTCTGGCAATTTGCGCATTAAGCTTTTTCGTTGCGGCGGCAGTTTTGGAACGGGCACGCAGAGTTACCAGGTCGTTCTCGTAACGCTGAACCGTCGTGCGTAACTTATCCACATTTCGTTGCAATTGAAGAGACATGCCTTCCTGAACTGAAACCTCCTTACTGAGCCGTAAGGCTTCTTTCGCAGCATCTTCTTTACGTGAAAGAACTTCTGTTGCCAGCCTTTCTGCTTCAGACATTTCCAGTGAACCTTGTTCGGCTTTTTGTAGCAGTGCCATGGCTTTGCTTTCATAATCTGCCGCGAGCTTCTTTTTATTTTCCGCATCGTTTCTCATGCGGATGACGATACCTTTTACTTGCGCCAGGCTTTTCATGGATTCTTCTAAATCCTTTTTCAGATCGCGAATACCCTGCTCAGTCATTTTGATAGGATCTTCGAGTTTGTCGACAGCAGAATGGGCCTCAGCTTTGCCCAATCGTAATATTCTTGAAAATAAACCGGTCATTTTTTTATTTCTCCATTACAAAAATTTTATTTATCCGCGTGCAAAGGAAACCAGTTCGCTCGCATATTCTGCTAGCCCAAGGCTCAATGCATCGATGCTTCCTTCCAGTTCGTTGCGGTCCAGGTTCTCTAATTGCAGGGTATCCCGGAATAATAGGGTTGTGCCTTCTTCATCGAGTACAAAAGCACCGTGAACCAAAGTACGGTTGATCTGCAGTATTCGTTTACAGAATTCGGAGGATTCCTTAGGCATGGGTATGATGACTTGTTCAAGGATTACAATAGAGCCTTCGCAATCGATCACGAGATTTTTGATGCCTCGTTCATCATCATCGATAACCACCAATTCTTCCTTGGGCTCCTCATGGCTTATGGTAAATCCCATATCCAGTATAAAATCTTTCACTTTTTCAAAATCGGACATTATTCTCTCCTGTTACTTTTTTTTAAATGTTGAATCCAGAGTGCGATACGCCTCATTCAATTTGCGGGTGAGTTCCTCCGCAATCTGTTTTTTTTCAGGATCAGAACCATGAAGGTCTGGGTGATATTTTTTCAACTGTGTTTTCCATGCCGTTTTAATTGTTTCTCTATCCGAACCTACAGATATTTCCAGATTGGCATAGAATCTCCCCAAGGGATCGGACTCTTCCTGATGGGTCTCAAAAAAATCAGGTTCGGGCAATGGAACCGATTTTTCTTTCTTTACCAAATCGTTGAATTCGGAGCGAGCAATATTAAAAAGACGTTTAATCATGTTGCTATTGATAAAACCGGTAAATCTATCGCGGTTCGGCTGATAATGGAAATACCCCTTTCGGGATAGGTGTGAACAGTATAAAAGGTGTTTGTGTCGGAGTTCAAGGCTAAACCGGTAAAAGGTAGAGGTGCGCCAGAATGATCTGGAGAACTCATGAACTCATGCGTCAATGTTTCAGAAATTTCACCCAGCGAACCTGTAAACTCTTCCATAGAATTAAAAACTTGGGAGACATGTTTGACGTTGACCCGGTAGGCCAGACTGCCAGATCGATATTCATGTTCATGAACAATACCTGGTTGCAGGCACACGCTCTCTAAGGCGTGCTCGGGCAAATCTTGATCGAAACAAGTGATAAATTCAGCAAGACAGTCTTCTCCTAGGCGGCTGATCACCCTATGGCTTTTCCCGATGATATTGACTTCAAGCTTCACTCCATTTCCAAGAACCCAGTGAGCGCTTTGAAAGATGCGCACAGAATAATCGGGCACTTCTTGATATAGGCTGAAGTAGATCTGTTCACTCATGGATTAAAAGTATAATTTGGCTTTTAAAGTTTGTTTCCCCGGGGCCTGTAAAACAAGTACGACGGGGTAGAGGACAATCCACTCTACCCTTAATTTGCGTTGACATTCAGTCTCTCGGTTAAGATATTCTACACGATTTTAAGCGGCTATTTTCCTTCCTCTGAGTTTTCAAAAACATATTTTTGATAAAGAATCCTTCCATCCTGGAAGGTCTGGATGGGAGTTCTACCTTGGCAATGTTTCCCTGATTGGTTCTTTCGGTATTGTTGAAGTCCATGAAGGTATCAAGGTCAATCTGGATTTCCTCAATGGTTTTGTATATATTTTTTCTGAAAGCAACTTTATAGAACTCATTTTGAACAATCTGATTTAGCCTTTCGGTTGATCCATTGGTTTGCCGATGTCGCACTTTTGTTCTGGAATGTTCTACTCCATTCAGATACGAAAAAAGTTGATAGGGGTGGGTTTTTATGCGTCCACAGTAGTCGGTTCCCCGATCGGTTAATATGCGAAGCAATGCAATATTCTCGAAATCAAAGAACAGTAGAACTTTGTTATTCAGGAAGTCCGCTGCGGTCAGAGCCGTTTTGTCGCGATACACATAGAGCTTGCGGCAGGCTTCCGATATATTACCCAGCGTCTCACCCAGCTCTAGAATGTTCAGCTTTCTTCTGATAACGTATTGATCTTGAGTCATTGGTTTCTCCTTTAAGTTAAATAAGTTCTTAGCAAACTTATCTTAACCGAGAAACCATGACTCTTTCCCTTGGAAAGGTCTCAACCTGTAAACGCTTTTCGTTACTAGTCCACTTAATTATTAACATAGTGTTCATTCATTTGTTGGAAAATAATATCTGTATCGTTTAAGTCTAATTATTAACGAACCTTAGTATACCAATTATTAATAATATCATTCATGGTTCGAGCTATAATCTGAATTCTGTTATTAGAATTTTTAAAAGAAGCACCCTAAAGTGCACTAAAACACTACTTAGAATGGGAATGGCATTTTGAACCTTAAAATTTTTCTCTGGTTATGCGGTCTTTTGGCAGGGCTTTACTTTTTGTGGCCGTTCATAATATGGGCCGTGAAAAGTTATATCTATCAACTCGTCATCGAATACGGATTTTATTTTCTCATTTTCGTTGCGGGAACAGGTTTCTATCTTTGGCGACGACTTAAAAACTGATTCGCTGAATCAGGTGGGTGAATTGCACACAAGGAGTAACCCTGCTGATCCACTGCTTAGGAATAAGTGTGAATGATTCACTTTGTTCATACAGTTAACCGAATGTCCGCTTTGGGTGAAGGTCTTAGAAAAAAAGCTCCATGCCCTTTACTTTAACTTATCCCATACTAAATATTAATTAATAATAAGTTTTAGGCTGGTCGTATTGCAGACGTACTCTCCCTCGCTCTTTCCTTCGGTCTAACGCTAATAGCATGCACTGCGAGGGAGGGGCACTAAAGTCTTTTGGGTTAACTATAGGGATAACTCAGAACATCCAACAACATAAAACCTTAATATTTTAATATGATAGTGGCTCTATTAGGTGGGCCTTGGGG
>Ga0209631_10008448_pt1 | contig 10053 bp, 14 predicted proteins | sample COG_08_FD_184752 | JGI IMG/M metagenome (GOLD analysis project Ga0209631, IMG submission 184752) | Pelagic Microbial community sample from North Sea - COGITO 998_met_08 (SPAdes) (version 2) | ecosystem: Environmental > Aquatic > Marine > Neritic zone/Coastal water | place: Helgoland, sampling...
ACAAGTGTCTCCTATTTAAATTGATATTCTTTTTTATATTCCTCACATATATTTATAACTTTCAAAATCTTCAGAAATCCGCCGTTTAATGGGTGTATGGCGGAGGCTGACAGTGACCAACAAACCTAATACCAGACAAAAAGAAACCGCAGGAGAGGAGATTCAACTGCGGTTCCAAAAAGTAGTGTTAAATTACTATGCTACTTTTAGTTCATCATTTTCGGGTAAATTCATACCTTCAATGTAAATGTCCTCCATTTGTAAATTATTGTTGACGACTAAGTTTTGTAGCATTGCATCAATCTCATCGTAAAGTTGGCATACCACTTTTTCATTCACTTTAGATGAAATGTTGATGGTCACCACTTCTTCAATATCAATAAGATTATCTACTTCAGGTTCATCAACTTTAAAATCTGAAAGATCTTTAAGTTCTGATTCTTTTTCAAAATCCTTAGTGTTTTTTGCAAGCAAATCTTCTTCATCTGAATCAACAGGATCAGATGTATCTTTAATATATTCTGCTTTGAGTTTTTTAAACTCGTTTGCTGAAGAATAAGATGTGACACCTTTTTCCTTATAGAACTTCCACATTGATTCAGTGGTGTTTATTAATGAATATAAAGTATTGTAAGCAACAGGTGCTATATCAATATACTTTGCAATCAACTTATCAGAAGCAATTGCTGCAAACTTATCTGCAACCTTTTTACCAAATGGTAAAGAGTCAATAAAGGAATTATATTCTTCGTTAAGAAGTTCAATATTATTCTTTAATTGTTTTTTTATTTGAACTGATTTTTTGTTTGAAAGTCCTTTTAACTTTAATTCAATATCAGATTTTTGCGACATGTAGTCCTCTTTTACATTTAAGACTAATTTGCCTATCTGTAATTGCGACATTGATGTTTTCTTGGTTAGTGTGTTGATTTCTTGTGCTACTTTATCGGTATTTAAATATGTATTTGACATTAGGTTTCTCCATTTTATGTCTAAGGGATTATTCCCATTGAGTGTTCAGAACTTGCTCTGATTAGAGTCAATACGATTCTTTATTCTCTACACCCATTATAATTGTTATTAGTTTTGTTCGACATTGGTGGTAAGAAACAGCTTGTATTGACCCACTAACCTAATTTTGATACATTGAGTTAAATGCAAATTAAGGTACATTTAAATGCCACATTCAAATCCCACAACTGTAGAACTTACTCATCCCTACAATAAAGTGATTCGCAAAGGTAAATCTAACCAAAAATACTCAACTGAAATTGCGTCAAGAGATCGTGGCGTTTTCTATGATATTGACGGATTCAGACTTGATAAACCTATTCAGATCTACCGCATGTGGTATAGGTTTTTACAGTTAGCAATAGAACTTGAAGAAAAAGAAGTCAGCATCATTACAAGAATGAAATCAGTAAAGTTAGACGAACCTGTCAAAGATCAGTGGGGTAAAATCAGACACTCAAAAATGGTGCCTGTTACTCTAAAGGTTGAAATTGCTCGTAGGTTATACGCAGATTGGGATATTGATCGTATATCTAATATAGATTTTGATTCTTGGTGGAAAGGAAACAGTGATAAAGAAATAAAACCTCATCGTCACTTATTTTACCCAGATACGAGTGTGGAAATAATGTCTGATAAAAACGATTGGATAGATGCTCCTCATTTCAAATATGTAAAAGTAGATATGCGTAGAAGGAAAAATGATATAAGTGCTGATTTAACAATGCAGTTGTCAAAAATGCCTCGTATGCATGATGAGTCAGACTTTCAAGTAACAGGAACACCCAATATTAATACACTCATCAATCGCTACAATGCTTTGATAATACAATTGACCACAATACTCAAAGACAAAGAAATATTAAACTCGTCTATTTTTCGTGTCACCCAAGAAGGAATGGGTGATAAGTCTGCAAAAAGAATAGCATCGGAAGATTCAATTGAAGGAGCATATACTTACAGTGGGTCAGCAGGACGGGCAATGAGAGATCTTATATTACCTGCAAAAATAACATTACTTTCAGTATGTGATGGTCATTTTGTTAAGAATCCATACAACGACTATTTGCTCTGATTAGAGTGCTTGACGCAATTTAATGTGTCATTTGAATGAATATACAATCAATATCAGTAATCATACCTGACATATAAACCTCCCTAAAATCAACGCTTACAGGTCTATAGAGACTATCATCAGACTTACATTTTAATAGATATATTTCGTTTAGTTGTATTAGGCTAGATATGTATTTACCAACAAACCGATAAGCAGTATAATTAGATTATATTGTTTTAAGAGGTGAATGTTATGAAGGTAATTTTGTACGCAAGAGCATCTACAACACAACAACAACCAGAGAATCAGTTGGTCGCATTAAGAGAAGTAGCAGAAAGAAATAAGTGGGAAATTATTAATGAGTATGTTGATCTTGGCATCAGTGGAGCAAAAGGGCGAGATAAAAGACCTCAATTTGATGCAATGTTGAAATCTGCTATGCGTAAAGAAGCAGACCTTGTAATGTTTTGGGCAGTGGATAGGGCATCTCGTAACCTATCGCATCTAGTAGAAATGATGGAAGACCTAGATGCAAAACAAGTTGGAATGTATTTCCATCAGCAAGCAATTTGCACCACTACACCAAGTGGTAGAGCAATGATTCAAATGGCAGGAGTTTTCGCCTCCTTTGAAAGGTCAATGTTGAAGGAAAGAATATTGGCATCACACGCAAGAGCAAGAGCAGAAGGCAAACAAATCGGCAGACCAAGCAAATTAAACGAAACACTTATTTCTTCTGTAGAAGATTTGAGAACTAAAAAGACTCCAATTAAGAAAATAGCAAAAGAACTCAATGTTGGAGTTGGCACTGTATATAAGATACTAAATCAGAAAAGTGCTTAGTTTTGTTGGTGAGTATAGGCTAAGTCAATTGACCAATTAAACGATAGTTGCTCTGATTAGAGTCACTTAACATCTTTCTTATACCACTCACCAAATGTAAGTTCATATGGTCTATTAATTCTTTCGTTTCTTATTCTTCTTTTCTTTAATATAGAATGAACATGAGTGTTTTTGAACTCATGTCCTCTGGGAGTTTTATATTGGTTTTCATTTAACCAATAAGCAATCTTTCTATATCCTAATCCACTATCATGTAATTCTTTGATTTTATCATGCAGTACATTTTGGTAGTCAGTTAATCTAACAATATTGAGATTGATACATCTTACTGTTACATTCACGCAAAGGTATGCTATGATTGATAAAGTGCGTCCTTTGGAACTTACTCGACAGTGACGCTCGTACTTCCAAAGGACGCACTCTGCATCCCTTGCTTGGTTTAACTTTTCAACTGCTTTTTTTTTACACCACTTGCATTGAAATTGAATAGTGCTTTCACTTTAGTATTATGCTTACCATCTATTACTTCATATTGTCTATCTTTGGAAACCTTATCTGATTTCTTCAGCACAACATATTCGTCTTCTACTATTGGGTATTGAAACTTAATGTCTAATAGATGCTCATTAGTTTTAGCATCTAATTTAATGTCTATTTTATCAACTAAACCAGACAAATATTGCTTCTGTTCTTCTTCATTAAACTTATCAACTTTTGCATATGTTTTATGAAACTGTCCTACCCAATCAACCCATCTTTGCTTGCTATCATTCTGTTTCAATTTAAGAACAATATCTTCAAGTTGTTTTGTAACTGTTTTAATCTCTTCATTTATATTTTTAAGAATATCTTTTGTTTGTTTTTCTGATATTCGTTTCATCACTCTATCTGTTTGTATTTTAGCAGTAGCAGTTTCTAAATCAGTAAGTTCTTGGGTGTATTGTTGTTTTGTTTTTTGTAAGTTTCTAATATCTTCTTTGAAATCTTTGTCAGATTGTTTCTTTGATGAAAGCATTTGAGTTTTCATTTGTTCTTTTAATACATTAGACTTGGTTGCAATATCAGTAACTACTTTCCAAACCATTTCATTAGCAGTTGTAATATTAAGTGACTTTGTCATTGCACAATGCCTACCTCTTTTCCATCTTTCATCAGTTTTCGTTTTGTTGGTCAGAGCCATATTGTTCTCTAACCCATCAGACGGCATAACCGAATCTTTCCAAACTCTTTCTTTCTTTGGACAATAGTAAAACTCTTTCCTTTGAGATGGTTGTATTTTGGCACCCATTGGAGAACCACAATGACCACACCACATCATTTCCTTTAATAATGAAAAATGGACTGTTCTGTTTGTTTGACCCTTTCTAACAATAACACCTTCTCTTTTCTTCTGACAATCATGCCAAAGTGCGTCATCAACTATACGAGGACAAGTGACTTCTATGCTCTCTTCACTAACACCATCTGTAAAAACATACTTACCAATATGATGTGTATTCTTTAGTAATTGTTGTATTGAACCCAGAGAGAATGAACCACCTCTTCGTGCTTGAATATAATTCTCTCTTAACTTTTGTTGAATGTATTTTGTAGATTGATTTTCAGCATACCAATGAAAGATTTCCTTTACCCATTTTGCTTCTTTAGGTTCTTTAACTAACTTGTTTCCTTTACTATGACTCTTTAATGCAAATCCATAAGGTGGTTCGCCACCATGCCAAAAACCTTCTCTTACTTTTTGTAATTTACCAAGTCTGCTTCTTTCTTTACGAACTGCATTTTCAAATTGTGAGAACGCACCCATTATTTGAACTGTCAGCACATCCATAGGATTTGTAAAATCATAAACAGTATCTTTGATATAAAGTGTTACACCTTTTACATTGCACCTATATCTAATCATTGATGCTACATGGTCAGTTCTTGCTAACCTTGATTGTTCAGTAACATAGAGATGTTTAACTTCTCCATCTTCTATGGCAGTCATCAAAGAACTCAGCACTTCTCGTTTTTGTATATCTTCATTGTTAGAACTGGCAACACCTTCCAACCATATCTTTGGTTCAAACTTGAGTTGTTTTGCTTTTAACTTTCCAAGTTGCTGTTGAGATTCAAGGGAAGTTCCATCTGTAGATTGGATTTCAGAACTAACTCGGCAATAGATATGTAATACTTGTTTCATAGTGCGTCCTTTGGAAGTATTCCAACTATAACTTTAGAAAGTTAGAGTGTCTATTAGTTTAGTTGGTTATAGCTAAGATAGATGTTCGCCAACAAAACGAAACAAATGAAAAAAGTAACCCAGACCAAAAATATCTGGGTTAATTTTTTATGCAGTTAAGTCAGCGAACATCACTACGATTTGGGTAGGGGTGGCATTTATAAATGAGATTAACCGAGTCTTTATAGATTACATGATGCTTGCCAGTTTTGATGGAGTGGGGCATATCTATATAAGATTGACTACTCTAATCAGAGCAATCAAATGTTACTTGTATCCACCTTTTGATTTATTGGAAGAATAAGAAATCTCGTGGATCTGTTTGGTTGTTAAAACCTTAATTGCTTGGAGTGCTTTATCATTTGAATAACCATAATACTTTTTAATCGCATCAACATGACACTTCTTATGTTCAGGTTTTTTATAATGTGATTTATATGTTGGAGTATTAAAGTTTTGTTGTTGAATCGCATGAAATAAATAATCGTAATGCATTTTTTTATCTGTGATTTTGACAGAATTAAACTTTTGAAGGGTAAACAAATCAGAAATGCATTTCTGTTTTATTGATTGCATGATTATCCAATTGTTATACGACTTCAGTAACTCATCATAGTCATCTGGTTCAACATCTAACAAATACTTTTTGGTATAAACAATAGACTCAATCCAATCTGCATGAGTCAATGTTTTAAGCATAACAAATACCGACTTCATGTTTAATGTCACGCATAATGTTTTTAATAGCATTTTGGCAAGATGGTGTAGCAGATGTAGTGACTTTCTTTCCTGTTATTTGATGTATCCAAACTAAATGGTTTTTTTTGCGTAATAGATCAAAGTTGTTTTTTTTCATTAGTTTTTTTAGTTCTTTCTTCATAATATTCTCTCGTTTGTTTCTCAATTTCTATACATACATTTTACCAAGAATTAGGTTTGTTCTACATTGGCGGTAAGCAACAGCTATCACAGACCAACAAAACTAATAGCAGACAAAACAAAACCCCAGTGGAAAACCAGTGGGGTTAGTTTGATGCTCTGATTAGAGGAATGGTGTTAAGGTATTGTAGGAATCAAATGGATTTTGAGTTGTGTATCTTATAGAGGATGACTGAATTTTCTGAATTAGATCTAATGTTTTTCGTATTGGTGCTTTTTTGAATGAATACCAATCCGTTTTTTTACCATTATCGTATGGTGGTGGATAATCAAAAAATGAATATTGATCTACAGTTGCATCCACTATCTCTTGATTCGTTTTATCTTTTAAATACCAGTGATACTCACCGACAGCATCTAATCCTCTCATGGGCATTAACCAATCAGTATCTATTAGATAAAAGATAGTCTGGGTTGAGTGATAGCAATGTCCAAAAAGTGGATTTGATAGATTTCCTTGCAGATACTTCTCAGCAACCATATCAATAGTTAAATTATCTTGGATTGTTTTTATTAACCAATTTATATTCTGTGGTGTGTATGCTATCGGTGAATACTCAATAACATCCCATTTTGACTTCCACTGTTTTTTTGATTTATCCCACTGATAAGGACAGATAAGTTTCACCTGTCCTTTTGTATCAGATGGAATTAGGTAGTTATTCTTCCAGTGCATCTTCTAAATCCATTTGTTTATAACCATCTAATTGTTCATCAATCAAATCTAAGATGAGTTCCAAATCCTCTTGACCTAACTGTTCTAATGTAAATCTTATGTTCGCAACTATTTTTCCATACTCTGATATCGCATACACATCCTGTTCATCAAATTTGTTCTCTTTCATTTTTAGTTCCTTTTAATATCAATCAAGGTAAATCCTTAATTTCTAATACCCATTTTACCAAGAATTAGGTTTGTTCTGAATTGGTAGTAAAACACAGCTATCACAAACCAACAAAACTAAAGGTTCAATAAGAGAAACAAGTTGAACCTGTTAATTGGTGATTTTGGGTATAGGAAAATCAAGGGATGCAGAGGGTCAAATGCAAGGCACTTTTTGAACCCACAAAAAAAGGACACTAAATTTAGTATCCTTGTAGTTGAACTGCTCTAATCAGAGTAAATTAATCGTCAATCCAAAATGCCATTGATTTACCTGTTGTGTCTAGACCTATGTTGCAATATGAATTACCTTCATAGTTGATAGCATGTATTATCTGTAAACCATTCCAGATAGTTACTGACAATGTAAGTTTAGAAATATCAAATGGTGTGTCTGTTATAATTTCCTCATAATCCCAACCACCTTTTTCAAATGATTGACCATAAACAATTACTTCATCATGTATATTATCATTCAACATCATTCCATCTTCATCAGTGACAAAATCTATTGGATCAAATAATGTCTCAATAGGAATGTCTTCAACTGAACACCATACTCCTACCTCATCCACAGAAAGATAATTTGATGAAGCATATTCAGTACCATGAACATGTTCAATATCGTCCAAATCGTGCCAATACTTATTTATTTGAAATTGTTTTGGGATTGACTTATTTGCTATTTCTTTGTCGTCATCCCAGTCATATGAATGAATATATTCTTCAAATTCATCTGGGGTTTTATTATTTAACCACCATTCTGCAACCTGTTTAGAAATAGTACCTATCGTATGCTCTCCACCATGACCTTGTGTATAAACCTTATACTTGTATGTCATTATGCGACTCCATAGTATTCATCAAGGAATACATCATTCATTACTTGTGCGATGTTTTCTTCGCCAATTTCCTTAATGAATTTCTTTGATGGTGGAGTTCCAGTCATGCAAGGGTTTTCAAGGTAGAGTTCTACTTTATCTTTCAATGTTAGTTGATATAGATATTTGCAATTAAATGTTTCTACTTCATCTAAATCCCAATGTTTCATTGAAGATAGATGATTTACTTTTTGTTCAAGTGTTGGTGTTGTTACTTCTGGTATGTTCATATTCATAATGATTCTCAATGTTGTAGATCAAGTCCTTTCTCAATCTTTCTACATACATTTTAAATCATTATCGGTTTGTACGACATTGGTGGCAAGAAACAGCTATCACAAACCAACAAAACTAATATCACCAAGTACTGTTAATAGTTTCTAACTGACCTGATAGGTTTGTTCTTTCGTTGATTTGTTTTAGATGTGATCTTATGACCATATGAGCACCTTCTTCTACAAGATTAGTCAAAGATGTCCTGTGGTATTTTGCTAGTTGAGTTAATCCATCCTTTGCATCTTGCGTTAGATGGCAATATAAAGCAGTTCTATTTGGAGCAGTTATTGTCATATTAAATGTGTGTCCTTTTATTTTCGTTAAGTGATTGTGTATGTAACTTATTAAAGTATGTTTTAGGATTTCCATTCCATCTTTTCTTTCCTAATTGTTCGTATATTGTGTCTAAGGATACACCTGATGTTTCAGTTAGAACTTTAGGTTTATCGGTATTAGCATCTGATTGTATTGATTCATCAATTCTACTTTTGATGTTATTAATAACTGGCACTGCAACCTTTTCAATCTTCTTATTAGATCTGGTCACTGGATTCCATAGTGCTGTTCCATGAAACTGAGCAAAGTTATTATCTATACTGACATTACTTTCTTTTACTTTTTTTAATGCTTCTATCATGTATTTATCCGAGACTGAATCATTTACAAACTGCTGTCTTTCGGTTGCGTAACTGGCATTTTTATATGACAGTTCTATCCGTTGTTGTTGCTGTTTTTCTTTTTTTGCTTTCTCTTGTAACTGTAGTTCTTTTGATTTAAGTATTGTCATTATTCTTTCCTGTGTTACTACTATTTATGTATTTGTTGAACTCTAATCAGAGCAGTTCAACTACTCTTTACTTATTCAAGACATAACAAAACCAACTGCGTCACTATAAAGGGTGATGACACAGTTGGGTAAAACCAGAGTTGCGATAGATTTATATACTTTAGGTCTTGTTTTCAGCACTTGTTAATTGCTGTTTCCACCTATCATATTCTTTTCTTTTAGTTTTGTTGGTAAAGGAGCTAAAATGCAACAGCCAACTAAACGAAAAAACGCTACAGAAGAAGTTACTTGAAAAAACTCTCTAATGTATTTTCTGGTCGTATTCTCCTTTTCAATTTAATAGGAGATCGCTTATTCAGTGGTGCTATATTCCAATCTTGCCAGGATCTAATATAACTTGCGAAATGATCCTCCTCATTTTCATTTATGAAATTGGAGGTCATTTCTTTAGTAGAATATATGGCAGTTTTTAATGCCGTTTTCTTTCTTTTTTTATCATACAATTTGAAATCAATTTGCTGACAATCTAATTGCTTTTGAATACTTTTGAATGTCTGGGTTAATGCTACTCGTATGCCATTCCACTCATCACCATATGTTTTGATATTGGGTTTGAGTTTAAAGTCCAAAAAACAATTGTAATGCAGATGTTTATGTTGTCCCTTCTCTGGCAAGCAGACCCATCTACTGCGATCAGAAATAGACAGATAGTCCAATTTGTTATTGGTCATCAACCATCTATCAATTCTGTAGTGAGTCATCTCTAATATGTCTTCTACCAGACTCTTGTCTGGTTTCTGTCCAAAGGTGACAACTAACCAGTATTGCCATTCGTATGTTTCCACTAAATCATCAATCAAAGCATTACGAACGCATGCTTGCTGAATATGTTCCTTGTGGAGTGGAAGTTTGTGTAGATCGTCAGTTTTATTCAGTGACTTGTATAAGTCATAGGAAACATCATTGACATTATTTTCACTCAATCGTGTTTTCAAAACATCGTTAGATGTCTTGATACTGTTGAAAGTTTCTGCCGTTATATAACTATTACACATTACAAGTGTCTCCTATTTAAATTGATATTCTTTTTTATATTCCTCACATATATTTATAACTTTCAAAATCTTCAGAAATCCGCCGTTTAATGGGTGTATG
>Ga0209631_10008451_pt1 | contig 10049 bp, 13 predicted proteins | sample COG_08_FD_184752 | JGI IMG/M metagenome (GOLD analysis project Ga0209631, IMG submission 184752) | Pelagic Microbial community sample from North Sea - COGITO 998_met_08 (SPAdes) (version 2) | ecosystem: Environmental > Aquatic > Marine > Neritic zone/Coastal water | place: Helgoland, sampling...
TCTTTATTCTAATGATTTCTGTCTTGTATTTCATTAGAAAAATTAGCGCACAATACATCAACATTACAAAAAACATAAGTAATAATGGTATTAACATTGATGAATGTATAGTGCTTGTTCCTGTTAATTTTATACTTGCAGGTTGATGAAGGGTGTTCCACCAATCAACTGAGTACTTGATTATAGGTATATTAATTAGACCTATTATTACAATTATACTTGAAATTTTATTAGCTTTTTCTTCCTGTAATATAAATTTGTGGGAAAAAATGAAACCCAAATAGAATAAAGCAAGTATGATCATTGATGTTAATCTAGCGTCCCACGCCCACCAAGTGCCCCAGGTAGGCTGCCCCCATAATGAACCAGTAACAATTGCTAAACAAGTAAACATTAGTCCTAAAGGTGCGATACTTTTAGTTACTAGTGTTAAGTTTTTAATTTTAAAGATAAAATTAGTGATTGATAATAAAGCTATGCAGGTAAAAGAAGCTAAACCAATCCACGCTGATGGTACATGAACATACATTATTCTCACACTGTCACCCTGCAAATAATCTGGTGGAGAAAAAATTAATGCAAATGAAAGTGCAATTAATAGTAAAATAAAAAATATAGAATTGATAAAACTAATTAATTTTCCAATCCAATAAAATATATTGCTAGAACTAAGTAAATTAAACATTATCGTTGATTACTATAATATTTTTTTTTTTGGAAGAGATTAATTAAGCCTAATTGAGAATTGGGAGGAAGTAAGGAAGTATAAGTTAATTCCCAATCAGGCAAGTACTATTAAATATAACAAAAATCTATGTCATAGATTTGAGTAAAAAATGTTGAATTTGAGGCAGGCTTACTTAAAATTAATTAGATAGCTTAAAATAACTTGCGCCTTTTTTGCCTGTAAAAATTTCTTCTATTAAAGGATGCTTGACTGGTTCCTTTGACCTATCCAGTAATAAATTTTGTTCTGAAACATAAGCTTCATAAGTTACATCGTTACTCTCTGCCAATAAGTGATAAAAAGGCTGATCTTTTCTAGGTCTGACGTCCTTAGGTATTGATTGATACCATTCCTCAGAATTATTAAATTCGAAATCAACATCATAGATTACACCTCTAAAATCAAAATGACGATGTTTAACTACTTCGCCTATAGAGAACTTTGCGTTATTATTTTTAAGCATACTTAATAGTTAATAATTTTTATCTGAAAATCAATATCTAATTTATTAAAATATTATAATATGCTAATACTTGTATGTGAATAAGTCTTTTTTAAAATTCATTACTGATTTTGGCCCCCTATTAATTTTTTTTACAATTTATTACAAAAGTGGGAACAATCTAATTATTGCAATTCCTCCTCTTATTATAGCAACTATAATCGCTGTAGTAATTATGTATTTTGTTGAAAAGAAAATTCCTTACGTTCCGCTAATTGGCGGAATTGTTGTTTCACTCTTTGGTGGGTTAACTTTATACTTTGATAACCCAATTTTCTTATATATGAAACCTACCATAGTTAATATTATTTTTGCAGGTATTTTAATAATAAGCAAAATTTTCTTTGATAAAAATTTTTTAAAATTTTTTTTACAAACTGCATTTCAATTAAGTGAAACTGGCTGGAACAAATTAAACTTTAGGTGGGCTTATTTTTTTATTTTTTTAGCAATTTTAAATGAATTTGTTTGGAGAACACAGCCAGAAACAACTTGGGTAAATTTTAAAGTTTGGGGTATGCTTCCTATTACTTTTATTTTTACCGCTTTGCAACTACCATTAATTAATAGGTATAAAATTTGAAAAATATTAGATTAGTAGTAAACAACGAATTTCAAAAAAAGGACAAAGAAAAATTTTTTGTTAAAAAAGAACTTCAATGTATTTTAAATTTGTATGCGCAAATGGTCTCCAATGGCTCATGGAAAGATTATTCTTTATCATTGGGGATTAGGGAGGTTTCATTTGATGTTTATCAACGAGCTTCCGACAAGCCTTTTTTAAGAATTTTAAAAAATTTAAAACCTAATTATTATAATGAAAAATATTTAATCAAAGATAAAAATGGAAATATTATAAAAAAATCAGAAAGCCTTAATCAATTAATTCATAAAACAAGCTGGAATAAACTAAGATTAATTAAATAATTATCTTCTTTGACCGAAAAGTCTTAGCAACATTATAAATAAATTAATAAAGTCTAAGTAAAGAGTTAAAGCACCCATTACTGCCTTCTTACCCATTAATTCACCGCTGTCGCTAGCCATATACATATTTTTAATTTTTTGAGTATCATAAGCAGTAAGACCAACAAAAATTAAAACTCCTAGGATTGAAATCACAAAATACATCATTGTAGATTTCATAAAAATATTAACTAAAGATGCAATTATAATTCCAAATAAACCCATCATTAAAAAAGAACCCAACTTAGTTAAGTCTCTTTTAGTTGTGTAACCATAAATACTCATTGCTCCAAAAGTTCCAGAAGTAATAAAGAAAACTCTAGTTATACTTGCGCCTGTATATATCAAAAAAATTGAGGAAAGAGACGCGCCCATCAGAGCTGCAAAAACCCAGAAAGTTGTTTGTGCTTTTGCTGCGGACATCTTCGCAATTCCAAAACTCATATAAAAAACTACTGCTAGCGGAGCCAACATAATAACCCATTTTAATCCTGAGGCGTAAATTGAATTTCCAAAACTTGTTAATCCAATAATTTCACCTGTGCTTGATGTTACAATTGCCATTTTAAAGAATGCTAGTGCTATTAAACCAGTTAATAAAACACCTGACGCCATATAGTTATAAACTTTTAGCATATAAGCTCTTAAGCCTTGATCAATTATAGCTTCTGAGGCTGAAGAACGAGATGTCGTTGTCTGTTTATTAAATTCCATATATTAAATATAAGTTTTTTTAAAAACTTTTCAATAGGCAAAAATTGACCTAAAAAGCTTAAATTAATAATAAAATCTATGAAATATAAAAAATTAGGTATTACAAATTTAGATGTCAGTTTGATTTGTCTAGGTACTATGACCTGGGGAACTCAAAATTCTGAAAAAGATGCTTTTGAACAAATGGATTATTCAGTTAACAAAGGTATAAATTTTTTTGATACAGCAGAAATTTACTCTGTACCACCAACCGCAGAGTCTTACGGCAAAACAGAAGAAATGATTGGTAATTGGTTCAAGTTAAGAAAAAATAGAGAAAAAATTATTTTAGCTTCAAAAATAGCTGGGCCTGGTTGTGACTGGATTAGAGGTGGAGAAAATAGCTTTGACGAAAAAAAAATTGAAGAAGCGATTAACGGAAGTTTAAAGAGGTTAAAAACTGACTATATAGACTTATATCAATTACATTGGCCAGAACGTTCTACTAATTATTTTGGTAAACGAGAATATTCAGCTGATGATAATGAGGGAGGCTGGAACAGTTTTGAAAGTATTCTTCAAGCTCTAGAAAAATTTATCAAAGATGGAAAAATCAGGCACATTGGAATGTCTAATGAAACACCTTTTGGCTTATCAAAATATATAGAAATATCAAAAAGTAGAAATTTGCCAAGAATGATGTCAATTCAAAATCCTTACAACTTAGTTAATAGAACTTATGAGATAGGTATGTCTGAAATTTCATTAAGAGAAAAATGCGGGTTACTCGTGTATTATCCTCTAGCAGCTGGGGGATTGTCTGGTAAGTATAGAAACAATCAAATGCCAAAAAATTCTAGAATGTCACTTTTTAAAGGTTGGGAAAGACACTTAAATCCTTTAGCGATGAAAGCTTACGATGAATATTATGAGCTTGCTAAAGATAACAATATGACAATGGTTCAACTAGCTCAATCATTTGTAAATTCTAGACCATTTGTAACCAGTAATATTATTGGAGCAACAACTATGGATCAACTTAAAGAAAATGTAGAATCTATTGATATAAAATTAACAGATGAAATAGTAGAAAAGATTAATTTAATACATAATAACAATCCCAATCCTTCTCCTTAATCGAACCCATTGAAATAGATCATTTTTAGTATAAAAATAAATTAATGTTATTAAAAAAAATTATAGTTACTACTGTACTTACTGTATTATCATTAAATGTATTCGCTAGTACACCGAGATCGACTGGAAAATATAAAAATTGGGAAAGTTTTACAGCTGAAACTGATAAAGGTAAAATTTGTTTTGCTCAGACTATTCCTACTAAAAGAGCTCCAGCAGCAATTAAAAGAGATAAATCAAAGTTATTTGTAACCTTTAGACCGTCAGAAGATATTAAAGATGAAGTGAGTATAACCAGTGGACATGATTATAAATCTTCAACAGTTACAGCGAGCTCTGGGAAAAAAAAATATTCTTTCTTTTCACAAAAAAGTTTTGCATGGTTGTTAGATGACCAAGAAGAAAAGGGATTTATTAAATTAATGAAAAAAGCCACAAATGTGATCGTTAAAGCTCGAACTACCAAAGGTGCAGAAACAACTGATCACTATTCAATGATGGGTTTTACTAAAGCTTATAATACAGCAAAAAAAACTTGTGGTTAAATGAAAAAAATTGTTTTAGCGTACTCAGGAGGATTAGACACCTCCATAATCTTAAGATGGCTTCAAGAAAACTATAAAGCAGAAATAATTGCCTATACATCAGATATTGGTCAAGATATGGATGAGAAAAAAATAATTAGAAATGCAAAAAGATTAGGTGTTAAAAAAATTATTATAGAGAATTTAAAAAATACATTTGTCAAAGATTATATATTTCCAATGATTAGAGCTCACGCAGTTTATGAGGGTGTGTATTTATTGGGAACATCAATTGCTAGACCTCTCATAGCCAAAAGACAAATTGAAATTGCAAAGAAATATGGGGCTTACGCTGTTTCACACGGTGCAACTGGTAAAGGCAATGATCAAGTAAGATTTGAATTAGGTTACGCTTATTTTGGAAAAAAAATAAAAATTATTGCTCCTTGGAGAGAATGGAAATTACAGTCTAGAACAGATTTAATAAAATATGCTAAGAAAAATAATATTCAAATTCCAAAAGATAAAAAAGGAGCGCCGCCCTTTTCAATCGATGATAATATTTTTCATACCTCTACCGAAGGAAAAGTTTTAGAACATCCAAAAAATTCCGCTCCAGAATTTATTTTTCAAAGAACCGTGTCTCCAGAAAAAGCACCTAATAAAACAACTAAAGTTACTATAAGTTTTAAAAATGGTGATCCAGTATCTATTAATAGAAAAAAATTAAGTCCTGAAAAGTTACTTGATAAATTAAATAATGTGGCTGGTAAAAATGGAATCGGAAGAGTTGATCTTGTTGAAAATAGGTTTATTGGAATAAAATCTAGAGGTGTATACGAAACACCAGGCGGAACTATTTTATATTCTGCTCATAGAGCAATAGAGTCTGTAACGCTTGATAAAAAAACGGCTCATGCAAAAGAAAGAATTATGCCAGCATATGCTGAACTTGTTTATAATGGCTATTGGTTTTCTAAAAAAAGAATTAAGCTTCAAAAAATTATTGATAAAAAAAGAAAACAAGTGACAGGTGATGTTGTTCTGGGATTATATAAAGGTAACATTACCATTTTATCGAGAAGAACTAAAAACAAAGCTTATTCTCTAAAAAAAGTTTCTTTTGAAGAAAATAAAACATTTAACAAATCAAAAATTGAGAATTTTATCAAACACCATTCAAAACAGTTAAACAAATCATAAATCTCTGATATTGTTTCTTTAATGAACGCAGCGATTCGAAATATCCAATTAGTAGCAGTAGTAATTGTTCTAATATCCACAATCGTAGCATTTCTTTTAGAAATTATAAAAATGTATGAAGTGCAAACTGTTACTTTGGCTGATTTGCTTTTAATGTTTATATATATTGAGGTAATTGGCTTAGTTAGATCTTATTGGGAGTCTAGAGCTGTTAGAGTTATATATCCTCTAGTAATCGCAATTACTGCGCTATCTCGATACATTATTTTACAAGATAAGGAATCTGATCCAACAAATTTGATTTATTTAGCAAGTGCAATTTTAATTGTCTCTCTTGCTACTGTAGTAATAAGATTTAGAAGAAGTAAGTATTTAAAAGTAGATAACGATAAATCTAACGATCTTTAAAACATTCTAAGGTATTTTTTAACAAACAAGCAATTGTCATTGGGCCAACCCCACCTGGTACAGGTGTAATAGCTTTAGCTTTTTCCTTAACAGTATCAAACTCTACATCACCAACTATTTTATCTCCTACTTTGTTAATGCCTACATCAATAACGATTACATCTTTTTTAATCCAATCACTTTTTACTAAGTTAGCTACACCTACTGCAACAACAAGAATATCTGCCTTAAGGCATTCAGTTTTTAGGTCTTTTGTCTTTGAGTGAACAATAGTGACTGTACAATTCTCTTTTAAAAGTAGTTGTGCCATTGGTTTACCATTTAAATTCGATCTTCCAATTATAACTGCATGTTTTCCAGATAAATTTGGTTCAGTTTTTTTTATCAAGAATAAACATCCTAATGGTGTACAAGGAACTATCGCATTATATCCTGAAGAGAGATTCCCGACATTAATAGGGTGAAAACCATCAACATCTTTTGAGGGGCTAATAGCATTAATAATTTTTTCTTTATTTATTTGAGGTGGAAGCGGTAGTTGAACCAATATTCCTGATACAGAATCGTTATCATTAAGTTCTTTAATTTTTTTTAGAACCTCTTGTTCTGAAACTTCTTTTGGATAATTTACAATTTCAGAATTAATTCCTACTTCTTTTGCATTTTTTTCTTTATTTCTTACGTATATTTGGCTAGGTGCAAAATCACCAATTAAAATTACAGTTAACCCAGGAACTTTATTTGTTTTTAATTTAATTGACTCAATTTCTTTCTTTATTTCATTTCTTAAAACTGCTGCTTCTTTTTTTCCGTCTATAATCATAATTTAAATAATGAAGGTGCAAACATTTCAAAAATTAAATTTCTTAAAAACATTAGTCCTAAAATTAATACAATTGGTGAGATATCAATTGAACCTAGATTAGGAAGAAAACGTCTAATATAATTAAGAGGTGGATCAGTTAATTTATAAGAAACATCAAGAATAGAATAAACAAATCTATTACTAGTATTCAAAACATTAAATGCTACTAACCAAGTAAATATTGCGTTAATAATTAAAATCCAAATATAAAGTCCAACTATATTGTCAAAAAGTATAAATAATGACTTCATTAATTTTTCTCTACATAAATTGATGTGCTTGGAAAAGCGAAAGAGGCTTTATTTTTTTCAACAATATTTTTTATTTCTAAAGCTAGAGCGTCTTTAACATTAAGCCATTCTTGAAATTGTTTAGTTTTTGTAAAACAAATCAACCTTATATCAATTGAGCTAGCAGCAAACTGATCTATCTTTACTGAAAGCATTGTGTTTTCAGTTTTAGAAAAATCGTTATTATTTTTTATATATTTTTCAATTTGATCTTTTATATTTTCTAATTGCTCACTAGTAGTTCGATATTCTAGTCCAATCATCCAATTAATTCTTCTATTCGTAGTTTGCGAATTATTTATCACTGCATTTTCAGCAAATTGAAAATTTGGAATAGTCGCTAATGATTTATCAAATCTTCTAACTACCGTAGATCTAAAACCTATGCTCTCTACTGTTCCTTCAATTACTCCCTCAACGAATATCCAATCACCTACTTGAAATCTTCTTTCAACTAAGACTAAAATTCCTGAAATTAAGTTTTTAAATAAATCTTGTGCTCCTAAAGCAACAGCCACACCAAATAAACCTAAACCTGCTATAATTGGTCCAATTTTTATTCCCCAAAGTTCTAAAACCGCTGCTGCACCTAAAATTAAAATTAAAACTTTAATAGCTTTTATAATCCAATTTATTAAATCTCTTGAAAGTAGACCCCCTACCGATTTAATGACGACAGACAAAGGACCGATGACTTGATGAAAAGTCCAAAAAATTAATATAGTTATTAAAGATCTGTTAGTTAATTCTATAGCGTTATGTTCTCCTGATAAATAGCTTGTTGAAACGAAAAAACCTAAAACTATTGGAAAAAACTTAGCAGGGCCTTCCATTGAAAAAACTAAAGAATTATCAAATTTGTTTGTAGTTTTAGATACATATTTTTCTAATCTCTTAACAACAAATTTTGAAAACACGCCCCGTAAGAAAAGAAAAAAAATAAAAATAAATAAAGCTATAATTATTTCTGAAATATTAATTCCAGATACACCTTCATTCCACACATCTACAAATAAGTTTTTAAAATTTTCTAATACATTCATTAATTTTTTTCCTCTAGTTGCAGTAATTCATCTCCTGGATCAAAAATTTTAACTTTTTTCCAATTATTAATAGTAAAAATATCTGCAACTTTTTTACTTATACACATAACTTCAGAGCCTGTCATTAATGGATAAAGAGAGTAATTTTTTACTATTTCTATAAAACTTTCCGCACTTCGAGCTGAATAGACAAAAATTACGTCTGGAGGATGACTAAAGATGATTTTTTTATTTTCTTCATTTAAATCGGTAATTTTTTCAGACGTATAATTAATAATTTTATTGGTTTTAATGCCTTCTCTTTTCAATTCTAGATCCAAATCATAGGAAACATTATCACCACAAAAGTAAGCTATTTTGGATTTTTCATTAATTTGGCTAGAACTTATAATTAAATTTTTTAAAGCATTAACAGTTCCTCCTGCTGATACAGTATTATTGTAGCCTGACATTCTTGCAATTCTTTCCGTTATAACTCCAACACAAAAACATAATTTATTTTTATCTTGTTTAACGACTTTTAAATTTCGAATAGCATTTGCGCTTGTAAAAATAAAAGCATTATATTTACCCTCGTCTATTGGGTCGGATCTGCTAGAAGAAATTTTTAAAGTTGGAATATGAATTATTTTGTGACCCAATGAAAAAAATTTTCCCATAAGATCTTCAGAGTCAATTAATGGACGTGTAATTAAGATATTCATTTTTTTTTAAATTTTTCTCCCGCCATAATTAATAATTTTTCACCAACTGCTTTTCCAATATAAGAGGCGTCAACATCTCTACCAGATAATTCATATTCGAAACTCTCATCACCTTTATCCTCAAACAATTGAGCTTTTAATTTTAAATTATTATTATGGATTTCTGCTAATCCACCTACTGCTGTTTCACAATCTCCTCCTATAGTCTGTAACATTTTTCTTTCAGCTTTTGCGCATAATTCAGTTTCTGAGTGATTGATGTTCTTTAAAAATTTTTTTACTACTTCATTATTTTTTTTACATTGCACTGCGATAATTCCTTGTCCCGCTGCCGATAAAACTTCTTCTGCTTCAAATAATATGCTTATCTTATTTTCTAATTTTAAAATTTTTACTCCTGCTGCGGCTAGCATTATTCCGTCTAATTTTCCTTCTTCGAGTTTTTTAATCCTAGTATCAATATTGCCTCTAATATTAACGCAAGTTATATTTGTATTAATTTTTTTAAGCTGCAGTTCTCTTCTTCTAGAGCTAGAGCCTATAACTATTTTATCTTTTAGGTCTCCTAAGTTTTTAATTTTGCTACTTATAATAACATCTCTAAAATCATTTCTTTTTATATATGCACCAATAGTTAAATTATCATCTTCAACGGACTCCATGTCTTTTAAGGAATGCACCGCTATATCGATGTCATTGCTTATTAATTTTTCTTCAATTTCTTTGCAAAATAAATTTTTACCACCAATCTCAGAAAGCTTTATATTCTGATTAATATCTCCAGAAGTTTTGATGGATTTAAAATTAATATTCTCTTCTTTTAGCTCTCTATTTTCTTTAAGCAAAAGTTCTTTGACCTTTTCTACGTATGCTAAAGAAAGCTTACTACCTCTGGCTCCAATTGTAATTTTAGTCATTAATTGATTATATATTTGATAGATCTAATTTATACTATTTAAAAATTAAAAAACAGACTATGGCAAAAAA
>Ga0209631_10008456_pt1 | contig 10047 bp, 10 predicted proteins | sample COG_08_FD_184752 | JGI IMG/M metagenome (GOLD analysis project Ga0209631, IMG submission 184752) | Pelagic Microbial community sample from North Sea - COGITO 998_met_08 (SPAdes) (version 2) | ecosystem: Environmental > Aquatic > Marine > Neritic zone/Coastal water | place: Helgoland, sampling...
ATCTGGTGGTGATTTAGATAAAGCTGTAGAAATCTTAAGAATTAAGGGAATTTCAAAAGCTTCAAAAAAAATGTCCAGAGATGCAAAGGAAGGTGTAGTAGCAATAAGTGGTGATGATAAAAAAACATCAATTATTGAAGTAAATTGTGAAACTGATTTTGTTGCTAAAAATGAGGATTTCATAGATTTTGTTAAAGAAATAAGTGAATTAAATAATGATAAAAATTCAAATCTTGATGAATTAAAAAAGACCAAGATGAAAAATAATGTCACTGTTGAAGATGCCCTAGTAGGCTTAATTGCAAAAATTGGTGAAAAGATTACAATAGGAAAAACTAAAACTATTTCCAATTCTTCTTCAATTAATTGTCAATACCTTCATACTGTTGTTAAGGACAATTTAGCAAAGCTAGCTGTAGTTGTTTCTTTAGAAACTTCTGATAATTCTGATATAGTTAAAACATTCGGTAAACAATTGTCAATGCATATAGCTGCTTCTAACCCTTTAGCTTTAGAGTCAAGCTTAATCGACAAAACATTAATTGATAAAGAACAAGAATTAGTTACAGAAGAACTGAAGAATTCAGGCAAACCTGAAGAGATTGCTAAAAAAATTAGCTTAGGTAAAATGAACAAATTTAAAGAGGAAAATGCTCTTTTGACTCAAGCGTGGGTAATGGAACCCAAAAAAAAAGTTCAAGATGTTTTAAAAGAACTTGCTATAAATGATTTAAAAATTAAGGAGTTTAGCAGAATTAAGATAGGTGAATAAATGTTTGATGAAAAAACACACAGCCTTAAGATGGATAAAGCTATAGAAGTTTTTTTAAAAGAACTTTCGTCACTTAGAACTGGCAGAGCTAATGCTGCCATGTTAGATCTTGTTAAAGTTGATGTATATGGACAACAAATGCCCATTAACCAAATTGGCAGTATCACAACACCTGAACCTAGAATGATTAACATACAAGTGTGGGATCAGAACAATATACCTTTAGTTGACTCAGCTATTAAGAAATCAGAATTAGGATTAAATCCACAAATTGATGGACAATTAATCAGATTACCCATACCTGAATTGAATGAAGAAAGAAGAACTGAATTAAAGAAACTAATTAAATCTATGGGAGAAAAGTGCAAAATATCGATTAGAAATATTCGTAGAGATGCAAATGAAGAATTAAAAAAACTTTTGAAATCAAAAGAAGTTGGTGAAGACGAAGAAAAATCTTTTGAAAAAAATGTACAAACTATTACAGACAAACATATTGAAATAGTAGACGAAAAAGTTTCCTCAAAAGAAAAAGAAATAATGACAATATGAACCCACTTAATCATGTGGCCATTATCATGGATGGTAATGGGAGGTGGGGACAAAAGTATAAAAAATCAAGAAACGCAGGACACAAGGCTGGATTAAAAGCTATAGAAAAAATAATTAAAGAAACTATTAAACAAAAAATAAAATTCCTAACTCTATACGTTTTTTCAACTGAAAACTGGAAAAGACCTAAAAAAGAAGTTAATTATCTGTTTAAATTGTTAGAAAGTTTTTTAATTACTAAAATTGAAAATCTACAAAATCAGAATATACGATTAAAAGTAATTGGATTTAAAAGATTTTCAAAAAAATTAAATAGTCTTTTAGAAAAATCTGAAAAAAAAACTTCAAAAAATGATAGATTGCAAATTAATTTAGCTTTAAATTATGGTTCTAAAGTAGAGTTGATAAATGCATTTAAGAGTTTACAAAAAAAAAAGGAACAAGTTAACGAAAAAACTATATCAAAGTATTTACTAACAAAAAACATCCCTGACCCTGATTTATTAATAAGGACTGGTAATACAAATAGATTAAGCAATTTTTTATTATGGCAACTTGCTTATGCTGAAATTTTTTTTGAAAAAAAAATGTGGCCTGATTTCAATGAAAGAGATTATAATAGAATTATTACAAAGTTTAGAAAAATTAAAAGAAATTTTGGTAATATTTGATGAAAAAAGAATTTGAAAAAAGATTAATTAGTTCTTTGATACTTATTCCTATTACTTTATTTTTTATAGTAAAGGGATCAGTTTTTTTTTTATTTTTTTTATGTATTTTTTTTATAGCCACATCTTATGAGTGGATAAAAATGAACAAAAAAAAAACATTAAAACTATTTGGTCTTTTATATCTGTTTATTGCATTTAGTTCAGCTTATTTTCTTAGGTTAAATTTTGGGGTAAACATTTTTCTTTTTATAATTTTAATATGTATTTTTACTGATCTTGGTGGGTACATTTTTGGAAAAATGTTCAAAGGACCAAGGTTAACAAAAATTAGTCCAAACAAAACTTACGCAGGAATGTTAGGTAGTTTTATATTATCTATAATAGCTGGTTCAGTCTTTACAGCATATCAAAATACTTTTACAATTTTAGAAGTATCTATATTTCTAATAAATGATTTAAACTATATATTGATAATTTTATTTATTTCATTAATTAGTCAAATTGGTGATTTGATCATTTCTTATTTTAAAAGATTAGCAAAAATAAAAGATACTGGCAAATTTATACCTGGGCATGGTGGTTTATTAGATAGAGTGGACGGAATAATTTTTGCCATACCGGCATCGTATCTGTTATTTAATTTTTTGATTTAATGAAAAAAAAAATTATTATACTAGGTTCTACTGGCTCAATAGGAGAAAAAACATTTAACATTATAAAAGAAAATAAAAAAGAATTCGAAATAATTCTTCTTTCAACAAACACAAATATAAAAAAAGTTATAAAACAAGCAAGAGAGTTCAAAGTTAGAAATATTTTAATAAATGATTATAAAAAATATATTGAAGCAAAAATCTTATATAAAAAATTAAAGATAAAATTTTTTAATACATTTGAAAGTATAGATAAGATTTTAAAAAATAAAGTTATTGATTATTCAATGATTTCTATTGCTGGTCTTGATGGATTAAAACCAACTTTAAAATTAATCAAATATTCAAAAAATATTGCAATAGTTAACAAAGAATCATTAATCTGTGGGTGGAGCCTAATTGAAAAAAAAATCAAAAAATATAAAACAAACTTCATTCCCATAGACTCTGAACATTTTTCAATAAATTCTTTGTTACAAAATAATAAAGAAAATGAAATTGAAAAAGTCTATATAACTGCTTCAGGGGGACCTTTCATTAATTACCCAAAAAAAAAATTTAATAAAATAAAATTGAAAGATGCTTTAAAACATCCTAATTGGCGTATGGGAAAAAAGATTACAATTGACTCAGCTACATTAATGAATAAAGTTTTTGAAGTAATTGAGGCCAAAAATATATTTAATTTAGATTATAATAAAATTTCTATTTTAACACACCCTAAATCTTATATACATGCAATAATTAAGTTCAAAAACGGTTTAATAAAAATTTTAGTTCATGAACCCGATATGAGGATACCAATTTATAATTCAATTTATTTAAGCAAAAGGGAAACTGAAACACAGAATTTAAATTTAAAGATTCTTAATAACTTAAACCTTAAGAAAGTTGATACTAAAAAATTTCCTTTAGTAAAATTAGTAGATAAATTACCAAATAAATCATCTTTATTTGAAACAGTGTTATTAACAATTAATGACTATTTGGTTCTTAAGTTTTTAAAAAAAGAGATTAGTTTTCAAAAATTGATTAACTTGATTAATAAATTTTCGAATTTGAGAGAATTTGAAAAATATAAGAAAATAAAGCCTCAAAATGAACAAGATATTTATAAATTAAGAGAATATGTAAGTTTTAAAATGGAAACTTTCAGTATATAAAACATAACTTTATGTTGAAATTATTTTCAAGAATTACAATAATATTTTTTTTACTCCAAAATTTTAGTCAAGGTGAAATTATAAAAAAAATTGATATTTCTGGGAATAAAAGAATTTCTGATGAAACTGTAAAAGTATTGAGTCAAGTTTCATTAAATTCCAATCTTGAAACCAAGCAATTAAATGGTTTATTAAAAAATTTATATAATTCTAGTTTCTTTAGTGATGTTAAACTTTCTTTTGATAATGGCTTATTAAAAATAGTTCTAATAGAAAATCCTATAATTGAAGATATTGAGGTAATTGGAATTAGAAATAAGTCATTTCTTGAAAATATTTATGAAAATATGGTTTTAAAAAATAGAATGTCATTTTCAAAAGAACAACTAAATGAAGATCTAACGAGAATTAAAAATACACTTAAGGCTAATGGTTATTATTTTGCCAAAATAGATTCGTCTATTAATGAAAATGATCAGTTAAATTCTGTAAGATTGAAGATAGATATTGATAAAGGAGAAAAAGCAAGAATTAAAGAAATTGTTTTTATTGGTGACAAAAAAATAAAAGATAAAAAATTGCTTGAAGTTATTGCTTCAGAAGAGCATAAGTTTTGGAAATTTGTATCTAATAAGGTATATTTAAATGAGTCTTTAATAAATCTTGATAAAAGACTTCTTAAAAATTACTATTTAAATCAAGGATTTTATAAAGTTGAAATTTTAAATTCATTTGCTGAATTGCGTGATGAAAATTCTTTTAAAATTGTATTTAATGTAAATTCTGGTGAAAAATATTCATTTAATGACTTCTCATTGTCTTTACCAGAAGATTATGATGAAAATGATTTTAAAAAAGTAAAAAAAATTTTTAAAAAACTTAAAGATAAAAAATATTCTATAAATAGTATTAATCAAATTTTAGATGAAATTGATAATATAGCATCTTCAAGATTATATGATTTTATAGATGCTAGAGTTGAGGAAAAAATAGTTGATAAAAATAAGATTAATTTCAATTTCACAGTAGAAGATTCCAATAAATATTATGTTGAAAGAATCAATATTTTAGGAAATTTTCAAACTATTGAAGAGGTTATTAGAAATAGATTAATCGTTGATGAGGGTGATCCTTACAATAAATTACTATTTAATAAATCTATTGATAAGTTAAAGTCCTCAGGTTTATTTAAAATTGTAGATAGTAAAATTAACCCTGGATCAGAAAGCAGTTTAAAAATTATAGATTTAATTGTCGAAGAACAACCCACAGGAGAAATTTCTCTTGGTGCAGGTGTTGGCACAGGAGGTTCTACGATTGGTGGAGGTATTACTGAAAAAAATTTTTTAGGTAAAGGAATTAATTTAAATACAAACCTAGAAATTTCTGAAAGTACAGTAAAAGGTCAATTTATTTATTCTAAACCAAATTTTGCATACACAGATAATACATTATTTGCCTCTGTAAAATCTATAACAGACGATAATTTAGATGATTTTGGTTACAAAAACACTAATACAGGTTTTTCAGTTGGTACTTCATATGAACAATATGAAAATTTATTTTTTAGTCCAGAATTAGACTTATCCTTTGAAAACCTTGAAACAAATTCTTCTGCATCAACCAATCTAAAAAAACAGAAAGGAAATTATGAAGATTTGTATTTTAATTATGGTCTTGACTATGATTTAAGAAATTCATCTTATAAAAGCTCTGCAGGAAACAAAACAAGTTTCTATCAACAGCTTCCAATGTATTCTGATAATAATGAAATAACAAATACGTTCAATTTCACTCAATATAAAACTTTAAATAAATCTTCAAATTTAATTGGAAAAGCAAGTTTATATTTTAAAGCTGTTAATTCATTAGATGGATCCGATGTAAGAATTTCTAAAAGAGCACAAATACCTTATTCTAAACTTAGAGGTTTTGAAAAAGGCAAAATTGGACCAGTAGAAAATAATGACTACATTGGTGGAAATTATGTTTCAGCTTTGAACTTATCAACAAATCTACCAGGTCTGTTCCAGACTGTTGAAAATATGGATTTCTCATATTTTGTTGATATTGGAAATGTTTGGGGTGTTGATTATGATAGCTCATTAGATGCGTCAGATACTATTAGAAGCTCTACTGGAATAGCATTAGATTTAATTACCCCAGTTGGACCTTTAAGTTTTTCATTAACACAACCAATTACCAAAAAATCTACTGATAAAACTGAGTCATTCAGATTTAATTTAGGCACAACGTTTTAATGTTAAATAAATTTTATTACTTTTTTTTTTTATTATTTTTTTTGTCTTTTAATTCAAATACTCAAGCACAAGAAAAAATTGTATTTGTTGACATAAATTATATTTTTAATAAATCTACTGCTGGTAAAAGTGTTAATAAACAAATAAATGATAAAAATCAGAAATTAAGCACTGACTTAAAAAAATACCAAAAAAATATTGACACTCAAAAAGAAAAAATAATTAAACAAAAAAACGTAATTTCTAAAGAAGAATATAAAAATAAAATTTTATCTCTTGAAAAAGAAATTCAGGAATATAAAAAAGCAATAAATAAAAAAAAAATAGATCTATCAAACTATAAAATTAAAGTTAGAATTGAATTTACAAAATTATTACAGCCCATATTAGAAACTTATTCAAAAGACAATTTAATAAGTATGATTTTAGATAAAAAGGAAGTTTTAATTGGTAAAACAAGTCTGGATTCAACAAAAGAGATACTTGATTTGTTTAATAAAAACGTTAAAAAAATTGCAGTTAAATAAAGTGAAATTAAATAAATCTCAAATTAACGACCTACTTCCACATAGAGAACCTATGCTTTTAATTGATGAATTAAAAGACATACAAAAACTTCATTCTGCTACTGCAATAATGAATGTTAAAAAAGATGCTTTTTATGTGAATGGTCATTTTCCAGGTAATCCAGTAATGCCTGGTGTTTTAATTGTTGAAGCATTTGGACAAGCCGCAGCAGCACTAACCGCTCATGGTATAGATAAAAAAGAATATGAAAACAAACTAGTTTTTTTGATGAGCGTTGAAAAAGCTAGATTTAGAAATCCAGTTATACCCGATTGTATATTGGAATTAAAGATTGAAGCTATCAGATCTCATGGTCGTGTTTGGAAATACAAAGGTGAAGCATTTGTAGGTGACAAAAAAATGGCTGACGCCCAATGGTCTGCTACTATTGTTGATAGAAAATAATCAGTAATATTTGTTGATACAAAGAATACTAAAAGTTTTGATAAGTATTCTTTAATGCTAAATCCATTTTTTAAAAATACTGGTCCTTTTGATATAGAAAAATTACTCAGTAAAATAAATATTGAAAATAAAGAAAATTTTAAAAAAGATAAAATTTACAATGTATCTGATCTAGTAGCTGCCACTAATAAGGATTTAACTTTTTTTCATTCAAAAAATTATTCTGAATTAGCATCAAAGACAAAAGCATCATATTGCATTACTTTAGATAATCTTTCTCATTTTTTACCTAGTTCTTGTAAAAAGATTATTGTTAAAAATGTATTATTAACAATGGCAAAAATTACAAAAGAATTTTATCCAAAATCAATTGATGACGATTTTGATGACACTGTAAAAGATATTTCTAAAACATCTTTCATTAAAAAAGTAAAATTTGGAAAAAATGTTTTAATAGGTAAAAATGTTAAAATAGGAAAAAATTGTTTAATCGGTCATAATACAATTATTGAAAAAAATGTAATTATTGGTTCAAATTGTTCAATTGGTTCTAATATTATTGTAAGAAATACAATTATTAAAGATAATGTAAATATTTTAGATGGATGTGTTATAGGTAAAAAAGGTTTTGGTTTTTTTCCCAATAATGAAAAAAATATAAAATACCCTCATATTGGTATTGTTATAATAAATGAAAATTGTGAAATTGGTTGTGGCTCTACAATTGATAGGGGCTCTTTATCAAATACAATAATTGGCAAAAATACATACTTGGATAATCAAGTGCATATCGCTCACAATAATAAAATTGGTGATAATTGTATTATTGCAGGTCAAGTTGGTTTCGCTGGAAGCTCTACTTTAGGTAACAATGTTATGATAGGTGGACAGGCTGGAGTCTCAGGACATTTAAAAGTTGGAAACAATGTCCAAATTGGAGGTGGAAGTGGTGTGATAAAGGATATACCTGATAATACTAAAGTCATGGGTTACCCAGCAAAAAATTTAAGAGAATTTATTAAAGATAATAGATGATAGATAAAACTGCAATCATAGATCAAAAAGCAAAAATAGATAAAAATGTCCAAATAGGTCCTTATTGTGTAATTGGTCCTAATGTTGAGATCGGAGAAAGCACAGTTATTCAATCTCATGTAAATATTTCTGGAAATGTTAAGATAGGTAAAGGGAATAAGATATACCCCTTTGTTTCTATTAATGACCCACAAGATTTAAAATATGATGGAGAACCAACTAATCTCATTATTGGAGACAATAATAAGATTAGAGAATACGTAACAATAAATCCAGGAACAGTTGGTGGAGGAGGCAAAACAGTAATTGGTAATAACTGTTTATTTATGATTTCTTCTCATGTTGCTCATGATTGTAAAGTAGGAAATAATGTAATAATTGCTAATAACGTTCCTTTAGGTGGGCATGCAATTATTGAAGATAATGTTGTAATAGGAGGGAATTCTGCAGTGCAACAATTCACAAGAATTGGAAAGATGGCAATGATTGGTGGAATGACAGGTGTACTGCATGACGTAATACCTTATGGATTATCAACAGGAAATAGAAACTCATTACAAGGATTAAACTTAATAGGCTTGAGAAGAGCAAAGTTTGAAAATAAGGACATATTAGGCTTAAGTGAAGCTTATAAAGAGATTTTTGCCACAAAGAATATTAATGAAAATATAAGTAAATTGAACGGTTCTTTTCAAGAAAATCCATTAGTCAAGAATGTAATTAATTTTATAACAAAAGATAAAAAAAGATCTATTTGCACACCGTTTTCGTAAAATGATAGGATTTATTTTTGGTGATACTGAATTTCCAAAGGAAATTTTAAAAACTGTCAAAAAAAGAAAAATTAAATATTTGATAATTGATTTGTCAAAATCAAAGAAGTTTAAAAAGGATAAAAAATCTTATTCAGTTTCTATAGGTCAATTTGGTAAAATCATTAATATTCTCAAGCAAAATAATTGTAAAAAAGTCTTATTTGCTGGAAAGGTAAATAAACCAAACTTTTCTAAACTGAAATTAGACTTCAAAGGTATTTATTATATTCCAAGGATTATCAAAGCTTCGAAGCTTGGTGATGCAGCAATACTTAAAGAAATCATTAAAATATTGGCCCAAAACAAGATCAAAACTGAAAATTCACTTAAATTTAATCCTGAACTTTCATTAAAAAAAGGCAATTATTCAAAATTTAAACCAAACAAACAAGACCAATTAGATATTAAAAAAGCAATTAAAACTTTAAATAGTTTAAAAGAATATAATTTTAGTCAGGGAGTTGTAGTTAGAAATAAAAAAGTTGTTTCTATAGAAGGTAAAGGTGGAACTAAAAAAATGCTTGAAAAAAGCAAAAGTAAAAAATTCAGAAATCATGGTGTTTTGGTTAAGTTTCCAAAAAAGAAACAAGACTTGAGGGTAGACCTTCCAACGATTGGATTAAAAACTATAAAACAAAGTAAAACAGCTGGATTAAAAGGTATTATTATAAAAAGCAAACAACATGTTTTTTTAGATAAAAGTAAATGTATTAAATTTGCTAATAAAAATAGGATGTTTATCTCGGTAAAATGAAAAAAATTTTTATATTAACTGGTGAACCATCTGGAGATAAACTAGCCTCAAAAGTTATATCTAAACTTAAAATAAATAATTCTAATATTGAGTATTCTTGCGTTGGTGGAACACATTTAAATTCGTTAGAAATAAAATCTATTTTTGACCTTAAAGAAATTACTTACATTGGCTTCACAAGTGTTCTTTTAAATATTTTCAAAATTAAAAACAAAATAAACAAAACTGTTGAGGAGATAATAAAATTTAATCCAGATATTTTGTTTAGTGTAGATAGTCCAGATTTTACTCTAAGAGTTGCTGAAAAAGTAAAAAGTATTAATCCTAATATTAAAACAATACATTACGTAGCTCCTCAAGTTTGGGTTTGGAGAGAGGGAAGGGTTAAAAAGTTTAAAA
>Ga0209631_10008457_pt1 | contig 10047 bp, 5 predicted proteins | sample COG_08_FD_184752 | JGI IMG/M metagenome (GOLD analysis project Ga0209631, IMG submission 184752) | Pelagic Microbial community sample from North Sea - COGITO 998_met_08 (SPAdes) (version 2) | ecosystem: Environmental > Aquatic > Marine > Neritic zone/Coastal water | place: Helgoland, sampling...
TTCGAGGGTTTCAGTTGGAGGCTGGTGCAGATCGGATTCAGGGCTTGATCCTTAGTCAGGTCAGTGGTGAATCTCATGCGGATTACCTGAAGCAAGCGCTGGCTGATCTGAAGATTCCCATCCTGGGAGCCTTGCCACGTTTACCAGAATTACAGTGGCCGGAGCGTCACCTAGGCCTGCAAGCAGTTAGTGAAACATCTCTGCCTGATCAGGCTTCTTTAGGAATGTTAGCAGAGCAGTACTTGGATCTTGATCAACTACTTTCTCTGGCTCCTCAGCCTGAACAATGTTCAGTAAACAAGGCGATTGAGACTCCTATTAAAAAAAGCCGCAAGATTGGTGTAGCCCAAGACGCAGCCTTTCACTTCCATTATCACGAGAATTTGGAGTGGCTTTGTCAACAAGGTGCTGAGTTGGTCAAGTTTTCTCCACTTGAGGACAGTACCTTACCCCCAGCGCTGGATGGGATTCTACTCAGTGGTGGCTTCCCAGAGTGCTTTGCTGAGAAATTGAGTGGCAATCAATCCATGCTAAAGGAGCTCAAGGAATTCAATGAAGCAGGCGGTTCCTGCTATGCCGAGTGTGGGGGCTTGATGTTGCTCGCAGATTCATTGCGCTTGTTGAACGGTAACGAGTACCCGATGGCAGGGGTGATCCCTGGAACTGTCAGTATGACACCCAGGTTACAGCACTTTGGCTACAGCGAGGCCAAACAAAAGAACCAGCAGGAAAGCTGGCGAGGACATGAATTTCACCACTCAAAGTGGGAACAGGAAACAAGCCAGGCCAATGCCTGGACAGTTACAAAAAGGAATCGCACAGGTTCCCGTTTGGAAGGCTATCGCTACCGAAACCTGCACGCTTCATACATCCATCTGTACTTCCCAAAAGCGGCTCCGTTGCTCTCAGAACTCTTCTTTAAAAAGGCTCAGGCATGATCATTGGTGTAGGCATTGGGCCAGGTGATTCCGATTGGTTGACACAACGCGGCGCCAAGCTGATTCGGGAAGCAGAGTGGATCGTGGGTTTCCGAACTGTCAATGGGTTTGTACGGGAGATGATTTCTGAATCTGCAGAGATCCTGCATCTGACGTACAAGAACCAAACGGAGGAGTTGGAGCGAGCCGCCCAGGCCCATCAGCAGGGTAAGAATGTTGTGGTGCTGTTCATGGGTGATCCTCATTTTTCCGGCTTCCAGATGATTGAGCGCTTGGAACGAGCCTGTGGTCACCCCGTGGAAATTTTGCCTGGAATCAGCGCAGCGCAAATCCTGGCTTCCAAGACCAAGGTCTGCTTTGACGAGACCACCTTTCTCACCTTTCATCGCAGGGGTGATTTGGAACCCTTCAAACGCCATCTACTGCACGTTTTGGAAGATCAGCGCAACGCCATCGTTATCCCACACACTTGGGATTTCATGCCTGCGGCAATCGCCAGCTATCTGATCGAGCAGGGAATCTCTTCAAACCATCAAGTGGAGGTCTGGGAACACCTGACGGCAACGGAAGCTGCTTGGCAAGGAACCATTGCAGAGTGCACACAAGAATTCAGTGACATGAGCATCATGCTGATACGCACGCTTCAGCCCATGACGAGCCAGGTGTAAAGTTAAATGCATCGCGTTGCCACTGAACCAGGACACCTCGACCATACCCACCCCAGCACCAAAATCGAGCAGACCTCTGCCGAGTTGATCTTCATCAGCGCAGCTGATTCTGATCTATCCCTCGTGGCTCAGGCTTGGCTGCCCATTTTCGGAGATCGCTTGCGCTTCGTGCACGCCTCCGCCCTCCAGCATCCCGAAACTGTTGAACACTATGCTGACAAAGTCCTCTGCCATAGCCGCCTGATTGTACTGAGGTTGCTTGGTGGCGCATCTTACTTTCCACACCTGATGGACGAGTTACAGCATCTTCGCCAGCATCCCGAGCGAAACTTTCGGATTCTGCTGCTTCCCGGAACAGAGCAATGGGATGAATCGGTATGTGATTACAATGACTTCTCAGAGAGCTTTACCCAAAATTGTTTCACCTACTTGAGAGAGGGTGGTGTCTTCAATGCCGAACAACTTGGACGCCTGCTGCTGCAGGAATTGGATGACACAACCCACTTCGAAGTAGAAGCCCCACAGTTGATGCCACGTTTTGGCTGGTACGGCGATCCACCTGGAACTGCAACTCAGCAGCCTATTGTCTGGTTGTGCTTCTATCGAGCCTGGTATCAGACCGGAGACCTCGCCGTAGTCGATGCCCTGCGCAGGCAATTGACAGCCAACCAATTGAGTGTTCGATGTTTCTTCGCCTATAGTCTTCGTGATCCGGATACACAACACTGGCTGCGGCAAGCGGCTCTGGAAGAACCTCCCCAGGCGATCCTGACCACACAGAGTTTTGCGATCAGTTTACAGTCTCCTGAACAGGAACGCTGGTTGGAAGAGTTCGACTGCCCCGTGCTACAACTACCGGTCTCTCTGCAAGATTCACATACGTGGGAGCACAATCCCCGTGGCCTGGCACCAGCTGAAGTTGCCATGAATGTGGCCCTTCCCGAAATTGATGGGCGAGTCTTAGCAACCGTAGTTGGCTTCAAGGAAATCAGCCAGGAAGTCCCAGAGGCACAGTGGATCTTGAAGCGCCTGTCTCCCGTTCCAGAACAAGTCGAGTTCGTGGCGGAAATGACCGGGAACTGGGTGCATCTGAGACAGTTGCAGAATGACGAAAAGCACGTGGCGATCATCCTGGCCAACTATCCGAACAAGGATAGCCGCCTCGGCAACGGAGTAGGCCTAGACACTCCTGAAAGCGTGGCCTTGTTTCTTCAACAACTGATCCAGCGGGGATATTCACTAGGAACAGAAATCCCAGTTGACGGGGAATCCTTGATTTCCAGGTTGCAGCAAGGAATTACGAACGATCCTGAAGGCAACTATGGGAAGGAATGTGAGTACTGGCTAAGTGCAGAGCAGTTTGGAAAATGCCTACAAGGATTGCCTGTCAGCTTGCGCCAGCAGTTACAGTCACACTGGCCGACAGAGCAGGAATTATACCCGATTGCTGGCTTCACGCTGGGGAAGGTGTTCATCGGCTTACAACCTCCAAGAGGGTTTAGTGAACAGACCCAAGCGATCTATCACAGCCCTGATCTGCCTCCACCACCAAACTACCTGGCATTCTACTGGTGGTTGCGAACCGAGTTCCAGGCAGACGCAATTATTCATTTCGGCAAGCATGGAAACCTAGAATGGCTTCCAGGACGTAGTGTTGGACTGGGTGCCGAGGATTTTCCGTGGCAGGTACTGGGCCCCATGCCCCATCTGTATCCCTTCATTGTTAACAATCCCGGCGAGGGAACACAGGCCAAGCGCCGATCCTCCGCTGTGATTGTTGATCACCTGACTCCACCCTTGACTCGTGCCGGTCTCTACGACGAACTGCAACAAGTTGAGAGACTGCTGGAAGAGCATTCGCACTGTGAGACGATGTTTCCGGAGCGGGCCCATGAACTGGAACATCAGATCGAGCACTTGTTGGAGCAAGCCAGTTGGCGAGAAGAGATCCCCGAGGAAGCAGACTGGCTCAATGCACTCAGTAATTTTCTCTGTGACATCAAAGAGAGCCAGATTCGTTCGGGATTGCATATTTTCGGGAAGGTACCGAGCGGACAGCAGCGGACTGAGTTCCTGCTGAGTCTGCTGCGTTTGGGGACACCACATTCTCGAGGATTGCTACATTGTCTAGGGGATCTACCGAAGGATGTTGATCTGCAGACTCTTTCAGTCTTCTTACGGGATGAGTTGGATGAACGGGCCAAACTTTGGGTCGAAGGTGCTTGCTCCGGTACCGAAGAACCCACCGACTCCCATGAATTGCAACAACTGCGAAAGCTGTTGCAGGAAGCACTGCTGCCACGTCTCTTGGACTGTGAACGGGAAACTGAGCAGTTGCTACGTGGCTTGTCTGGAAAATTCATTAAGCCTGGACCTTCCGGTGCACCAACACGTGGGAGGTACGATGTTCTACCCACCGGGCGGAATTTCTATGCTGTTGATCCCCGTACCATTCCAACTCAAACTGCCTGGAAATGTGGACAAAGACTCGCTGATCGACTGCTTGATCGTTACCGCGAGGAACATGGAACTGATCTCAGGCACTTGGCGCTCGTGATCTGGGGCACCTCAAACATGCGGACTGGGGGTGACGACATCGCCCAGGCACTCTGGCTATGGGGTTGTAGCCCAGTCTGGGAAACGGCCTCAGGACGTTTGCTAGATTTCGAAATCTTACCGCTGAGCGTGCTGGGACGTCCACGCGTGGACGTTGTCTTACGTGTTTCCGGACTCTTCCGGGATGCCTTTGGTGAGACGATGCGTCTACTCGCCCAAGTACCTAAGCGGCTCACGGAATTAGATGAACCCGAGCAAGACAACCCGATCCGAGTTTCATGGCACTCTGAAAAGCAACGCTTACAAACTAAGGGAATCCCTGCTGAACAGTCTCAGGAATTGGCACATTTACGGGTCTTCAGTGCAGGCCCTGGCTGTTATGGCACCGGACTGCTGCCCTTGTTGGATGCTGGCAACTGGCAGAGCAAAGCGGATTTGGCCGAAGTCTTCCTCAAGTGGGGTGGACACGCCTATGGCACAGATGGACAGTCTTGGGAAGACCCCACATTGTTTAAACAGCGCCTGAGTGAGATTGAGGTCGTCCATCAGAACCAGGACAACCGGGAACATGACATTCTCGACTCCGATGACTACTTCCAGTTTCAGGGTGGACTCCACGCCGCTGTTGAACAGATTCGTGGGAAAGCACCGGTGACCTATCATGGGGATTCCAGCAATCCTGAACAGTTACGAATCCGCAGCTTGAAAGAAGAATTCAATCGAGTCTTCCGGAGTCGTGTCCTAAATCCACGCTGGTTAGAAGCAATGCGACGGCATGGCTACAAAGGAGCCTTCGAAATGGCTGCCACTGTCGATTACTTCTTTGGTTACGATGCCACCTGCGATGTAGCCTCTGATAATCAGTACGCTGATCTGGCCCAGCAACTGTTGTTGAATCCAACCCAACAGGAATTCTTCCGCCGCTACAACCCACAGGCGCTGCGAGATGCCACCCAACGCCTGCTAGAAGCTCACGAACGTGATCTTTGGGAAAACCCTGCTCCAGAATTGTTGGAACAGTTACGCCACCAGCTTCTGGAGTTGCAAGGAGAACTCGAATGACCCTACGCTTTCCCTTTGTTGCCATCGTTGGGTTGGCACTGGCCAAACGCTCACTGATCTATCACACCCTTGATCCAAGACTGGGTGGAATTTTACTGCAAGGGCATCGCGGCTGTGCGAAAAGCACCCTGGCCCGAGCGTTTACCGATCTGCTACAAACTAGCAGCAAGGACACTGCTCCTTTTGTTGAGGTACCGTTAGGAACCACGGAGGATCGCCTGCTCGGATCAGTCAATGCTGGCAATCTGGTCGAACAAGGCCAGTGGCAACTACAACTAGGTTTGATGGCACAGGCCGATGGAGGAGTTCTCTACATCGATGAAGTCAACCTACTCCCAGACCATCTGACTGATTCCCTGCTGGATGCAGCCGTCAGCGGCAAGCAACAGGTCGAACGGGATGGATTATCAGCCAAATTGAAAGCACGCTTCATCCTTGTAGGTTCGATGAACCCTGAAGAAGGTGAACTACGTCCTCAACTGCAGGACCGCTTTGCTCACAAGCTATTGATCCAGGACAACTTTGAGGTCCCAGAACGGATGGAGATTGTCCGACGCAGAATGGAGTTCGAAGATGATCCCGAGAAGTTTGCTAAGACTTGGCAGGCCGAGACGCAGGAGATCTTACGAAAATTAGCTACCGCCAGGAATCTGCTCCCACTTGTGGTGATTCCGGAGATGCTCCGGATCCAAATTGCTGAAAAAGCAAAGGAACTGAAGCTTGAAGGACTACGCACTGAGTTGGCGGTCTTACGCACGGCCCGCTGTGCAGCCGCATGGCAGGGCAGTCAAACGCTGACTGAGGATCATGTGCAAGAAGCCTGGGAGTTGTGCCTTGGGCAGTCTATCTCCCAGATTGATCCGCCAAGTCCGCCCACCGAGCAACAGCCCCCCAATCAACAACTTCCACCGCGCCCGAAGTGGCAGACCTCTCGACAACCCCAAGGTGCTCGGCCTGATCCAATCTCCCTACGAACCGAGTTACAGACCAAGAAGAATGATATCGTCTGGCAAGCATCACAGTCGATGTTGGGGCCACCACCACCATTGAGAAATTCTGCACAACAAGGGAGAAGACCGGACTGGCTGGCAACCTTGCGCAAATCCTGGCGAGGTTTGAATAATTCTCCTGTTTGGCAACTGCAATATGTTCACACTCAGCGCCGTCGCTTCTGGTGGCTGCTTGTCGATGCAAGTCGCTCGACTGGGAGTAAAGACTTTCTTGCCCTTGTCAGGAATCAACTTGTCCAATTGACTCAGCGGTGTCGCGCAGACCGCTTTCACCTCATGGTGCTACAATCGGGTGAGAGTCTCTGCTTGGGTCGAAAGATGAGTGCCATCGAGACAGAGAGGAGACTTCTGGAACTACGGGAAGCTGCTGGTGGCAGCTCCTTGTCCAAATTGCTGCACCAGTCCCAGGTTGCTCTTAGACGGAGTAGAGTTGGTCCCAAAGATCGGTTGATCTTCGCATCCGATGGCCTGTTTGAGGTCACTAGAAGTAGTGTAACTAAAGAACAATCAAAGTTACGTCATCATTGGCAACAGTTACTCTGTTCAGGAATTACCTGTCAATGGTGGCATCCAGACAGCGTAGCCGGTCTGGGAAACTGGGTGGAAGAGTTATCGAAAGGGCTTCGCTTGACGACCATGCGGTTGGAGGCGGGATGAACAAGAAAGTTCAACACCTTTCGACAGACAAAAAAAAGGTCTCTGATCATCATCAGAATATCGCTCCTGACGAAGTTATTGATCTCAGCACGCGCATTCCAGTGCTGCGAACCCCAATTGCCTCAGAAGTGTTGACAGAGGCCACCCACAGTCTTCCTGAACCTTACGCCCAGACATTGAGGGAAGCCCTCGCTGAGCAGTGGAGAATTCCTGAGCAACACGTAGTTTGTTGCCCCAGCACCTCCGAGGCGTACCTGGCCATCGCCGAGTACTTCAGACAGACTTCTGTGTTGTTGCCCCGGCCTTGTTCCTCTGCCTACGAATGGGGAACCACCTTATGCCGATTACGTCAAATTTCTTTTGATCTGAGGCAGGAAGAGGATTTTCAATTCAATGAAAGCCAACTCAAAAATGAGTTATCTTCTGTGGCTTTGGTGATGGTGGGTAATCCACACAACCCAACCGGCCAGTATTTTTCCAGAAAAAATTTATTGTTACTCATTGATGATAATCCACAAACCTGCTTCATGATTGATGAGTCAGATCTTGCCTTGGTGGATCTGGATTCATCTAACAGCTTGGTCCCCACGATTCGTCCCAATCTGATCGTGTTAAGAACATTGGCTGAATCCCACGGCTGGCCTGGGCTAGGCCCAAGTTACTTGGTTACAGGTAATCTGGATCTACTCAGAGTTCTTGCAAAAAGATTTTCTGCTACTTCAATTCCTGGATGGCTCCAGCAAATCGGCTTGAAACTAGTTCATCAGGAGCCAAAGATTCAGCGTGAGAAACTTGATGATCTACGCAAGAGAATCCTGCCTCAATTACAATGTCACTCCCGCCTCAAGATCATTCCTGGCAACGCTCCTTACAGTCTCTTTGAGATCACCTCAGAGTTATTCGCTTCTCTGAGGGAACAATGCTCTGCAAAAAATCTCACAATGCGTTGGGGCGAGCATTACTCCGGTTTAACTGAGAACCATCTACGGATTTCGCTTCAACATCACGAGGGCCTTCAGCGATTTCTCTCCGTCCTGAAGCAATTGGAGTGCTGAGTCTTGGCCAAAGCATTAATGCTGCAGGGAACAGGTTCTGGAGTAGGTAAAAGTCTTCTCTGTGCCGGCCTCTGTCGTCTACTTGCAAGACGTGGTGTTCGGGTAGCTCCCTTCAAAGCACAGAATATGGCGCTGAACTCAGGAGTCACTCGCTCTGGAGAGGAGATGGGACGTGCTCAGATTCTGCAGGCTCAAGCTGCTGGATTGGAACCGGATGTGCGGATGAATCCGATCTTGCTCAAACCCCAAGGACAGGGACGATCCCAGCTCGTGCGCCTAGGCAAGGCCATTGGGAACTACACTTATCGCGATTACTATCAACTGGCAGAAGAAAACTTCAAGATTGTCCGGAAGGTTTATGATGACCTGTCCCGTGATTTCGAGTTGCTGATTCTTGAAGGAGCAGGTAGTCCTGCTGAGATCAACCTTCAGCAGACCGACCTTTCAAACATGCGGATGGCTCACCATGCCAACGCCCGGGTTTTATTGGTGGGGGATATTGATCATGGAGGAGTCTTCGCTTGGCTGAAGGGGACTTATGACCTGATCCAGGAAGAGTATCGCCCATTGCTTTATGGCTGCCTAATCAACAAGTTCCGTGGAGATTACACTTTACTCGAACCAGGCATCCGGCTTTTTGAGGAACAGGTCCCGCTACCGGTACTAGGTACCATTCCCTACGATTCCTTCCAACTTGACGAGGAGGATTCTCAGCAGATCCGTTCAACTCCGTGTGAAGACGCATCCCTGCGAATTCATGTCGTCCACTTACCGCAACTCTCGAATTTTACCGACTTTGCTCCACTACAGCGTCAACCAGATATTTCTCTAGAATATGTGGAGAAGCCCCCAAATGGCCGACTGCCGGACGTGTTGATCCTGCCAGGCAGCAAAAATACATTGTCCGATTTGCAAATTCTCCGAGAAAGAGGATGGGAAAACTGGATTCGTCAGCATCTGGGAAGCTTCCTGCTGGCAGGAATCTGTGGCGGGTTCCAGATGCTAGGAGGTTGGATTACTGATCCTGAAGGAATTGAAGGTACAATTGATGGTGCACCTGGTCTGGGAGTCCTTCCGTTACGAACTGAGATGGTGGCTACCAAGATTCTGCAGCGAGCTGAATACAAGGGTCAGGAAATTCTCAAAGGACTTAAAGTGAGTGGCTACGAAATTCATTCAGGAAGATCCCAACTACAGCGAGCAAAATGGATGGATTTGTTGGAGCCACCAGGATTGTGTGTCTGGGATGAAAAGCAGAAAATTCTAGGAACTTATCTGCACGGCATCTTCGATATAGGTGAGGTGGCGAACGGATTGTTGCAGCTTACTGGCAAGCAAATTAAGCCCATTCCGGATCATGCACAGGAAAATTTGCGAGAGTTGGATCGATTGGCTGACTTGATTGAGCGTTACTGTAACTTGTCGAGGATTCTTGACGGGCTTTGCTGAATTCACCCTTACCAGTTGGGTGACTTCTCTGCTATTGCTCTGGTCAATATTCCTTTTAGATCTTTGGTTCGGAGATCCCGTTTATCGATTTCATCCAATTCGGTTGATTGGCTCCTTGCTGGGTTACCTGGAGCGATGGCTCTTTGCCAGAGGATGGAATGGTTACAAGGGAGGCATCCTGCTTGGTCTGCTGCTTTTAGGGATTGTCTTGGGATGTTACTTCATTTTGCAAAAACTTTTCGGCAGCTTACATTCCGTCCTCAGTTGGAGTCTGGATGTCTTTCTGGGTTACAGTCTACTGGCCCTGCGAGATTTGGAGATACATGGGTTACGCGTTTGGCAAGCTACTGCCGATGGCAATTTGATGAAAGCCCGGGAGGAAGTATCCCAACTGGTGGGACGAGATGTAGAGTTACTTGATCTCGCAGGTTGTAACCGAGCAACTCTGGAAAGTCTTAGCGAAAACCTGTCTGACGGAGTTGTTTCTCCCTTAGTCTGGCTGACTTTGGGAGGCATTCCAGGCATGCTTGCCTTCAAGGTAATCAGCACTATGGATTCAATGGTCGGCTATCGTAATGAGCGCTACCTGCACTTTGGCTGGTTTGGAGCAAGAGTGGATGATCTAATGAATTGGATGCCGGCTCGGTTGGCC
>Ga0209631_10008460_pt1 | contig 10042 bp, 9 predicted proteins | sample COG_08_FD_184752 | JGI IMG/M metagenome (GOLD analysis project Ga0209631, IMG submission 184752) | Pelagic Microbial community sample from North Sea - COGITO 998_met_08 (SPAdes) (version 2) | ecosystem: Environmental > Aquatic > Marine > Neritic zone/Coastal water | place: Helgoland, sampling...
AATGAATCCGAATAAGTATTTTTTAATTTTGAAACTTGTCTCCAATCCAAAACTATTTTTGGGAATTTATGTCCTTTAAATGCTAGGTCTTCTAAAACACTTGCACTTGTTGCGAAACTACCTTTTTTAGTTTTTTTTAATCCTGCAATTTTAAGATCGTTATAAATTATTTCTCCTAATTGTTTGGGTGAAGCAATATTAAATTCTTTTTTAGAAATTTTAAAAACCTCTTTTTCAAGATTTTTAATTTTTTTTTCAAATTTTGAAGAAAGTGATTTTAAGAATTTGCTATCTACTTCGATGCCTTCCATCTCCATAAAAGCAAGAATTTTAATTAATGGTTTTTCAAAAATTTCATAAATATTGATCAATTTTTCTAATTTCAAATTTTTGATAAACTTTTTATATAATCTAAAAGTAATATCAGCATCTTCTGCTGCATAATCTTTTGCCTTATCAATTTCTACTTCACTAAAATTTATTTCTTTTTTTCCAGTACCGACTATTTCTTTAAAAGAAATTGTTTTATGACCCAGATGAATTTCAGATAATGTATCCATGTTATGTCTATTTTTTCCTGCATCCAAAACATACGACATCAACATAGTATCCTCCATTGAGGAAATTGTTATTCCCTGTCTAAATAAAATTATAAAATCAAATTTTATATTTTGACCAATTTTTTTTACACTTGGATCTTCTAATAAAGGTTTCAATTTTTTTATCACTATATCTTTATTAATATTTTTTGATGATTTATGACCAATTGGGATGTAGCAAGCTTTACCAATTTTAGAACATAGAGAAACACCAATTAAATCTGCCTGATGACAATCTAGTGAACTTGTTTCTGTATCAACAGCAACCTCACCTGTTTCTTCAGCTTCTTTAATCCATTCATCTATTTGATTAGCATTAGTAATTAAATGATAATTCTTATTATTTATTGGTTTTTGTTTTTCTGATATCTTCACTTCATTTGAAGCACTTGTCATTTTGGGTTCGCCATATGCTGAAATAACAGAACTTAATAATCTGTTAAATTCCATCTCTCGTAAAAATTTATATAATTTATCTTTATCTATATCCTTTAGTTTAAACTCACTTAATTCTCTATTTGTTGGAGTGTCTTGTTTCAAGGTAACAAGTTGTTTGCTAATCAGTGCCTTATCTTTATTTTCTATTAATGTTTCTCTTCTTTTATTTTGTTTTATTTCATGAGCAGATTTTAAAAGTTTTTCCAATGTTCCATATCTATTAATTAATTCTGCAGCAGTTTTAACTCCTATACCTGGCACACCAGGAACATTATCGCTGCTATCGCCAGCAAGAGATTGTACATCGATCACCTTCGATGCATCAACTCCAAATTTATTTATTATATCCTCCTCTGAAATAAATTTATTTTTCATAGGATCAAAAATACGAACACCTTTTTTGTATAACTGCATTAAATCTTTATCTGATGAAACTATGGTAACTTTTGCACCTTTTTTTAGTATTTTTTCTACATAAGTTGCTATCAAATCATCTGCTTCATAATTAGGAAGATCTACTGAGGGTAAGTTAAAAGCTAGTACAGATTTTCTTATATATTCAAACTGAGGAGCAAGATCATCGGGAGCTTCTGATCTATTAGCTTTATAGTCACTATAAATATCATTCCTAAATGTTTTTCTTGCAGAGTCAAAAATCACCGCAAAGTGTGTGGGTTTTTGTAAATTTTGATCTGATTTAGAATCTTCAAGAAGTTTGAAAAGCATACTGCAAAATCCGCTTACAGCACCTACTGGCAGTCCATCACTTTTTCTAGTTAATGGTGGTAATGCATAATATGCTCGAAATATATAACCAGAACCATCAATTAAGTAAAAATGGTCTGTTTTTTGAATTTTATTCATTAGATTAAGTTAAATATTACAATGGTAATAAAATCTGTATATAAAAAAATATATTTTACCTAAGAACATTTTTTATAGCTAGATTATTATTAAGATTAATAGTATTGTGGATTTATGGAATTAACCAAAAATATTTCTCAAACAACAATAATTAAATCTTTATTTGCTATAATACTTGGCTCAATTGCTTTAACTATATCTGCAAAAATTAAAATACCTTTTTACCCTGTTCCAATGACCATGCAAACGTTTGTTGTGTTGTTTTTGGGAGTAAGCTTAGGATATAAAATAGGATTAGCTAGTGTTAGTTTGTATTTACTAGAAGGAATTTTAGGATTACCAGTTTTTTCAAATTCTCCCGAAAAAGGTGTTGGATTTTTGTACTTCACCGGTCCTACTATGGGGTACTTAATTGGTTTCTTAACTGCTAGTTTTTTAGCTTCAAAAATAAATAATAAAGATAGTTTTTTATTAGTTTTAACTAAACTTATAGTTGCAACTTCTACAATTTATATTCTGGGATTATTATGGCTTGGAACACTTATTGGGTGGGATAAACCAATTTTTGCATTAGGGGCTAAACCATTTCTTTTAGCTGAAATTTTCAAAATTATTATTTTAGCAATAATAACAAAACAAATTATTAAACTTAGAAAATTTATCTAGGCGATCTTTTAGATAGAATTCTTTGGAGAGTTCTTCTGTGCATTTTTAATCTTCTTGCAGTTTCAGAAACATTTCTATTACATAGCTCAAAAACTCTATGTATATGTTCCCATTTTACTCTATCTGCAGACATTGGGTTTTCTGGTGGAGCAGCTTTCTTATCAGGATCTGCCAATAAAGCTCTCTCAACATCTTCAGCATCAGCTGGTTTGGCTAAATAGTCTATAGCACCTTCTTTAATTGCAGCAACTGCTGTCGGAATATTTCCATATCCTGTCAGCATGATAATTCTACTATCATTATTTGTTGATTGAATTTGTTTTACAACCTCTAAGCCATTTCCATCTCCAAGTCTAAGATCTACAACAGCAAAACCTAGTTTTCTTGTCTTAACTGAATCAACTCCCTTTTGTACACTCTCAGCTTGAAAAACTTCAAATCCTTTTTTTTCCATTGCTCTCGCTAGTCTTTCTCTAAATGGATTGTCGTCATCAACTATTAGTAGAGATTTATTCTCGAAATCACTGAGGTTTTTAAGGGCAATTTGTTCTTTCATGCTATTGATATGGTTATTTATTATCACAATTCAAGACCTATTATTTGCTTTACATTATTAATCTATGGGCTTATTAGGAGGAAATTTTAAAGTTTTTTAGAAGTAAAAAGCTTTTTTTTATTAAATTTTTTTTGGAGGCATTTTAAATGCAAAAATTTAAATCAGTTGAGGACTTAATTAATCAACTGAAACCTGAAAAACCGGTTTATTGTATCAGAAAGAATTCTATTCAATCTGCAGTTAAATATTTCATAAAAAATTTTCCTGGAAAAATTTTATACGCAGTAAAAACTAACCCACATCCTTTGGTAATCGAACAAATTATAGAAAGTGGCGTAGAGCAATTTGATGTTGCATCAATTGAAGAAATTAAAACTATAAAAAGTTTTAGCCAAACTGCTAAATGCTCATATATGCACACTGTAAAGAGTAGAGAAAACATAAAAGAAGCTTACTTTAAATATGGAGTTAAAACTTTTTCACTAGATACTAAAGATGAGTTGATCAAAATTATTGAAACTACCAATAATGCTAAAGACTTAGAATTATTTGTAAGGGTAGCGGTTTCAAATGAACACGCAGAAATAGATTTATCAAAGAAATTTGGTGCATTAAGCTCTGAAGCTGCTGGATTATTAAGGCTTGCAAAGCAACACTCCAAAAAAATTGGTTTGAGTTTTCATGTTGGATCTCAATGTATGCATCCAATTTCTTACGCTAAAGGTATTAATGATATTGGAAATATAATTAAAAAAACAAAAATTATCCCAGACTATATTAATGTTGGTGGTGGATTTCCAGCTATATATCCAGATCTAATTCCACAAGCTTTGGATAGCTATTTTAATGAAATTAAAAAAAGTTTAGAAAACTTAAAGCTTGAAAAGTTACCTGAAATAATTTGTGAACCTGGGAGAGCTTTGGTAGCAGAAAGTGGTTCTACAATTGTAAAAGTAAATTTACGAAAAAAACAAAAACTTTATATAAATGATGGAACTTATGGCACTCTTTTTGATGCAGGTACTCCTAATATTGTTTTTCCATCTAAAATGATTAAAGAAAATAGTAATAAAATAATTTCTAAAAAATTAACAGCTTTTGATTTTTTTGGACCGACTTGCGATAGTATGGATTATATGAAAGGTCCATTTTTACTTCCTAACAATATTAAAGAAAATGATTATATTGAACTTGGTCAACTAGGTGCTTACGGTTTAACATTTAGAACTCAGTTTAATGGCTTTTACTCTGATGAAATCTACGAGGTTGAAGATCAACCAATATTAACGATGTATGGTAAAGACATTAATAAAGCTACTCTGGTTGCTTAATGTCTGATCATAAAAACGTAGGTCATAATAGCAAAAAAGATTTTTTAAAAAATCCAATAGAACATATTGATATTACGTCATTTGACTCTCGAAAAATAATTTCTTCGATGGAAAAAATGTCTTTTGTTTCACGAGAAACAGCTAACGCAGCGAATATATATAACGACATGTTGAAAGATAAAGATTGCACAATATTTTTAACATTAGCAGGGTCTACATCTGCCGCTGGTTGTATGAATATTTATAAAGATCTAGTTAAATATAATATGGTGGATGCGATTGTTGCAACTGGAGCATCTATTGTTGATATGGATTTTTTTGAAGCCCTTGGATTTAAACATTATCAAGGTTCACAATTTCAAGACGATACAGAATTAAGAAATAACTATATTGATCGAATATATGACACCTATATCGATGAAGAAGAGTTGCAAATGTGTGACAAAATTATATGTGAGATAGCAGATACATTGGAACCACGAAGTTATACTTCTAGAGAGTTTATTTATGAGATGGGAAAATATTTAAAAAAAAATTCAAAGAAGAAAGACTCTTTAATTGAGACTGCATATGAAAATGATGTTCCAATTTTTTGTCCTGCCTTTACAGACTCTAGTGCGGGATTTGGTTTGGTTATTCATCAGGAAAAAAATCCAAAACAACATATGACTATAGACTCTATTAGAGAGTTTAGAGAACTTACAGAAATTAAAATTCAATCTAAAGGTTCAGGGCTTTTTATGATTGGTGGTGGGGTTCCCAAAAATTTTATTCAAGATACCGTTATATGTGCTGAACTTTTAGGAAAAGAAGTTGATATGCATAAATATGCTGTACAAATTACAGTTGCAGATAGTAGAGATGGTGCTTGCAGTAGCTCAACCTTAAAGGAAGCAAGTTCTTGGGGTAAAGTAGATATAACAAAGGAACAAATGGTGTTTGCTGAAGCAACAAGTGTATTGCCACTAATAGCAAGTGATGCTTACCATAAAGGTGAATGGAAAAGTAGAGATAGAAAAAACTTCACAAAAATTTTTAAATAAAATTGAAATATCTTTCAAATAAAAACGGATTTTTAGGAATTGATAATAAAGTCAATTTCAAAGAAAAAGTAATAGTTGTACCATTTGGTCTTGAAAAAACAGTTAGTTATGGAGGTGGAACTAAAAATGGACCCAAAGAAATAATCAAAGCATCACATCAAGTTGAATTATATGATGAAGAATTAAATTGTGAACCATATAAAAAAATAGGAATTAAAACTTTAAAGCCATTTGAAATTGATAAAAATATCAAAAAAGCTTTAAATAAGATGTCTAAAATAAATGAAGAGATTTTAGATAAAAAACTTTTTCCAATGACCTTTGGTGGTGAACATTCCATTACCCCTGGATGTATTGCTCCATTCACTAAAAAATATAAAGACATATGTCTTTTACATTTTGATGCTCATGCAGACTTGCGAGAAAGTTATAATGGAGAAAAATTTTCACACGCTTCTGCTATTAGAAGATGTTTAGATTATCCAAATGTTTCTGTAATTTCATTTGGAATAAGAAACATATCTCAAAGTGAAATTCCTTTTTTAAAAAAAAATTCTTCTAGAATTAATATATTTTGGGCAAAAGATAAAAGTAAATGGAATTTAAACGAGTTTAAAAAATTGATAAAAAACAAAACAGTTTATCTGACCTTTGATGTTGATGGATTAGACTCAAGTATTATGCCAGCAACCGGGACTCCAGAACCTGGTGGATTGTTGTGGGATGAAACTCTAAATATTATAAGAATTGCTGCAAAAAATTCTAAAATTGTTGGTGCAGATATTAACGAACTATCACCCATAAAAGGCTTTAACTCATATAATTTTCTTGTAGCAAAGTTAGCTTATAAAATTTTGTCTTATAAATTTTTATACTAAACTTTAACAGCTTTAAGAGTACCAAGTAGTAATCTAAAAGGTATTAACATTATTAAGGCTACAAATATCTTAACTGCTAAATCTCCTAAAGATAATGTAACCCATGGTATCCCTGTTGCATAAAAAGATATTGAAAAGAATAAAAAAGTATCAACTGTAGATCCAATAAATGAAGAAGTTATAGGAGCTATAAACCATTTTTTTTTTCTTAATTGATCAAATATTTGTACATCCAATAATTGAGCTACTAAAAAAGCAGTCCCTGACCCAATGGCAATTCTCACTGAAATTAAATCTGCAAAATTAGTTGAGAATAAAAGAGTAAAACTAACACCTATTGCAAATCCAATATAAACAATTTTTCTTGCTACCAACTTTCCATATGATCTATTTGCTAAATCTGTAATTAAAAATGCCACTGGATAACTAAAAGCACCATAAGTAAGTATCTCTTCGAGACCATAATATTTAATCGGAAACTGAACTAAATAATTTGATGACAAAACGACAACTCCCATTAAAAATGAGAGAAGCAAAAACAATTTATTCATTATGCAGATTTTGCTACTGGCTTTTTCTTAAACGGAGATTTAATTAAAATCCCTTTTTTTAATTTTTTAAGTCTTGGTGACAAGTTTTTGTTTTTAACAACTTTTAAATATTCGTCAAAACTACCTTTTTTATCAACTGATCTTACTCCCGCATTACTTACAGTAAGTTTCAGACTTCTTTTCATCAGTTCACTTGTGAATTTAACTTTTTTAAGATTAGGTAAAAATCTTCTTTTAGTCTTATTGTTAGCATGACTAACATTATGACCTTTCATAGGGATTTTACCGGTTAATTCACATTTTTTTGACATAATAACAGTGCCTATATAAGGCGAGATGATGAATGCGTCAAGTTTAATAGATTTAAGATAGGGTTTTATTTCCTACAATTTCATTAAAATTCTTCACTCCATCTCTTAATAGTAAATCTTTTAGATCCTTTTTTATAATCCCTGCAATATTTGGGCCTTTAAAAACCATTCCAGTATAAAGTTGAATAAAATCTGCGCCTGCTAAAAACTTATTATATGCCGCTTGACCAGAGTCAACACCCCCTACTCCTATTATCTTAATTTTACCTTTTAATAACTTATAGAATTTATTAATTAAAATATTTGATTTTGTCTCTATAGGTTTTCCAGATAACCCTCCTTTTTGATGTCTTTGAATATCACTAAGCAAATTTCTTGAGGACTCCGATGTATTAGAAATAATTATCGCTTTTATCTCATTTTCTAAAAGGATTTCAGAAATCAAATTAATTTGATTTTCGTCTATATCTGGTGAGATTTTTACTACAATGGGAACATTTGATTTTAAATCATTTTTTTCTTTTAAAATAGATGCAAGCAATTCTTGTAATTTACTTTCTTCGTGAAAACTTCTTAAATTTTCAGTATTTGGAGATGAAATATTTATTGTTATATAATCTGCAACTTCATGGAAGGTTCTTAATCCGATTAAGTAATCATTCAGCCTATTATCAGAATCTTTATTTGGTCCCACATTGATCCCAAGTAATCCTAGCTTCTTATTAGATTTAATTCGATCCAAAACAGTTTTAGCTCCATGATTATTAAATCCCAATCTGTTAATTAAAGCTTCGTCTTCAACAAGTCTAAAAACTCTTGGTTTAGAATTTCCATATTGTTTTAAAGGAGTAATGGTTCCAACTTCAACAAATCCAAAACCTAGTCTAAATAAAGCATTATATACTTCTGCATTCTTATCAAAACCAGCTGCCATCCCTATTGGATTATCTATCTCCTTATCAAAAATTTTAGTTTTAAAAATTGGATCATCTTTATTTTTATCAAATATATTTGAAACTAAATTCAATTTTAAAGATTTAATTGCTAAAGTGTGAGCTCTTTCAGGATCTATTTTAAATATTAAAGATCTTAGCTTTGAAAACATTATTTTAATTTATTTATTAACAGCTCTTTAGTTTCGTTGACACCAAAAAAACTTATAAAAAATCCCATACGAGGCCCATTTTCATCTCCAAAAACTACCTCATAAATCAATTTAAACCAATCTCTTAAATTTTCTGTATAACCATTTTCTTTTCCAGTTGAATAAATCAATGTTTGTATGTCTTCTGGCGACATTTCATCAGTACACTTTTCTAAAGTTTTTACTAAAGCTTGTAATGCTAATTTTTCATTATCATTGGGATTCTTATATTTTTTTTGCGCCTTGATTACATCATTAAAATACTTAATTGCATAACCTATCAATCCATCAAAAATTGAAAAATTTTCTTCAGAAATATCTGATTTATATTTTTTAACAAATTTCCATAATAATTCTTTACTGTCGGCATTGCTAGTCTCAACCAAATTTAGCAACATTGAAAATGTCATAATCATATCCTCATTAGGAATATTACCATTATGTACATGCCAAACAGGATTCATTAATAGTTGTAATTCATTCTGTTTTTTTGATTTTTCAATACAATCTAAATAATCATCGACAGCTTTAGGTACTATTTCTTTATAAAGTTTTTTAGCTCTTTTTGGGTTTTGATACATATACAAAGATAAACTTTCTGGAGAAGCATATTTTAACCATTGATCAATGGTGATACCATTCCCTTTTGACTTAGAAATTTTCTCACCTTTTTCGTCTAAAAATAACTCATAAGCAAATCCTGATGGATTTTTTTTTCCTATTAAATTAATTATTTTTGTTGATAAAATTGCACTCTCAATTAAATCCTTACCATACATTTCAAAGTCGACATCAAGAGCATACCATCTCATCGCCCAATCAACTTTCCATTGTAATTTACAATTTCCATCTAAAATACTTGCCTCAAATTTTTTTCCTTTATTATCAAAAATAATCTTAGATTTTTCTTTATCAATTTCTATAACGGGTATTTCCAAAACATGTCCAGAGTCAGGACAAATTGGTAAAAATGGACTATAAGTTTGTTGTCGTTCCTTGCCTAGTGTTGGAATTATAATGTTCATAATTCCCTCATAATTATCTAAAATAATTTTCAGCGTAGGATTAAAAAAACCACTCTTATAAAGAGATGTGGAGCTTTGAAAATTATATTTAAATTTGAAACTATCTAAAAAATTTTTTAACATTTCATTATTATGCTCACCAAAACTATTAAATTTTTCAAACGGATCAGGAACTTGGGTTAATGGTTTATGAAGATTATCATTTAATAATTTTTGATTAGGAACGTTATCTGGAACTTTTCTTAATCCATCCATATCATCTGAAAATGTTATTATCTCAGTAGGTAAATCTGATAATTGATTTAATGCATTTACTAGCATCGATGTTCTTGCAACTTCGCCAAATGTTCCAATATGTGGAAGCCCACTTGGACCATAACCAGTCTGTAGTGTAATTTTACCTTTTTTTTCAATGAAAGATTTTCTCTCACGAAGCATTTTTTTTGCTTCTACAAAAGGCCATGCACTTGTTTTATCTAAATTTTCTTTTTTAATCATGAATTATTCTTCTAAAAAATCTTAAATTAGCGAATTTATTAATTCTTATAGAGTTGAAATTTATTTACCATAAAATAATGTTCTTTCAAAATGTCTAATTATAAAACTGTTTTTTTTACCCTTGGAATTTTACAAATA
>Ga0209631_10008462_pt1 | contig 10038 bp, 7 predicted proteins | sample COG_08_FD_184752 | JGI IMG/M metagenome (GOLD analysis project Ga0209631, IMG submission 184752) | Pelagic Microbial community sample from North Sea - COGITO 998_met_08 (SPAdes) (version 2) | ecosystem: Environmental > Aquatic > Marine > Neritic zone/Coastal water | place: Helgoland, sampling...
TGACGAGAATGATGACGCCTTCGAGAGCGCTCGGTTCAACGGCATTATCGGACGGCGGTCCCTGTTGAAGGTAGCCTCTTCCATCGATCTTGGGTCTGAAGCTGCCGTCGGGGAAGAGATCCATATCCCGCGTGCGGGCGACAACACGAGTGGTGACAGAGGCGAGATCGCCCCGGCGGGAGCGTTCTCCACCGGTAAGAGCGGCGCCAACAGCAAGAACCCATTCGGGTCCGATCCGGGCGCGGCTGCTACCATGGCGGTCGCCAGACTGATAGCCGCGTCTGGGGGCAAGGGCCTCCCTCAGGGCCTGGTGCGGCTCATGTCACCGTATCAGGCGCATTACGATGAGATGGCATGCCTCGGGAAAGGAGGTTTCGGCAGCGTGGTCAGTGCGGTGGGTCGACTGGACGATCGCGCGGTCGCGGTGAAGAAGGTTCACTTCAAGTCCGCGGTGCCGCCCTGGGCGAAGAACGACGCCCTCGAGGGCCTCCACGAAGAGCTGCTCCGCGAGGCGAGGGCTTTGGCGCTCATGGAGAATCCAAACGTCGTCAAGTACCACACCGCGTGGATCGAGCCCAGGTGGTCGAAACTCGCGGCGGTTGGCGCCACGACGAATAGGAACGGTCGTCGCGTGGGTGCGGGTGCGACCAAGGCCGCTCTCTCCCCGGGAGCACTCGCGAGGAGGGACTCTTTCATCGTCGCCGATGACGGAGGCTCCGACTCGGATTATTCAGACGAGTACTCGGAAGGCGCGTCGGACTACTCAGAGTCTGGATCAATCACGGGAGGCGGCTCGGCGCGTCTACTTCCGGGCGGTGATCAGGATGAGAAGACCGGGATTGGCTACTCCGAGGTTTGGACGCCGGCGGCGGTGGCTGGCACGTTGCGATGGCCGTATACCCTACACATCGCCATGGAGCTGTGTCCCAGCTCCACGCTCAGGGACTGGATCAGGCTTCGACCGCGAGGGGAGGTTCAGATTGGCACGGCGTCTCACATCTTCCGCTGTGTCACGGAGGCGCTTAGGTACGTTCACGCACACGGAATCATTCACAGGGACATCAAACCGGCGAATGTGCTGGTGCATCGTGGTGTAAACGTGCTGGAGCCCACTGTGAAGCTCATGGATTTCGGGTTGGCCGTGTTTTACGATTTTAGCGCGGAGAAGAAGCCACAGGAGAGGAAGAAGAAGGGTGGTGCGACGGTGGCTCAGGTGTCTTTGGACGGTGAAGACAGGTCAAAGGGAGCATCCGAGAACGTGTTCTCGGTGGGAGTTGGTACAGCCAGCTATTGCGCCCCTGAGCAGAGGCGCGGCACCGGCTTGTACACATCAGCCGTGGATATGTACAGCCTGGGAGTGATACTTGTGGAGATTTGCACCGCCCTCGGCCAGGAGGCGACCGAATCGGAGCGACTTCACCTCATTGCCGATGCAAAGGGACTGAACATGCCGGAGGAGATGGTGGCGAAATTCCCAAAGCACGCGAGGCTCGCCGAAAGGCTCCTCGCGGTTGATCCAAAAGAGAGACCGACCGCGGACGAGGTTCTCAAGCTGTGGCCGAGGGTGAATTTGCGCAAAGGTGAGCTCCCAAAAACCCAAATGCAGTTCAGATCACAGCACGACAGAACCCAAATGGGCGCCGCCGTCGCTGCCGCAGCAGCGGCGGGCGCGGCGGCGGCCCAATCGGGCACCCGCGCTGAAGTGAGCTCGGCGGCGGAGTCTGCTGCGGTTTCAGCGGCGCTTGATAAATTGTCAATCAAACGGTCGATGTCTCTCCCTGAGGCTGAGCTGGCTGCCATCGCTGATGCAGTGGATGCCGCGACGAATGCGGTCGCGGGATCGGGTTCGCCCAGAAGGTCACCACACAAGCACAGGCGCGCTCCTTCCTCTCTCATGTCGTCACTCGTTCTTGAGTCGGACGAGCTTGTCGAGGAGTCCGTCGGCGGCGGGACGAGTGACGAGTCAACATCCATCGACCTAGAAACGGCGTCACGGGTGGACATGGCGGCGGAGATTCGTCGGCTTCAGGAGCGGCTGGCACAGCTTGAGGGGCACGCGGAGACGACGTGACATCTGAGTGCAATAAAATTGCTAGCTAATGTTAGCTGCTAGTTTTGATTCACATAGTAGCGAGGAGACTTTTGAGCTCCTTGGCGAATGCGAGCGGGTCTTGCTCCGTCTCTTGCTCCTTTGCCGGGTCTTTGTATTTTTCTATCAGTTTAAGGAGCGGGCTGTCCTTGTTGACCTTTGGCAGTTCTACTTTCCTGACCCGTTCCGCGGAGTCGTCGAGGAACGTAATTTTCTTCGCTGAGTCCATACCGACACGATCACCCCGATACTTCCGCGACAGCACGCTGGACGGAGGCGCAAGCTCGACGTGCTCTGCTGAGTCACCAAGAAGGTGACCGGATGACTCATCGCTGGACGCACGGGGTGTCGCCGTCAGTAGACCCCAGTGAGGCTGCCTCGCCTTCGTCTTGGACCTTCGCCGAGAGGTCACCTCAGATGACCCCCTTCGTCGCTCGCGCACCTTCCCACTGGAGGTGTGCCCCATCAGGGGGATACCTCGCGGACCTAAAACGAGCGGTGAGTCAATCGAAGAGGACGCCCCCGCTCCGTCCGAGGCTGACATACTCCTGAAAGTGTCATCCCCGGTGTCGCTCACGTCGGCGTCGCTTCCACCGGCGCGACGCTGAGCCAGCTGGGGCAGGAAGGACGGAACAGCCTCCACCACCGGGGGCGTCAACGGCGGAGTCACGGGAGCGGACTGATCCTGGACTTCTTCATGGACGTCTTCATGGACATCCTCCTCCACGTCCAGCTCCGCGAGTCTCAGACGAAGCCCCGAGAGGTCCTCCGCGGTGACCTCCGTTTCGTCGTCGCCCCCTATCCTCGACCTGGTCTTCACGGCGCGGCGGTGTGCTCGAGGCGGCGGGGCCTCGGGCATGCCTTCACCGCCGAACAAGACCCGAGCCATATGCGGAGGCGTGATGGCGTCGTCCTCGATTTCCTCCACAGCCCCTCGGTCACCGAGGCAAATTGGCGAAGGACCCGTGATGGGCGATATCCCCGCGAAGGACACGCCGTCCTCATCCTCGCCGGCGGCATCCTCCTCGTCGGTCTTCCACGGGTTCAGACCCGGCGACGCCGGCACACCTTCCTGTTCATCATCCTCCGCGTCCGCACTCTTGCAGAACAGCTCGTAAAGCCCGTTCTTGACGGACTCGAACGACGAGTTGTGCACCGAGAGTGGCGAGCACGGCGGGTTCATTTTCTTGGACAGTGACTGGGTGCCGAGGGGCGACGGCTCCATCGAGAACGGCCCGGGGCTGTCTCCCTCGCCCTCTATGATCGACATCGGCGTGGATAGGACGGGATCTCTGCCCCCGCTCTCGGCCTTGTCGTCGAAGTACTTCTGGCACTCCTGCTCGTCCGCCTCGTCCGGTCCTTTGCGCGTCTGAATCTCAAGGCGGAGTCGGCTCGAAGGCGTGAGGATGTCCACCGGGAAAGTGTTGGAGAGCACCTCCACCGCTGACTCCGCGAGGTCTCTCGCTCGAACCTCCTCTACATCTAGCGAAGCGAGGGCGAGGCGACGTCCGCGGACCACCGGCCACGTCTCGGGCGAGGCGAACCGACCGGGCGGTTTCTCCTCCGTCCGGCACGGGTTTACATTTTCCTTCTCGCCGTCGAATTCTTCGCCGAGTTCGTCCTCCAAGGGGAGCACGTCGCGCACGTCCGGGAAGTTTATCTTGTCTCCCCGGACATCTCGGTCGAAAGGACACGGCACAGCGTCCGGCGCATCCTCCGTGAGCACCATCACCTCCGCGCTGGCGCCTCCGAAAGTGGACCGCGGGATGGATTTTCTGTCGCTCCAACGTTCAAATGTGGCAAATGTGGCTCGGCCGATGACTCACCGTAGCACGTGGGATGTCAACCGGAATCGTGTTCAGAGCTCGGAGCGCGCCCGGGCGCACGTAGACGAGATGCTCACCCTATCAGAGATCGGGATCCAGCCTCGCGGGGGTGTTGCCCCCGCCACGTCTCTCGAACCAGGGTTCAAGCCCGTGCCCGGCGATGCCCTGCTGGTCATCGACGTCCAGAACGATTTTATCCCTGGCGGGGCTCTCGAGGTTGCCGAGGGACACGAGGTGGTGCCCGTGTGCAACGCCCTGATGGAGCGGTTCGACGTCGTGGTGTTCTCGCAGGACTGGCACTGCCCCGGACACGAATCCTTCGCGTCGTCGCACCAGGGAAAGAGCCCGTACGATTCGATCCAGATGCCCTACGGCGACCAGACCCTGTGGCCCGACCACTGCGTTCAGGACACCTCGGGGTCTGAGTTCCACGCGGACCTGTCCATCCCGGACCGAGTCCGCGTCACGCGCAAGGGCTTCAGGAAGACGATCGACTCCTACAGCGCCTTCTTCGAGAACGATCAGACCACGGCGACGGGCCTGGAGGGGTACCTCAAGGACATCGGGGTGAGAAGGGTGTTTGTGTGCGGGCTGGCGTACGACTTTTGCGTCAGGTTCACGGCGGTGGATGCCAAGGTCAAGTGCGGGTTCGATGAGGTCGTCGTCGTGAAGGACGCGACGAGGAGCGTGGGCCTCCCGGGAACCGTGGAGGCCGCGGATGAGGGGATGAAGGAGGCTGGAGTGAAGGTGGTGGACTCCGGTAGCCTAGTAGCGGCGTTAGCCTGACTGTACAAATTGTTCATTCTGCTCTTCGTGATCTTTCCCCGATCTGTCACTTCACACCGCACACGTCCGAACCCACGACTTCAAGACAGATGGGAGGAACTGCCGGCCAGCGCCGCGCCGAGAAGGTCGAGCGTGAAAACTCCAAGGCTGCCTCGGCTGCATCGAGCAAGGCAAAGGCCGAGGACGACGCCTACTGGCAAGCGGCGGGCGATGGCGCGAAATCCAAGGCGGCGGCCAGAAGGGAGCAGGCTGATGCAGCCGCCGACGAGGCTGCCGCCAAGCGGGCGGAGGCGAAGCGCCTGGCCAAGCTCGAGGATGAGGAGATGGCCAACATGGGCAAGCCCAAGAACGCGGCTCCCAAGAAGATGACCAGGGCTGAGCTCGAGGCCTACAAGAACCTGAGCGCGAAGGAGCGTCTGAAGCTGAAAATGCAGCAGAAGAAGGAGCAGGCGAGGACTGTCGAGGAGGATGACTACAACAACATGGTCGACGTCAAGAACGATAACAGGGAGGACAATGTTGATGCGAGCGGTATCGACTCGGCGGTGGATGCCATGGGTGCGCTGGGTGTGGGAGGCGCCGCCCCCGCCCTCACCACCAACGTCAAAGCGGCGTTCAAGGCGTTTGAAGAACGGGAACTCCCGAAGCTCAAGGAGGAAAACCCCCGACTGAAGATGTCACAGTACAACGAGATGCTCGGCAAGATGTGGAAGAAGGATCCGACCAACCCGGCGAACTTCGCGCCACCGGGGAAGTAAAAGGGACGTGCGAGGGGCGGCGACTACTTGTAGCATAGTCTAGCCAAAAGGTGCAACCCCAGAGACGCGCAGCGCAGACTCTGATGAAATAGATTTGACGAAGTTTGGTCACATGTCTTCTGCCTTTTACTTCCTGTCGCCGCCTCCCAACCCCGCGAAAGGGTTCGGGATGGAGTCCTTGGCCTTGTCGGCTAGACCCTTGAACACCCCGATACCCTTGTTGACCGGCGACTGCGCAGCCGCCGCGTTGTACAGGGCCGACTCGAGGTCCTCCTGCTCCGGCCTCCGCTGCATAGCGCCAACCTGCTGGTACGCCCCTTTGTCGTCCTTGACCAGGATCCTCCACGGGGATCCTTCGGGAGCTCCCCCGCGCACGCACTTGAACACGGCTCCCTCCTGCGTCGCCCCCATGAGCCCCTGGATGGCCAGAGGCAGGTACGAGTACACCACGGAGAACGAGTTCGCGAAGACCTCATCCGCGGTCACAGTCTCCCCGTCGTCGCCGCGGGAGTTCCTGAACGTCACGCCGCCGTCCCCCGCGTGCTCCCACTCCACGTTGACCGCGACGATGGGTCGTGCCCCGGAGAGCTCGGCGATCCTCCTCGCGGATCCGATCTGATCCTCCGCATTGACGCCCACCAGCGCCACCGCCCCGTCGCCCCGCGCCAAGTCGCAGCCATCCGAGATGAGCGCCTGATCGATGGAGACGTGCTCAACCTTACCGTCGGACTTTGACGCGGCGTAGGCGGCCACCTCGGCGTCCCCGTAGACCGCCGTCCCCACGATGCCACCGCCGCAAGCGCCGTTCACCATCGCGGCGACGGCGACCGACGTGTCCGCCGCGAGGGGCAGCTCGACCGCGACGCGGAGCTGTGCGAGAGCTTTGCCCGAGGACTTGCGCACCTTCTTCCCAGCCTTCTTGGCCCGCTTGGCGCACACCGACCCGATAGCCTCCCTCGCCTGTTCGAACGAGTCTTCACGGCTGATGGGCGGTACGATGTCCATCTCGCCGGCGCCGGACGGGGTCGCCCCCGGCACGGTCGCGGAGTCACGCCCGCGAATGGGTTTGCCGAGAGTTGTCGATCGGACCGGACGCGCGCGTGGGCCGAGGGCGACCGCGGCGACCGCGGGGGCGGGGCTCACGAGTGACGACATCGTCTTCGCGTGGTTCAGGACGCGACGCGATGAGCCTGCGAGTCGCGAAGGACGCGCGGGCTAATGTGTCCTTAAGCTTGAGTGATGACGCGATCGGATAAGAACTAACGAACTCACAGCACGGGCTGGACACTTGGAGGAACTTTCAGACTCGACCACGCGCCCCTGTACTAAGATTACTACGCCATCCGGGGATCCGGTGCCCTGCCGTACGCCTCCTCCACGGCCAGCGACGCGTGTCCGTACTCACCGAGGCACACGGTGGGCACGAAGCACCTGACCGTGGAACCACCCGCCGCGTACACCCGGACACTCGGACCATCCTCGTATTCCCAGCCCCTTGGGTCCGACACGCACCCGACGTCCACGTGTACCGCGTTGAACGAACTCCCGGAACCCCGCGGCACCTCACGCGCGTACCTCCACACGGGCGGTCCGCCGACGCGCACGTCCCACAGCCCCACGCCCTCGATGTCACGGCCGGACCTCGGGTGCCCCGGCCGCGGGGGCTCCACCCGGCCGCAGTCGGCGCCGACGAACAACTCCCGCGCGTCCATCCCGCACCGGCGGTTTATGTCGAAGATGTTCCCGGAAGACCCTTCACGGTAGGTCACCACGGGGGTCCGTAGGCTACGTACGTCCCACCGCGTTAGGCCCCCGTCCGCGGTGGACACGACGACGTGCCCGGGGGCCGTTCGCATGGCGTGTAGGTGGGTGACGTAGGAGGACGCCTTCGCAAAGGGTTGACGCACCATCCGGGTCTCCCTGGTGTCAAATAGTGTCATCCCTCCGTTTCGCATCCCCAACATGAACGTCTCCGGGCGATTACCCACGGTACCCGACGATTCGCTCCACCAGTCCACGTCCGCGGCGACGGCGGTGATGTCGGACCGCCCCTTCACGCTCAACCGCGCCGGCGGTGGCTCTCCTCGGGCAAAGTAAGTCTCGTCAAACACCACCCTCGCCCCCGCGTTCGTCGCGGCGATGACCCGTCCCGTATGCGGGGATACCGCAAAGTCAAACATGCTCGTATCTTCTGCCCGTGGCATCACCGACTCGTCGAAGCACCGCCAAATGTCCCCAACCTCCATGGTTCTGTAGCTGTTCAAGGTAAACTCAGGGCCCTGCATGTATCCAAACAGAAAAACCGTGGGTCTCAGCTGGTCGTCTCCGCCCAGAGCCTCAGCTCGACACTGATGCCACACCCTGGCGAGATATTCTGGTGCCAACGCGCCGTTCACGGTCGTGTTCACACCACCGGTGCGTTCGATGAGATCTCCAGTTGCCACGGAGGACATCCGAAACGTCGTGTTCGACGCGGCCCATCCCTGGTGGCGCCCGACCCCGATCCCCCGTCTCACCGTCACTATCTGCGCCCTGTCCCGAACCCACCCCACTCCCATCGTGCCGTTGCCATTGGTCCCAACCATCAGAAACTGCTCCGAACCCTTGTGCACGGGTGGATTATCGGTGTCCCCATTGAAGCTCTCGTCCACGCGAACGAAGGAGGCCACCCTGTCCAACCCGGTGTCAATCGTCCCGAGGAGGGTCAAGGTCCGTGCGTGACATCGCAGCGATTCAGCCAGGATCTCACTCGAAGCACCGCCTCTCGCGACACGGTCCCCGCCCCGACATCGTACCGGTAGCCCGCACTCCCTCGCTCGCACCACCGCCCGCACGCCCCCTCCCCCGTGGTGGGGCGGCTTCTGTGACGAGACCGGTCCTCCCCCGCGTGGGTCCCGACCCGGTGGGGCATGAGCGGCTGACTCCGGTGTGGGTTCACCCTCTATTCGCTGCTTGGACTTGACCTTCTTACGGAGCTTCAGCCGGTCATCGCCTCGTCGCTTTCTTTCGCCACGGTTCCCTTGGTCGCCCCCTCCCGACGAGCCCCCTCCACGCGATTGAGATGGGTCGGCACCGCCGCCGTTCCTTCCCGAGGAGCCAGCCTCCCCGCCGCGGTTCCGCCCGCGACCGCCCCGGCCGCCGCGACGATTATCCCGCCTGCCGCCGCCTGCATGTCTATTCTCCGGCGCGTGAGACCCGAGATGAGGCCTGAGAGGGTGATGGGAAGGGAAGGGCGAGTCAGGCGATGTCGGGTTTTCGTGGAGCGCCGGATTCGACGGAGCGCGGGCGACGGGGGGCGGCGGGGCGGGTCAGGTTTGGCGGTTGGGGCGCGATACTCACTGCTGCAGACTACGTGCTACGGGTTCCGACTGCAGAGCGAAGTATCGTTGTCGCTCCTCGTCCCATACGAAGCCGGGGAGGTCGCGCATCGTGACCTGGGCGGAAGTCCCAACCACCGCCAAAAATAATGTAACATCGGACCTGTACTCAGTGGCTGGGGGCGCGCCCTCGAGAGGTTTGGAACCATGATCGAGCAGCTGCTCTCTGCCGCGAGGCAAGGAGATGGCGACGCCATACGCAGTTTGGTCCCCACGGTTGATCCCCTCGACTTTCGCTTTCCACTCCCTTGCCCGCCTCCCTCCCAAATCCAGATCTCCCGAGCCCCCAGCCCTCGGCCTTTCCATGGCCTCACCGTCGCATCCTGTTCGTCCCCCTACCCCAGGACCGAGCGAAAGACCTTATCAATTTGGCGAAGGACCGGATGACCGGCGCGGGGCCGCTTCATCTCGCCGCAGAGAGCGGATCCGTGGAGGCGATCGAAGCGTTGACGTCCCTCGGATGGCGTGTCTCAGCCCGCGATGCCGAGTTGTCTACCGCCCTCCACTACGCCGCCGCGAGGGGCCACGCGGCGGCTGTCGCGTCTCTGTGTGCCCTCGGCGCTGATATCGCCGCGCGAGACGAGCGCGACTGCGTCCCGCTGCACTACTGTTCCGGTGCGGGTAAGTGGGACGCGGCGAGGGAGCTCCTGATCCGAAACGCCGACCTGAACGCGCCGGATACGGATGACAGGACGCCGCTGCATTACGCCGCGAGGTTGGGGTGTTCCAAGACTACCGGGCTCCTGGTCAACGGCGGCTGGGGCACGAACGTGGACGCGACGAGCGTGCATGGATCCACGGCGCTGAGCGAGGCGGTTCAATACAAACGCCGGGCCGTCGCCGAGGTGTTGGTCGAGGGCGGCGCGACCATCCGAGCGGAGGACAGGGAGGGCCTCGCCTTACTGCTGAACGATGGCACGGCGGATAATGGGACTCGAGCAGGGACTACAGGGGGCAGCGTGAGCGGGGTGGCAGGGACGCTCAGACCGGTACCGCCGCGGGTGCCGCAGTCCCCGGGCGGCGGTTTCGCTCGAGGTACGACTCGAGGTACCGGTCGATCCGTCGGGACGCCGCCGCCGCCGTTCACGTCATCCTCGCTGTCTTCCTCCGGGAGGTCGTCTCCGGCGTCGGTGTACAGCCCTAATAGCAGCAGACCGTCCAGCGCGAGTGACTTCGAGGGTCACGGGGGTCGGCGCGGGGGG
>Ga0209631_10008463_pt1 | contig 10038 bp, 10 predicted proteins | sample COG_08_FD_184752 | JGI IMG/M metagenome (GOLD analysis project Ga0209631, IMG submission 184752) | Pelagic Microbial community sample from North Sea - COGITO 998_met_08 (SPAdes) (version 2) | ecosystem: Environmental > Aquatic > Marine > Neritic zone/Coastal water | place: Helgoland, sampling...
CGCTGGGGTCATCGTGGGATCGCCATCGGTTCGATAGTTCTAGAAGCGAGATGCCCCAGGCTGTCACTCAACGCGCAAACTTTGGCGGATTCAAGTCGGAGCCACGCAAATAGTTGATGATCGAGCCGCAGAACAGCCAGAAGATCCAGGTTAGTGCCCATCGCATGGCGGAGTTCGCCGGTCATGAACGCGTATTCACCGACCATGTCGCCAGGACTGCGTATCGCAATTAAATGGATCCCTGGTCGCCGCGAACTTCGACGTGAAGGAGCGTGCCTCAGCAGTTCCTGCGAAGCGGGTTCTACTGGTTGCTAGCGTGCACGGGTGAGCTCGTTTGATCCCAGTCAGTATCCCAACCAGTCACAGAGTGCCGATTCGTCAACCGGCGCCGCTCCCGGCTGGTATCCGGTTGACCAGTGGAGCCAGCGTTATTGGGACGGCTACGAATGGACGAATCATGTTGCCCCGCTCGGACTCGGCGGCGGAGTCGCACCATCCAGCGGTGTAACCACGAATGAGCAGCGCACGTATGCACTGTTCATGCACTTGGGCTCTCTGTTTGCGGGTTTCCTGGTGCCGTTGATTATGTGGTTGATCAAGAGGGAAGAAAGCCCGTTCATCGATGATCATGGCAAGCAGTTGATGAATTGGAACATCAGCCTGGTCATCTACTTCGTCGCATCGGTCCTGCTTGTTCTGGTGGTGATAGGGATCCTCCTCATACCCATCCTGATTCTTCTGCACCTGATCTTTTCGATCATGGGAGCAGTTGCTGCGAACCGGGGCGATCTTTACCGGTACCCGATTGCGATCCCGTTCTTCTCCTAACGCCGGATCACATCAGAGCGACGCTCGGTACACCTGTGCAAGGGCAGCAACGCCACCGCGAATCGTGTCTAGATCGGGTGCTCCAAAACACAGCCGCAATCGACGTTTGCCCCACTCGTGATCACTCGACCATCCAGAGCCCGGATTGAACTCAATGCCGGCTTGATTCGCAGCGAGCGCCAGCGCGTCGGTGTTGGTGCCAGCGGGGAAAGTGAGCCACACGTAGATGCCACCCATTGGTTCGGTCACCTGTACGTTGTCGCCGAACTCTGATCGGACGGCTGCGACCATGGCATCCGCCTTGGTGCGCAACGTATACATGAGCCGATCGACATGTTCGGTGAAGTTGGATGGGCAGTACTCGGCCAAAGCCAGCTGCTCGAGGGATCCGGTTCCAGCATCGGTCTTCAGCGCAAGCAGTTGCCGAATAACGGGTTCGTCGGCGATGACGTAGCCAACACGGAGCGCCGGAGCAATCGACTTGGAGAAGCTCCCGCAGTAGATGACCTGACCGCCATCACCATCGAGAGCCCGCAGTGAGAGCGGTCGCTCGCAACCCCAGGTCAGGTCCGCATAACACTCGTCTTCGAAGATGGGCAATGAGTATTCGCGTGCAAGCCCCAGCAGCGCTCGACGTCGATCTAGAGGCATTACGGATCCGGTCGGATTTTGCACGGTGGGAATCGTGTAGAGGTAACGAGGCGAAATATCTTGCGTCCGCAGCTCGTCGAGGACCGATCGCAGATGGTCGAGGACGATGCCGCCGTTGTCGAGTTCAATACCGACGTGGTTTACCCCCATGCGCTCGATACGAGACACCATGCCTCCATAGGTGGCCTGCTCGACAAGAACGGTGTCGCCCGGGGTGAGCATGGCGTTGTTGACGAGATCCAGCGCTTGCAACGATCCTGAGACCATGAGCACTTGATCAGGGCCGCCTTGGATTCCGGCTCTGGCCCCAAGTTGGCTGGCCACGAACTCACGCAATGGCCGGTACCCGAGGGGCGAGCCGCCCAGGTTGTAGTAGGCCAGGTTTGAGCCTTCGCGGCGCAACGCGTTTACGAGGGCTTCGGCGAGACCGCTAAAAGGCACGCTGGCAGCGTCGTTGTGCCCACCGACGAAGCTGTACTCGGGTGGTGGTTGCCATGTGCCGCTTGCGGCAGGTAGATCAGACCGGAAGGATGCCAGCATGTCGAAGGTCATGACCGCCAGCTTGACACGTGGACGTGGACGTAGACGTCGAACAGCTCCTCGCTGATCATGGCACTAGTCTGCGGTAGATGACCAATGTTGCCAACGATGACGACTGCTTTGGCCACGTGCAATCGCTGCATGATGCCGACACGGCTGCCCAGCAGTTAGGTATTGAGCTTCGTGAAGCCGGTGCGGGAACCGCGATTGTTGCATTGACGGTTGCCCAGCAGCACCTGGGCAGTCTGGGCCAGCTGCATGGCGGCGTATTGTTCACAGTGGCCGATGTCGCCATGTCTTATGCTGGCAACAGCCGAGGGGGAACTGCGATGGCGATCCGGGCTGCGATTGATTACATCGACGCTGCCAGTACAGGCGATGTGCTCGTGGCTACTGCGGTAGAACACAGTCTGCGAGGTAAAGCTGGCATCTACGACGTAGCCATACGCACCGAATCTGACGACCGACTGATCGCCACCTTTCGAGGTAACACGCTGCGGTTGCGTTAAGTGGACCGCACGAAGGCCGCAGGGTCAGCGATGTGACGACATGACCACAACCGCTTCGTCCTGATCGCTAGTCCTGATCGTCGAAGTCCCATAAGGTGGGTGCATAGGTCACCGGTTTGGGTTCGGGCTTCGTGTCGCCAAGCGGACCACAGAGTCGTTCCAACAGGTTGCCCCAATCGAACCCTTCGGTGACCTCAGAGGCCCGTAGTTCGATGAGCCGATCTGGATCGACGTACTGCGGGATGATCAGATCGAGGATCTTTTCGATCTCATTGCGGAACTTCTCGTTGGTACTGCGCACGCCGTCGGCCTTTAGTGCCACGTCAGGGCGGAGTCGCACGAAGAGGTCGTAGGTCTGTGACCAGTTCTGTACAAGCGGCTTGACGTCGAAGGGATCCTCGCCCCGAGTAACCCGCAGAAAATAGGCAAAGTTGTCGACAACGGCTCGATCGAGCACAAGTACGTCGGCCTGGTTGCGCAGCTCAAGTTCTTGCTGTATCTGCGCCATGATCGCCCACAACTGGGCTTCAGGTGTCGCTCCTTCGTTACGCCCAAGCGGGCTGAAACGCACGACCTCGCGGCCGACTTCAACACTGCGGCCGCTACGCCCAACCGCCCCAGCGAACGAGTGAACGGCATTGGTCTTGCGCACGGAGTGTGAGCCGATAAAGGCAATTTTGCGAGCCGGCGACATCGGTGCTGAACTTAGCGCACCGGGATGAGCATGAAGTCGAGCGTCGCGCGATGGGTTCGATGAAGCGGTTTGTGTACCGCTTGTTTACGCGGGCCACGAGGCGGGGCAGGGGCACGTGACCAAAGCTAGCGGCAGGTCAACGGACGTAGACCCGACACCGTTTCGTACGAGGCCGCAGTGACGACTTCTTCAGTCACGTCCCAGTGTTCAACGAGTCTCCCCGTTGCATCAGTCGATTTCGAACGCAGCGATAATTTGGGCTAGCGCATCGACTTTGGCTTCGGCCTGTTCGGCCCGCTCGTGGGCGTTGGCCTTGGCGGTCTCGGCGTTGGCACGAGCTTTTTCAGCTGTAGCTCGTTGGACCTGCACTACTGCTAGCGCTTGCTCGAGTGCCGCTTGTTCACGCGCAGTATCCGCGACAGCCTGGTCAGCGTGCGCGGCCTCGGCAGCCGCAACCTCTTCGGCATTGAGTGCAGCGAGGTGGGTCCCCAACGCTTCGCTGTGTTCCCTCTTGAGTGCAGTGAGTTTTCGTTGCCGTTCCTTCTCGGCTCGTTTGCGTTGTGCCTCGGCCTCGGCCGCTCGCCGTTTCTCCGCCGTAGCTGCTTCCTTCTCGGCAGCAGCCTGTTCCGCGGCTCCTTCTTCGTCTGCTTGGGGTTGGTCTTTGTCGTTCGAAGCTCGGCGGCGGACGCGTCGTGCCTCGAGTTCATCGACGGGCGGTGAAGGTTCCTCGGTCGCTGATGTTGGCGCAATTGCTGGCGAGGGAGGAGCGGTTCCGAACACCGACACCGTTGTCGGGACAACGACCAGGCAGCCGGATCGAAGATCGTCCTGTGAGGCCTCGTCGATTGTTGCGGCTTCAAGTGCGGCTCGGACTTCAGCTCGTCGTGTCGGCGCGGACTGTGAAAGCCCCCGGATCGCAGCTCGATACTGTTGTTGGAGTTCCGATGCATCGATGGTCGAACCCTCAAGTGCACCGGTTTGAGCGGCACGCAAAAGCGTCGCCGCCTGCAAGATGAGATCAACGCCCTCCGGGTCGGCCCGCACGATGTGGTTTACCTCGGCGGCAACCATCGAGGGTTTTCGCAGTGTCTTGACTTCGTTTGCCAGATCCCGATTACCCGCCGCCCAGATCTGTTTGACTAAAAAATCGCGCTCAGCAACGAACGACTTGAGCGGGAGTCCGTACAGAAGCTCCTTTGCCTCGTCGAGTGATGTTGGGTCCGCTGGGTCCACTGGTGTTGCCATGGTCGCTGGCCACAAACGTACCCGATGAAACACGGTGGCTCGGCCAGAACCAGGTGCTAGACGGCTGAACAAGTTGCTCCGGGTGGTTTGTTCCGTGCTGGGTTTGTCGAGACCGGCTGTAGCTTGCTCACGTGAGTGAGTCGAGTCCGCCGAATCCTTCGCGCCTCATCGCCGCAGTTTCACTCGCAACCATCGCCAGCGTGTTCCCCGGTCTTGCCAGTGGAGCGCTTGCCGTACAAGCGAGCGCCGATTTCGATGTCTCCGAAGGCACCTACGGTTGGGCGCTCGGTTCGTTCTTCATCGGTGCTGCAGTTACGTCACTGCCGCTGGGCAGGCTGGCGCAACGGCTCGGTCCACGGCGTCAGCTCTTGATTGGTCTCGCTGCGACCATGGCGATACAGCTCACGATTGCATTGCTCGTATCCAGTTTCGGGCAGATGCTCGCAATGCTCGCACTGGCGGGAGTGGCTAATTCGGGTGTCCAATCGGCAGTGAACCTTGCGTTGACGCAGGCGTCGCTGCCACGACTGGGTCTGGCCATTGCCACGAAACAAGCGGCCATGCCTGGTTCGGCGATGATTGGCGGGTTGGCGGTGCCAGTCGTTGCGCTCACACTTGGCTGGCGATGGTCCTATGTCGTGGGGGCTGCCATGGCTGCAGCTGCGATCACCCAGGTCCGCAGTTTCGTCATGCCAGCGATATCTACGCCTGTCACCACGACGCCTGAAGTGCGGGCAGTGAGCGCTGGTCAGTCGCCAACGCCCGCGTTGTACGGGGCTACCGTGGTGGTGTTCCTGTTTGCGTTCACGTCAGGGGCGATCAATGCGTGGACGGTTTCATCGGGGGTTGATGCCGGTCTTTCCGAGGGAGTTGCCGGCGTGGTCATCAGCGCGGCCGCAGGTACCGGTATTGCGGTGCGATTGCTGATCGGCAGCCGCATAGACGCCAGCCATACCCCGCCGTTCCGAGCGGCAGCGTTGCTCTACATCGTCGGTATCGCTGGCTTTGCACTCGCAGCAGTGCGGCTGCCAGCACTTCATGTGGCTGCGTCGATCCTGGCGTTTGGTGGGGGATGGATATGGCCGGTGGCCACGAACTACGCAATCGTGACCGCCAACCGGCGCAACGCCGCAGCGGCCACTGGGCTGACGCAGACTGGTGTGTACGTCGGCGTCTTTAGTGCCCCGATCGTGACCGGTCGGATCATCGACTCAGCGGGTTACCCAACGATGTGGCTGGTCGTCGCATCGGTGGGAGTGATCGCCGCGATTGGAGCAGTGATTCTCTCACCCCAGTTCCCCCGACCAACGTTGGGCTAGAGCCCCCTGCAGCCGTGTGGTTCAGTCTTTGGGCTGCTGAACGATGCCTTGTTCGATCAAGTTGGCAATCTCTTGATCGGTTCGACCGAGTGACTGAAGCACCTCGAAGGTGTGTTCGCCGTGCGCTGGGCTGTGCGACGCTGGCTGCAAACGATCCCCACCGAAACGCGCCGGCGGCTTGACTCGCACCATGGAACCCAGACGAGGATGGGTGTCCACGTCGGTACTGTCATTCGCCTCATATTGTGGATGGGCAAGCACCTCGTGGTAATCGAGCGGGCGCGCAGCTGGAACATCGTTCTCGTGCAGCTTGCCGAGAAGATCCTCGGTCGAGAACGAGGCGATGCCCGCTCTGATCTCGAGGCGGAAGGCATCGACGTTTGCCATGATCTTGTCGATGGTGTTGAACCGCTCATCGGCGAACAACTCCAGTCGGTCGATAGCGGTTAGCAACCCCACCTGTTGGCCTGGGGTTGCCGCTGACACGGTCACACCGCCGTCGATAGTGCCAGCGATTTCGTAAAGCAGCTCGCTCAATGGTGCCTTGTGCTCGGCGTCCTCGTCGAGCAAGGTGTGGTGCATAAAACCGTCAGGGAACAGAAAATACAAAGCCGAGTCGAGCATCGACAGGTCGATGTGCTGGCCCTCGCCAGTCTTCTCTCGCACGTACAACGCCGTGGTTACGGCTTGGCAGGCGGTGTAGGCCGTGACCTTGTCGCACATCAGGCTCTGCATGAACTCGGGGGCACCCTTGCCCTGCCCCTGGACGGCGGCGAACCCGGTTTGGGCTTGGATTATCGGGTCATAGGCAGGGGCATCACGATGTGGCCCCTCGGTGCCGAATCCAGACACACCGGCATAGATGAGCGCGGGGTTTAACGAACGCAGGTGTTCGCTGCCCAGGCCGATTCCATCCATGACCCCTGGCCGGTAGTTGGTCAAAACGACGTCGCTTTCGGCAGCAAGGTTCTCGATGATCTCGCGACCCGCATCGCTCTTCAGGTCTACGGACAACGATCGTTTACCTCGGTTGCAGTTGGCAAACAGCGCCGAGAATCCTCCCTTGGCCGAACCCAGGTATCGCATAGGGTCACCGAGTTCGAGCGGTTCCACCTTGATGACTTCGGCACCTTGATCTGCCAACATCATCGCCGCAAACGACGCAGTGATCATGGTGGAGAATTCAAGTACGCGGATTCCATCGAGCGGTTTCATGTCCGTACCCTATTCGAAATGCCTCTTCGGAATTGGAGAAGCGAACCACAACGCCCGTAGGGGCGGGAAGCGACGCGAGGCGAAGAAGCACTGGCATGTCTCGGACGGCGCGTCATGACATGCTGGTGGGAAACGAACAGGAGCCTGCTGTGGGAAAATCGATCGACGTACTGACACAAGAGACTGTCGAGTTGCTGCAGCAGATGATCAGGAATCAGTGCGTTAACCACGGCACACCCGAATCGGGCAACGAGGACCGAAACGCTCGGCTGCTACGCGATGAGCTTGAAGGAATCGGTGTTGACTTCGAGGTCATCGAGCCTGCGCCGGGGCGTTCATCGATGATCGCTCGTTACGAAGGCACAGATCCGAACGCTCCTTCGTTGTGCCTGATGGGCCACACCGACGTGGTGCCGGTCAGCCCCGATGGCTGGATGCATGACCCGTTCGGCGGTGAGCTGATCACGGCCGACGATGGCACCCCAGAGGTATGGGGTCGGGGCGCCGTCGACATGTTGAACCTCACGTCTTCGATGATGGTTGCATTCCGGGAGATCGTTCGCTCAGGCAAGCGTTATCCGGGCGACCTGATCTATTTTGCTGTCGCCGACGAAGAGGCGGGCGGTGCCCTGGGAGCAAAGGAGATCGTCGACAATCACTGGGATGCGATCAAGTGCGACTACGTGCTCACCGAGAACGGCGGGATCACCACCTCGACCGCCGATGGCACCACGGTGATGATGACCACGGGGGAGAAGAAGGGTGCCTTCCGTCATCTCGAAATCAGCGGCGAGCCCGGCCATGGGTCTCGGCCATACCGCAGTGACAACGCGCTGGTGAAGGCGGCCAAGATCGTGACTCGTATGACCGAGTACGAGATCGCACCCAAACTCGACGACATGTTCCGCGAACGGGTGCGGGCGCTTGGCCTGGGTGCCGAGATGGAGGACAAGCTCCTTGATCCAGATCAGGTCGACGCTGCGCTGGCCAGCCTGCCTCGGGGCACCGCAAGCAATCTGCATTCGTGCTGCCAAATGTCGTTCAGCCCCAACATGGTGAACAGCGGCGAGAAAGCCAACACGGTCCCCGACCGGGCAGACCTGTACGTCGACATTCGGGTGCTGCCCAGCGAGACACAAGACGATGCTGATCGCCATCTGCGGGCCATCATCGGCGAGGATCTGCTGCCGTCGGTGAAGATCAATCGGCTGTTCGACTCACCCGACGGGCCGTCGATGTCCAGCACCGACACGCCGTTGTGGTCAGCGTTGACCGACTCGGTACAGATGGCGTATCCGACGGCTCGGGTTGTGCCTTCGATGGTCACAGGCGGAACCGACGCCCGTTTCTTTCGAGCCAAGGGTGTGCCTGCCTATGGCGCCGGCCTGCTCAGCAACAAGGTCTCCTTTGCCGAATTCGGCAGCCGTTTCCACGGTCACAATGAGCGCATCGACGTCGAGTCACTCAAACTCACCACCGAACTGTGGCTCAACGTCTGCAACCGACTCTGGGCCTAGAACTCGTGTCGCTGTTTGTGCGGGCAGCCCGATTCTTCTGAGCCTCAGGGTCCGGCCGGTGGCTCGGTGCCGAGCACCGACACTCGTTCGCCGTAACGGCTGTGTGGTTGGTAGTCCCAGACCGCGTGGTGTTGGGTGCAGCGGTTGTCCCACAGGGTGAGGGTGTTGGGTTCCCACTGCACCCGGCAGTAGAGCCGAGGGGTCGCAGCGATATGAGCGAAGAGTGCATCGAGCAGCGCCTTACTTTCCCATCGTCGTAAGCCCTTGATGTGGGATGTGAAGCCGCTGTTGACATACAGCACCTTCTTTCCGGTGATCGGGTGCACGGCGATCACCGGATGTTCACTTCGTGGATACCCGCCCTCGGGAGGGGTCGACCCGTAAGCACCGACATAAGGCACGCCGCCGTCGTGTACTGCGGTCAGTCCTTCGAGAAACTGCTGCATGGTCGGTGACAGTAAGTCATAGGCCAGGTACATGTCGGCAAACAACGTGTCGCCGCCACCGACCTCGGGCGTTTCGGTGATGTAGAGCGCAGATGCAAGGGGAGGGATTGCATCGCAGGTGACGTCGGTATGCCACGCATCGCCAGCGGTGTAGGGCGAGTCCTTCGTGGTCTTGACGATGAGGATTTCGGGATCGGACTTTCGGGAGTAATTCATCGGATGCACGTGTAGGTCGCCGAAGTAACGGCCGAAGGCCTTGTGTGCCTCTCGGTCGAGATGCTGGTTTCGAAACACCAGCACACCCCAGTCGGCAAAGGCCTGGTGGATGTCATGCAGCCGTGGTGCATCGAGCGGTTGTGACAGATCGAGGCCCTCGACCTGGGCCCCGAGGTGTGGCGTGAGCGTGCTGACCACAAAGCTGTCATAACGCTCGGTTCGCGACTTGAGTTCCGACCCGATCATCGGTGTTGCCTCGGTGATAGCCATTGGTCATTCCTCGATGTGGTGATCTCTTGTTGCCCCGCTTGCCAAGGCACGCAGCGCAGACACGTGTATCACGAGATGACATTGGCATCGAACCCGATGGAAGTGCGTGAGCTCACCACAACGAACGGTGGCGCTGCTTGCCGGCAAAGGCGGAGGTAGCAGGGGAAGGCCATGGCGTAAGGATGCCACTAGTGCGTGAGCGATGAGCGCGACAAGACACCGCCAGGGTTTGGCGGTGGTTGGCTGTCGGGTTTGCCCTTGTCGTGGGCGGGACCCTGGGAGAGGCTGGCCAACGGTGGGGCGGTCTACCCAAGGCTGGTGGCCATTGCGGGACCTCAGCTATTCAGCCAATGGGGATGCGTTCCATGCCTGGGCCGTTTTCGTTGGTGTCACCCCAGTAATGAGGCAGCCGTAGATATCCCACTCGGGGCAGCTTCTGTGCCACGTCTAAACCCTGGTGCAGTTTCAGCCTTTGGATGGTGCGGACATGGGTCAGCATCTCGTAGAAGACCATCCACAGAGATGCTTCGAGCGAATAACGCAGGTGCCCGGCTTGGGCAGGATCTGGTCCAGCGCCTCGGGGTAAGG
>Ga0209631_10008465_pt1 | contig 10035 bp, 4 predicted proteins | sample COG_08_FD_184752 | JGI IMG/M metagenome (GOLD analysis project Ga0209631, IMG submission 184752) | Pelagic Microbial community sample from North Sea - COGITO 998_met_08 (SPAdes) (version 2) | ecosystem: Environmental > Aquatic > Marine > Neritic zone/Coastal water | place: Helgoland, sampling...
GTTATTAACAAATTACAGATAATTAAGCAATGAAGTATTAAGTAACTGAGCACCAACCTGCATCGCCGCTTGGTAAGCGGTTGAAACTCGGGTCAGTTGCATAATCGCCTCAGAGATATCTACATCAAGGTCATTTGACAATCGTTGATCAATTTCCAAATAATATTCTTCGTCATGCGAACGAACCGTGTTCATTCGAACCATCAGAGAAGAAAGTGATCCTATCTTATCTATAACCGAGTCTTCTTGTTTTATAAGATCTTTTTCAGCTAACTGTACGACCTCGGTCATTTCAGCGATATCTGTGTTGGCAAGTCCATTCCTAAGATCAACTAGAGAAGATAAAACCGTAGTCAGCTCAGAAGTGCCTCCATTTTCTGCATTCAAAAAGGAACTAATCTTACTACCTTGCCCAACATAAAATTCAGCGTTTTTCTCAGAACCTGTGTAAGTCACACCAACAAGGTTCCCACTACTGTCTCTGTGGTCCAAGAAGGTTTTCTTACCAGTTGCAAAAGAATAAGTATCACCAATTTGTGCACCCATTGGATCGTCGAGTACTGCAGTATCTAATAATTCAAATCCTGTAATGACAAAAGGACCCGGATCATTTGGGTTCTCACCCCATATAATATTAGCTCTTAATGAATTTCCTTCTGGTAAAACAATTTCTGCAATTTGATAAGATTCAGGAATTGAAACCACCCCTGATCCATCATTAGCACCAGGGAAAAAATAACGACCAGGGTTCTCAACCTGTAATCCGGAAACAACTCCATTTACATCGGTCATAACCTTAATCTGTGCATCTACACCAGCTGTGCCGGCAAGTTCAATCTTAACGGAAGCTTCATCTAAATTGTTAACATCAAAAGATAAAACTTGGTTAACCGCCTCAGTAACGGGCAACCAGACATTGTTATTGATTGCCTCTCCACGGGCACGGCGAAGATCTAATGATTCGCGCGATATTGCATCAGGGCTCTCATAAAAAAACTGATCGCTCGGGCTTACAATCGTGAAGAAATAATCGCCATCTGATCCAAGTTGTTCCTCATCATCCCTATTATCAAAACCAACTACTCTACCTTCATTATCAAGTTTGCCATCAGTTTGACATTCGAAATAAACGCCATTGTGAAAAACGATTTGGCCTTTTCGATATTGCATATCAGCTGACCACTCGGAGCCCTGAACGGCAGAAAAAGTATTTACAGGAACGAGGGATGCATTCTCATCTCCCAAAATAACTGAATTGGCATCATCTAAATTTTCTTGAGCAACGAAAAAAGCCTGAGATTCAGGATCATAGACAAAGGCTCCTTTACGCATTGGTTGTTCGATACCTTCCTGCAATACCGTCTCTCTTCCCTCGAGAGGAAGTTCATCTCCAAGAAACATGTACACATGACCAGTAGATTCTTCATATATCTTTTCGCCGACTGCTACTGGACTTGTAAGATCTCCAACGATATCAGCTTGCTGAATGATAGTGGAGCCATAGACAGAATTAACTTCGTCCGGGGAAAGAACATTAGCGGTGAGATAATAAGAACCCCTGTATTGAACAACATCTCCACGATTCAAATCTGAAGAGGAAGAATCATTTAAGGCACCTTTTACAAAAGAACCCCCAATTTGAGGTTGACCGTCCACCAATGCCGCGAGTCGATAAGATTGACTTGTAGCGTCAAAATACACGATACCTTCAGAGTTAGATGCATCGGCTTCAAAACGAGAAACTGGGTACGCCACTTTTGTGACAAGATTATCTGCGTCTTGATATAATTGATTTTGGTCGGTGTAATTTCTTGTTGAATTGAAGAGTATATCAAAGCTGTGGTTTACCGCATCAGATCGATCACTGAATAGCCTACCATCTGGACCTGAATAATAAAAACGGGTTTCTGTCCCAGTACTTTTAATATTCCAGTCTTCACGATCTCCGGAATAATTACTTCCAAGATCTTTCCAGAAATCAGAACCAATTTGAGTAGGATCGTGGTTAAAGTTTTCGTTGCCAAGTGACTCCCAGAGTTGCCCGTTGTGTTGGACTACATCTCCAAATTGGTATATATTCAATCGCTTCCACGGCTCTGCAAGAGCAATGTCGATCTGAGAGGTGGGTTCAGTATTCGTTTGGGTAACATTAATCTGCCAATGAAGTTTTTCATTTTTAACAGAGTTCCAAATACTATCTTTTTCCTCAGTAGTTAGAGAACTGTACTCTTTTCCTGGAAACAAAGATTTGCCTTTAGCCACTAGCATATCTTCTAATTGCTCAGGGTAGTAGCTATTCGTATCGTATTTTGAAATATATTCTGCTGAGGCATTAAAAGATTTACCCACGGTGCCTCGAACCTGTAGCTGTCCATTGGAAGCAACTTTTGCGGATAAAGAAAGATCACGATCGTGAGGCTCTGCTGACGACTTTGCTCCCCGGACAAAAGCAAAAGAATCTAGTGTTTCATAAACTTTAGATTCACTCAAAAAATATCCATCTGAATTGATCAAATCTCTAATAAGACCTGTGGCCGTTTCCGTGGAAACATTTGATACAAAATCATTAGGATTAATCTGTATCCAAGAATTACTGATAGTCTCTGGGATCTCGTTTTCTATGTTGTCTAGGGCAGCTTCCCAGTAGGATATTTCTTCTGTATTGGTAAGAGTGTAAATTTCAGAAATTGAATCAGCTGGAACTTTCTCCCAGTTGGATTCAGTAAATTCTTTTCCAGCTTCAATATCAGAAAAAGCCCTAAAATATTCAAAACCCCACTGAACAAGATCACCCGAAGAATAATTCTTGTCTGGACGCCAGTTTTCAATTCTGTTCTCGGCAGGTTCCAAATAAAAAGTACCCTCTCTTTCAACAGCTGCAAAATATCCTCCGGTTGAAGGAAAGATGTCTAAATTAGGTTGATTTCCAAGGCTAACCGCAATCTGTTCAATCTGTTTGGCATCTAAGAGATAAATATCTGCTGATCCATCCTGTAATTCTCCAACCTTTTCTTTACTCCAGTCCTTATCGTCTAATTTGGCAAGTATGTCTGCCATACTTGTAAACTCGAGCCCATCAACGAGAATAGAGTCATCTATTTTTTGGGTTACCTTAACCAAATCGCCTTTATTGTATGTGTCGGATAAAATATGCTCAGAAATATCAGGGGTCTTGGCTTGAACAACATACTCTCTACCGTTTGCATGAAAAACAAACTCATCGCCTTGCTTCAAATATCTTTTGCCACCAGGAGATCCCACTCCAATGGAAGATTGATTCAAGTCCAGAATTTTCATTTCTGCTTTCTCAACAATAACATCAGAATGAGCAAAATCTGGCTTTAATTCCTGCCCACCGAACAATGACTTCCCCCGGTGAGTGGAATTAACTCGATTTAATGTCTCGTCAATTAATTGGTCGAGTTCCAAAGAATAAGTTTCGATCCCAGAACCATTTAAACCACCGCCTGCTAAACGGGCGATTTCTTGGGCACGCTGGTTAATTTCTCGTAACTTTTCTAAATTCATATGCCCAGCATTCAGAAACTCAGTCGCATAAGATGCATTCCGCTGGTATTGAGAAAGTCTACTTTTTTGAGAATCTAGCTGAATTACACGGCTCATCTTAGAACCGTCGTCTTCTGCATGGGTAATAGTTTGGCCCGTTGAAATCTGCTGGTCTAACTTAAACCTCTGCAAGTCCAAATCCCTTATCCGCTGAGTAACGGACTGGGTGACATTCAAATCGGGTATTCTCATCCTCGTAGCGTTATCGGATTAGTCCCATAACTACAATCTCCAACATTTTATCAAGAGTGGTCAGGACTCTTGATGAAGCTTGGAAAGAACGCTGAAAACGCATAAGATCTGCAACCTCTTCATCAATAGATACCGAGCTAACAGCCCTTCTTTGATCGAGCAGTAAGGTTTCTATAGATTTTTGATGATCAAGGTTATCATTTAAGTCCGCTATTGTATTTCCCATATTGGCATTTAATACAGAAACTTTACTTATAAAATTCCCTTCTCCCAATTCGGCAATAGCCAACGCAATTTCGTTAGATCCGCTCTCAACCGTATTGCCCGACAAAAGAGAATCGGAATTTAGTCTTTTATCTACTTTTAAACTTGTCGCTAAATTCCAAGGATTTGAGGGTAAGGCTGTAAAGTTAAAATTATCTCCAATTATCGGAAGTTTGGAACCTTCCTCCAACCCCTCCAACCGGAAAGGAATAGTCTCATAAGCCATCATAAGAGAACGACCATCGTCTTCGGTACCAACAATTAAGTCAGCCCCTGGATAAGCTGAGTCGTTCTCCATGGTGACATTCTGCATTTTGTCTGCTGACGCATAAAAGGATATCAGATCACCGGCACTCTCAGTTCGAAATGTCGTTTCGGCATTATCACCACCCCGATAATAAAGTACATCACCTGCAAACTCCTCGGAAAAAATAGGTGTGGTATTGACAATCGAAAATGTTTCATTTTCTGCTCTGGGAAGAGTCATATCTACTTCATCACGGAAAAGCTCAATCGAGGCATCCCCTTCCCGACCATAGTACCCGTACTCTTCCTCCATGAGCAAATTCCTACCAGATACTGGTCTTGTAAGAACTGCATCAAAGCCAAAAACAAAAGCACCAGGCTGATCATCTGGGTTATGGAGAACATTAATTTCTTCAACGAAGGTGGAAACTAAGTCATTTAATTCTGTTCTAAATGTTTCGAGGTGCAAAGTTCTCGAATCTTGATAACCCTTGATCGCACCAGATTCGACCAGCAATCTTTGACCATCTGCAAAAACTGAATCCACACCTGGTAAACCATTTCCCGAATTAAGAATATTAAAACCGGTTATTTCACCTTTTTTGACCACAGCCTCAGCGAGTCCGAAATTGAGTTCAACTAAAGATCCGTTGTTCAAGTTATGACCAGTAGGAAAAGCTTTTCTTAAAATAATTGATGGATCACCATCATTCAAAAGTTTGGGTTTAAGTATTTTAAAATTATTTGCCCATTTAGCATCCAACGGATCAAAATCTGAAGATTCGATTTCATCAGTTGGTGCAGTAACAACAAAATGAATGGTTTCACCCATATCATTATTAAAATAAAATAAATCGTTTTGTTTAAAAATCATCGGTTCTTCACCCTTTTTAAAATCTAGGGATTGAACTTTAGCCGTAACTAACCCAATGGCATCGATTCCGTTTCTCTCAACGCGTGAAATTTGAGCACCCGAATTTTGAACAAAAGCGACTTGCGATTGATCAAGGTTTTGCAATTGGGTTACGCTAAAATCATTCAACTTATCATCCACGGAAACGACAGTACTAAAAGTTTCCTCAGGGGTTTTGCCCTCAATAACAACCTTTTCGCCATCCAATGAAAGAGAGGCCGTAACAGACTGGTTTAAATTTGGGTCTAGGTTGATTGCGTCTGCAATAGCTAAGGCATTTTTCCCTGCATCGTTTAGTGAAGAAACTCCAACCGAACCAATTTCCACACCGGTATCATCATTAATCGTGACAATAAAATCATCCGAAATAAATTCCCTATTCGTGGTAACTTCAATGCCGTCAGCAACTGCCGCTACATCAAAATTTCCAGTATTGGAATTCCCAGTTAAACTAAAGGACAGAGATGCATAATCAAAAGCGACCGAAAAAGCGGGATTGGTACTTTTAGAACCGTCTGCCGTTTGCGTTCCGTCTTGATTGATTGAATCAAGGCTATTCAAAAGCGTGTCGAATCTGGCAATATCCAAGGGATCAACGGATTCAGGCAACTCTACTTGGATAGGCTGGTTATTTACGGTAACTGTAAAAGCCAGAGCTTGATCGTTAAGTTGTGCAGGTACAAAACTCGCGAAAATTTCCTTAGATTGTTCAAGCCCTGAGAGGTCGCTAATTTGATCAACTTGATTAACTGGGGCTAATCGAGCGGTAATTTCGTTGCCTTTAATTTGACCGTTTACACCGTCATCCCACGCTAAATTTATGAAATCTGAAGCTGAATCCTTACCAGCTATAATAATGGTAGTTGGGTTGGCAGGATCTGGATCTGCTTTGACCAAATTATTAAGAGTGGCATCCTCTTCAATCAACCTTTTCAATTCTTCAATTGTAGCTTCTTGGGTACCTAAAAAGGGTAATGTGAGAACTCCCTTAACTGCATCATTTTCTCCCAAAAAGGTAAAAATAGTCTCTTGCTCAGGAAGATTTGTGATTGAAACTTCGGCCGCTTGGCCAACCTCCGCAGTCTGAAGGACTTCAGAAAAAGGGTTGGTAAGGGAATTAGTGGACAATTTTATTTGATTATTGGCAATATTGTGGAGATCTTCAATGCCATCTGTTTCAGCGAGGTCTACCGAGAACTCAAACCCTTGCTCCTTGGCTCGGAAAATAAGATTCCCTCCGGAAACAATAGCAGCAATTGAATTATTCAAAGCTTCTTCCTCAGAAACTGCATCAGCAATGGCTTGTGCTGTCTGAGTAGCATCTCCCTGAAAAGCAACCGAAATAGGCAATTCACCAAACGAATCAGATGTGAAAACAAGGTTGTATTTGTCAGCTAAATAATCACGTTCTGGAGTTACAGTGAAAGAAGGCTCTAAATCTTCCGCTGCTACTAAATTACCCGTTAGATCTTCAACCGCTTCAGGAGCATTGTTTTCAGAAGTGATGAGAAGTTCGAACTCTCCCAAGCCAGGAAGGCCTGTAATAAGCAAATCTCCAGTAGTCTCGTCAACTAACACATCAAAGGCTGGATTGACCGCTGGCACTCCATTTACTGAAGTCCCTTGTTCTTCAATCTCAAGGAGTTTATCTTTCAAGCTTTGAGGAAAGGATTCTTGATTAAATCCAGTAATAGAAAAGCTTGGTGCATCGGCTTCGGCAATCGTGCCCTCAACGACTCCCGCAGGCACTTTTACGCCATTCAATAATATATCAAAACTGAAAACATCAGATTCATCACCACTGAGACCAGAGACTTTAATTCGTTTGGTTTGCTCGCTACCTGTAAGGCCAGAAAGTTGAAATTCTCTAAAAGCATCAGAAATTTTAAAGGACCCATTACTTTCCACAAAATTAAAATTTGGATCTTCAACATTTTTCAAAAGCCCATCAAATGGTTGGGAATCGTCACCAATGATTTCTGACAAGTTGGCTAGGAGTATTTCATCGTCGGCAAAAGCAGTTACATCGCCGGTAAATTTCCTGTAATTACCTCCAAGCTCAACAAAATCACCTTCTGAATAACTCCTTGTTTGATCATAAGTCAATGCCTGCATGGCTCTGGACAGTTCATCAACTTCCTGTCCACGAAAGGCATCATTTGTAAATTGAAAAAATTGATCATTGAACTTTACAAAATCACCAGCCTGATAACTCTTGGTTAAAAACCAACGATCTGGACGAGTCCCATCAATAACGGAGGGTACATAGGACAATTGATCAACCTGCTGAGGAGGGGTATCCCCGAGAGCTAACAATCCATCAATTTGTTCTCCAATATTTGCTTCAGATAATTCCAGGCTGTTCAGCTCATCACCGGCATTTTTATTTTGCAATGCTTGGAAATATTTTCCTTCAACCTCAAAAACTTCACCCTTTGTTAAATTATTCAGAAGCTGATTGGACCCATCCACTTTAAGAACTGAGGTAGGTCCAACGGATTCTGCAGCTTGGTATAATTTCCCTTCAAAATAAATCTGCTCACCCTTTTCAAAGTTTTCCAAGTCTGAGTAACGGCGAAGAGTCTCGGGGAATACTTGACCATTGGGGGGAAAACTGGAAATTTCCAAAAAGAGGCTTCCATCAGCTAATTCCGACCCGGCCAAAGTATCAGTCATTGCTTGGTAAAGTTTGCCTCCCTGACTAAATACTTCTCCCGTGCTATGTGCTACAGTGGCAGTAGTCGAAATATTTTCCTGCTCCGAACCAATTACAGGAGGTGCGATTGCAAAAAGAATGGGCCCTTCAGTATCATCGTATTGAGAACCTCCGTCTAGCACTTCAATGTGCCCCAATGTCCCATCTACTGCTATCTTAGCTCGCACTTGAGCCGCATCGCCCATTGTATTTTCTAAATTTATAATATTGCCAAAATCTTTAGAGATAGAAGTAACTCCCTTTTCTGAAGTTAGCAGATCAACCTTTTGGTTTTGATGGTCAAGGGTCGATAAATTCAAAAAACCTGTATCTCTACCCGTGGCGGCATCAACTTCAGGGCTAATATTGAAATTAATCAACTTAGACAAATCCTCTAGTAAACCTTGGCGATTATCTCGATAAGTAACCGCCTTACCTTGACCCAAAAGCTCAAATCTCTTGATCTGCAAATTAGCTTCATAAATCTGATCTAATAATCGATTTACACTTTTCACTGCACTTTCAACAGAAGCAGAAAGATCTGAATCAATTTCGTCAATGGAACTTCCCGCATCGTTAAAACGTTTGGTTAAAGTCTTGATCTTATTAATGATTTCTTCTTTTGCAGTTGCCTCATCGGGAGAGGCAGAAAGTTCTTGAAATGCGTTAAATAAATCATCCAACGCACGAGCAAGCCCACCCGCTGATAAATTACTTTCATGATCAGCATCTAAACCTCCGCTAACTGCTTGACGGTCGACAGACTCCCCCAGTGCAGCTTGAAGTAAAGAAAGTATTTCCTTCTGTGCTTCTAGGTTAGCTGATTCCCCAAACTCCGAAAAAACTCTTTTATCCAGTAACTCGTTACGAGCATGATCTAAACCACCCCCTTCTAGGGATGAAGTATTAAGACCACCTTGCGCTTTGGACATCAGCCCTTCGCGAGACAACACTCGTTGTCGAGCATAAGATTCGTCATTTACATGAGCTAAATTCTGACCAGCAATCTCCGCAGTTTTCGCATGATAACGAAGAGCATCGGTACTTTTAATTATTTCGCCGATCATAACACTTAAAACAAATTAGGATTAGGCACGGTCTGAAAGTTTAGTTGGCATGGAAGGATAGTTTCCAACTTTGCCTTGCTTAGAATAAGTCTTGGAATGAGAGGAAGGACTTGCCACGGAAAGTATATGGTCAGTTACCTCAAGCAATCGTGCTAAAAGTCTTTGATTCTGAGTAACTTTTCTACGGACATTTGAAATAAGGGAATTAATTTCCTCAATAATACTCTCAAACATAGGTTGGGTCACATCTGGAAGATGCGGAAGCAATTCGCTAAGACTAGATTGTTTTGGGCGCCCAAAGTTTAAAGCCAAATTAGAAACATAACCTTGCCGACGCTTTTGTAAGATCTGACTGGCTTCCATCTGGGCTTGAACCGATTGATTAATTTCCAAAAGACTGTCGGACTGACGATTAAGAATGGTTTGTTGTTGTGCATTAAGCAACCCAATCAGACCACCGTATTCCTGCAATTCACTGCGTAACAATTCGAGTAGGTCCTCCCAATTGTTACTTATTGAAACTGATTGTGTAAGATTAACCACTACTAATTAGATTTTTTCTTGTCGGTTTCAACTCCCTTATGAGTATCGACTGGCGATAGTTGCTGCTGGAGAATCGAAGAAATTCCAAAACCACCCCCTTGAGCAATGCTCTCGGACAGTGCATCCGTAAAAAAATGCCGATATAAACGATGACCTTCACTATTTTCATTAAAAACACCTTTAAACATAGGCTTTAAAGCATCGTTGAGAAACTGCTTGACGAGGACAGATTCAAATTGTTTCGAAACAAACTCAGTTTTTTCACTCTCGGAATTTTTCTGAGAATGAACCATCTCCATGAGTAAGGAAGAATCCATACTTACATGCTTGCTGCTTATGCTACTATTTTCCATAAGAATGATTTAGTTGATAACAAGCTCGGCTTGAAGAGCACCGGCATTCTTAATTGATTGAAAAATTGAAGTCATTTCGCGGGTTGTAAGACCAAGCTTATTAAGAGCCGTGGCCAATTCATTCACGGTTGTTCCCCCTGGCGGATCCAACTCGTCAAGCGACTCAAACCTACCTACCTCCTCAATTAATTCAGC
>Ga0209631_10008466_pt1 | contig 10031 bp, 10 predicted proteins | sample COG_08_FD_184752 | JGI IMG/M metagenome (GOLD analysis project Ga0209631, IMG submission 184752) | Pelagic Microbial community sample from North Sea - COGITO 998_met_08 (SPAdes) (version 2) | ecosystem: Environmental > Aquatic > Marine > Neritic zone/Coastal water | place: Helgoland, sampling...
AACGCGCGGGCGGTCACCCCGGGCGGTAGGGGTTTAACATCACTATAAATTTTGTAACGGCGACTCGTCATATCATCCAGGATCCGCTGCTCGGACACCGTCTCTCGATCGAGCAAAGGGCTTGGTTCGGCGCTCGCACTGATTTGTCGGCTGACGTAATCCGAAAACAGATCGTATTGAGAGTTGACGTCGGTGACGTGGGTCATAATTTGCGGGTGCGTGGTCGGCGCATGTTGGGATTCCATAAACGCTTCTGCGACAACCTTCCAATTACACGGCACAACTTTCTCAACATGATACGTAATGGCCCGGTCTTCTAAATGCCAATCTTTGAAATGCCAATCCAGCGGGCCAATCACGTCCATCAGCGGCGGCGGCGCCTCATCAAAGCTGACAAACACAAATCCGCCCCAGGTATCGGCCTTTAACTCTGGCAGTTGCAGTGTTTCGGCGTCTAAATGCTGATAATCCCAAGGGGTTGGGCAGCTTTTAAAATCACCGTTCAACTGCCAACAAAACCCGTGGAACGGACACTTTAATTCGGTCTTATTACCTGCTGTTAAAGCGAGCTTGCGTCCTCGATGCAGGCAAGCATTGTAAAATGCTTGAATTCGATCCGGCGCAGAACGCACAAGCAAGACCGACTTATCGATAATCTCATACACGAGATAGTCGCCAACTTCTGGAATCTCTTCGACCCGGCAGGCCATTTGCCAGGCCCGCATCCACATATGCTCGACTTCTTGATCGAAGCGGGCAACGGACGTGTAGTGACTTGCCGGCACCGGTTCGCTGCCAAGATATTGGGCTTGCTCGACCCGCAAGCATTCTGGAACCGCTCGGGTATCACGATCCAAGATATCTTGATAGGACTCACCTTCGAAACGCGCATGAATATCGAACGCTTTATCTGACTCTTCCAAAACAGGCTCCTCTTGTTCACCAAAACACCGCACGATACCAATATTGTGCTGGGACGTTTTCTACTTTACTGGCTTTCTAACCACGACACGAGTCTCACAAGTGATTCAGTCGGCCAATATCCCGCCGCACAACCATCAAACTAACTCGCGGTCCTACAATCAGCCGTCGCCAGCCCGCAAACCTCATTAATTCAGGCCGATGCGGGCGCTCAAATAAACCAGCAATAGACCGCTTCTTGATGAGTCCTTAAACTGCGCCTTTAACCTCACGACGAGCAAGCCCGCCTATGAACGCTTACGAACAGCTTGAAGCGCATTATCAAAAAATCAATGACCTTCGACACATTGGGGCGATTACGGGCTGGGATGAATCAGCAATGATGCCAGCCGGGGGCGGCGCCGCTCGAAGCCGAGCGACGGCGACCCTAAACGTGCTCATTCACGACCTCACCGTGACCCCACAAATTGGTGATTGGCTTGCAGCTTGTGAAAACCTTGCGCTCTCCCCAATGCAAATGGCGAATGTAACCGTCATTCAGCGCGAGCATCGGCAAGCCGCGTGTCTAACGGCCGACTTTGTTCGGGCACAAACCGAGGCGGTAATGGCCTCGGAGCAACAATGGCGAACTTCCAGAGCTGAAAATGATTGGGCAACCATGCAACCCCACCTTGAACGCGTTGTCGGTTTAACGCGAGAGGAAGCCGCACTGCGCGCCGACGCGGGTGGCCTGGGCCTTTATGACGCGATGCTTGAGCTTTACGAGCCGGGTGTTACCGCAAGCCAACTCGACACCTTATTTGAGCCGCTGAAAACAAGTCTACCGCCCTTAATCGATGCGGTAATCGCGCGCCAAGCCAAAACACCCTGCATGCCCTTGGGCGATCATTTTGAGGTTGAAGCGCAACGGCAACTCGGATTGTCCGTTATGAGCACCTTGGGCTTTGATTTTAACCATGGCCGACTGGATACCGCTCACCACCCATTTTGTGGCGGCGTACCGGAAGATGTGCGTCTCACCACACGTTATGACGAAACCGACTTTTTACAATCGCTTTTTGGCGTTATTCACGAAACCGGTCACGCAATGTATGAGCAAGGACGCCCCAAAGCCTGGCTCACCCAGCCAGTGAGTCAAGCCCTGTCCATGGGGACTCACGAAAGCCAATCGCTGCTGATGGAAATGCAGGCGGGTCGATCAACTGCTTTTTTGACCTTTCTCGCACCAAAAATGCGAGCCGCATTTGATCGGGCGGAAAATGACGCAGCTTGGTCAGTTGATAACCTTTATCGGCATATCACAACCGTGCGCCGGGACTTCATACGAGTCGACGCCGACGAAATAACCTACCCGTTGCACGTTATTTTAAGATACGAGCTTGAAAAAGCGCTGATTGATGGCAGCCTAACCGTTGCCGATCTGCCAGAAGCTTGGGATCAAAAGATGACCGACTACTTTGGCTTATCAACTGCTGGTAATTACAAAAATGGCGTCATGCAGGATGTGCATTGGCCTGCCGGGTTAATTGGTTATTTCCCAACCTACACGTTGGGCGCGCTCATGGCGGCGCAGTTATTTGAGGCTGCAAAGACAAGCCAACCCGAGACTCTGCAGCAGATCGCAAGCGGTGATTTTACGGGTCTTCTCAGCTGGCTCCGCAAGCACGTCCACAATCGGGGCAGCGCGGTTGCCGTTGATCAATTGATGACGGATGCGACGGGCTCGCCCCTGAACACCGAGGCTTTTTTATCCCATCTACGCGCGCGGTATCTGAGCTGATACCGACTAAGGCCAGCACAACGCGCAATCGCGACAGGGGCCGCGAGGGTTGGGATACCTAACCCGGTTTGCTGGCTGCGAGACGATGGCGTTTACCCCCTAATTCGGTCAGGATAAGCTTTTAACAACCATCAACGCACTATGACTGAAATCAATCCGAATCCCTCTAGTCAATCTCAAACTGCACTGCCTTGGGATGTCATTATTCACAGCACCACGGGCATCGCGTGCCTGGTGATTGGCGCCTTCATGGTCATCACGGGCACCGCATGGTCCACTTTTGTGTTTTCCGCGCTGATGCTCTTGTCGTTTGTGAGCGCGCTGATCATTAGCGCCACGACCAATAGTTGGGTGCGTGGGCATTTCTTGGCGATGGCGCCGATTGTGGGCATCGCGGCGGGTTATCTGGGTTTTGAGTGGGGCTTTGCGCTCGCCTACGCCCTCATTTGGGCGGCATTTTTGCACTTTGTTTGGCGGGGCCTGTTGCAAAAATAAAGCGTCTTTAAGCTGGGCTGCACAACCCAGTGCATTTTCGCGTCATGGCCCAAGCCTTTCCCAAGAATCATCCTCAGCCTAAAAATCCGTAACCAAATTCGAACTATCCTAGGTGCGCGTGACTAAAACCATTAGGTTTAAAGGAACTTTAAACTAACCCTATGGAGCAACCCTTGAAAATTATCCTTTTCACCTTAATGGCTGTCTTTTCGCTGACAAGTTTTGCCGACCATCACGCCATGCCTGAAAATGGTGTCGTTGAACTCTACGAATGCGACCTCAACGACGGCGCAAGTATCGAAGACGTTGTCAATTTCGGACGCAGTGATTTTAAGAAATTTGTTGCGAAACAGAAGCTATCGGTCAACAGCTTTCTCTGGGAACCGGTAGCGGTTGCGCCGCCCTATCAGGACGCGCAACTGCGATGGATCAACTATTTCCCTACCTGGGCTGACTATAGCAAGGCGGTTGCTGCCTGGACCAATTCAGACAATGCAAACAACCAGACCGCGCTCGCCGCCATGACCACCTGTAACAAGCCTGTATTTGCGACATCCATGCCGATAGCCCAAATGCCGCGGGACAAAAAGAAACCGCTGATTGTGGGCGTTTGCAATCTGAACGACGGCGCGACCGTGGCGGATGCTTTGAACTACGTCACGCCCGAGCGACATCAAAACATCAATAAGATGTTGGGAACTAACAACGGCGGCATGTTGTGGGTACCAGGATTTGGCTTGAACCCTGATTTCGACTTCCTGCAGGTCATCGCTGGCACACAAAGTGACATGATGACCCTGTTTGATGGCGTGCGCACTGGTAAGGTCCAAACAGCGCAAGCTGCTTATAGCGATCAGTCACCACCCATGTCGTGCCACTGGGATCTGTCGAATTCTTATTCTTTATTGAACTAACCGGCGCTTTGGCAAGCACGCTTGCGTGCTTGCCTCGTCGCGGTCTTAACACGTTATCGCGAAATCCAGGGTACCAATACCTGCGCAACGGTTTTGCAAGCAAGATGCGCGATGAAAACTATAATTTTGTACCATCCCCGCAAAAAAAGTCCCAAAAAAAAAGGCCCAAGAGGGCGGCCTTTGCCGACTTACACCAATCGTTATGATTTCGCCGCGACAGCAAAAGCGTTTAAGCTTGTTGAACGCTCACCGGATTGACACGCGTTTTGGTCGTCCACGCTTGGGCCTGCGTTAACATTTTCGAACCCGCCCTGACAGCGGTCCGATAACACCTTGCGTTCATGAGTTCGCGATATGAAGAAATTTCTATTGATCATCAGTGTTTTAATGCTTTTGTGCTCATTTTGGCTGCTAACAAAACCCTCGATGTCTGAAATAGGGATTGCTTATGCTCAGCCCGCCGAGCCTGGGCAAGACCTCACTGTCACCTGGTTTGGCGTGACCACGCTGCTTATCGACGATGGCGTAACCCAAATATTAATCGATGGCTACTTCTCCCGCCCGAGTCTGCTGGATATCGCACTTGAGCGCAGGATCGAACCGGACCTTGTCGCCATCGAAGGCATGCTCAATCGGTTCGAGATCAATCGCCTCAAGGCAGTCATCCCCGTGCATTCCCATTTCGATCATGTGCTGGACAGCGCTGAAGTTGCGAAACAGACCGGGGCGCAACTGATGGGTTCAGCTACCACCGCGCACATTGCTGCCGGATCAAACCTGGCGACGCACCAAGTTAGTGTCATTGAAACCAAGACGGTCTATCCGGTCGGCGCCTTTGAAGTGACCTTTTATCCGTCCCAGCATGCCCCACTGGCGACTAACAGCGCGATCTCGGGCACGGTTGCCGCGCCGCTCACCTTACCCGCGCCTTACACCGCGTGGAAACTTGGAAAGGCCTACAGTCTAGTGATCACGCACCCAAACGGCCGCATGCTGATTCAAGGCAGTGCAGGCTTTGTGCCGAACGCGTTATCTGGGGTCAAAGTTGATGCTGTTTTTCTAGGCACCGGCGGCTTACCCACATTATCGAAGGCCCATCAACTGGCCTATCTCGATGAAATGGTGATACAACGCCAACCTAAACGCGTCTACACGATCCATCATGATGACCTGTTCGGTGACCTGGGCCAGGTTGAACAAAATCTCGTGATACCCAATTTTGATAAAACGCAAGCCTTCGAGCTCGGCCAACAAGTGTTGCCCGCGCAGCTATTACAAATGCGGTTTGGCCAGCCGATCAATTTGTAAGGCGCCTCAATAGGGCCAGTTCGTCTTAACGCTTGCGCTTAGACTTGATCCGACAAAAACTCGCCACGCGCAACCCCAGTTTCGTCATATACCGGTTCTTCCAAATCAACCCGGTATTTCTTTATGGGTTTCTCCATCGGCAATCGATCGAATTTCGCCAAGTGTTGCCCCATATCGCGGTACCAGTGGCTTGCCAAATGCGCCGACAACGTTTCAGACGAGGTCCATTCTTCGTAGACCATCACTCGACCCGGCGTCAAATGATCTTCCGTCCAGGAGTAGGCAATGCATCCGACCTCGGCAAGCGCGCCCTCAACGAGGGGTCTTGCAGCACGCAGAATCTCCGGCACGTCCTCATGGGATTGGAAATCAATAAAACCTGAAATAATTACCGTCATAAATACCTCGCTCGTCGCATACTAAGAATTTCGAGGCTCAGCATACCATCGAGCGGCAACCAGCACAGGTTTTCGGCTCGGCAGCGTCCGTTTGCTTGCAAGGACCCGTTTGGTCTGTCGCGGGTGCCTGCGCCCCCTGCTGCACGCTCTGAACCCTGCCTACCGATGACCTGACAAGCAACGAAGGGCCGGCGACGGCAATGCCGTTCGGGCTTGCGATGGCGATTGCGACCAGGGCGTTGAGGCGGCTGGGTCGCCCCTCAAGGGTTACCGGTTATCCGATAAAAAATGGCGCGACGACGACCGTCGAGGCAGCGACCAGCATAAATTCTAGTGAGACGGATGTGATTTTTACGATGCGTCTTTTGGACACGATTTGCTCCTTTTGCAAGTTTTACCCACAGTCCTTTTGAGACTCGCAGGCTATATGGTGCCAGCAGTGCCTGTTTTCAAGCTCAATCCTTAACGCTTACTCAAGATTAAGGTTAATCCTATGAAAATTGAGGCAGATGGCTTTCACACACACAAATACGCATTGAAAAACGCTTTGGACCTACCCTTTAGAAAAAAATTATTTTAATAGGCGGACTGCCCGCAACGCCAAACGGCACCCGTTTCAACGACACAGAACAGATAGCTCCGAAACCCTTTAGCGTTTTTCGGTCTATCGATATTCAATTATTGATAATTTATGGAAAGAGTGGTTTTGTTGAACCAAAGCGCGCAGATCCCGGCTCAAACGTCTCATTCGCCGAGCATGTATCCGCCGGCAAAAGCACCCTAGACCTCAAACACGACGCGCGACTTTATTCCGTAACCGACGTGCCTGCAGAAGGTCTTACCCAGCGTGCTGCCTACGGGCACGGACGGCACTTGCAAGGTCCTGCAATAAGACCTCAGTATCCTCCCAAGCGATGCAGGGGTCGGTAATACTTTGGCCGTATTTCAAAGCCGCCTTGTCAACGACCTCTTGCCGGCCCGCTTCAATATTGGACTCGATCATGAGCCCAAAGATCGCTTGGTTCCCTCGAGCAACCTGGGTTGCAATATCGGTGACAACATCGATCTGCCGAGCCGGAATTTTTCGACTGTTCGCGTGACTGGCATCAATCATGATCCGCGCCTGTAAACCCGCTTTGTGCAACATATCGGCCGCATCCTGAACGGAAAACATATCGTAGTTCGCGCGCTTGCCGCCCCGCAAAATAATATGACAGTCTTCGTTGCCCTTGGTTTGAACGATGGCCGAGCGGCCTTGCTTGCTCACGGACAAAAAATGATGCGGATTAGAGGCCGACCGAATTGCATCCACAGCAACCTGTACGTCCCCATCGGTCGCATTTTTAAACCCGACGGGGCAGGACAAGCCAGAAGCCAGCTCTCGATGCGTTTGGCTTTCCGTTGTTCTTGCGCCAATCGCGCCCCAAGACACGAGGTCAGCTAAATATTGTGGGCTAATCAGATCCAAATACTCTGTTCCAGCCGCTAGGCCCATGTCGGCGAGCTGAGACAACAACCCCCGGGCAAGCTTTAATCCCTCATTGATCCTGAAGGTGTTGTCCAGATACGGATCATTGATCAGGCCCTTCCAGCCCACGATGGTCCTCGGTTTTTCGAAGTAGACCCGCATCACGACGCAAATCTCAGACTGAACCGCATCGGCTGTTGCCTTGAGGCGCTGTGCGTAGTCGAGGGCCGCCTTTGTGTCATGAATCGAGCAGGGCCCGACAACCGCGAGTAACCGATCATCCGAACCACTCAAAATATTATGAATAGCCGCTCTCGCATCATTTACGGTGCGCTGGGCCTGCTGGGTAGGAGGGATTTCACGAATCAGCGTTTCGGGCTCCAATAATTCTGTTATGGAGTCGATTCGCAGATCATCTGTATTCACGGACATGGTTTTGCCTAATGCTCAGGGAGGGGGGCTTCATTTCGGCCGCAGATCATACCATAGGTCCTGCGCCGAAATCATGGCGCAGTTGGCGCTTTTCCTTAGATGGCGTCAATTACGCGACACAGCACCGTTTATTGATCTTCGGTAAGTGCTGGCTTGAGCGCACCGCTATTTGGTTCGACCAGCGCGCACCCGTTCCTGCTCTGCAATGATCGGTCCCGGGATTCACAGCTTGTTTAAGGCCCGCGTCCGATCGAGACAGCCACTTGAAGACGCAGCGTCACGCCGGTGCAGCCCCAAGACCGGGTTGCGCCGCACCACGGAAACACCTGCGGTCTATGATCATCCTGCTTCTGACCCTTAGCGAATCCAGCCAAACCTCACCAGTCGCTCACAAAAATTGTCTTGGATTCTTTTCTATGCTCGATAAAAAGCAGCGGCGCCAAAGCATATACAATACCAACCGCAATCCAGTCCTGCCAGACGGGTGTGCCCATCATGATCGTGACGCTGGCCACCACAATGAGGCAGTTATTAAACACCAGGAGTGGCGCCACAGAGGATAATGGCCTGCGATGCCTTAAATAATTTAAGATGAAGTACGCGAGCGTTAAAAACGTTGCTGATCGAATGGCCATAAACCGCATTTGATTTCCGGTCAACTCAAGCCGGTCTAAACCCCAAGGTAATGACCAAAAATAACCAAACGGCGCGATACAGGCTGACACCATAAGCCAGAGCATCAGTAAAATCAGAATGCCGCGAATCAGCGTCATAGCCCCCCCAAGTCATTGATCCTTTTTGCTACCTTAGAACTTACCCGTTCAACGCACCCGATGATAGCGTTGCAACAACCAACAAACCGAAAGCACAACATGGCGTCATGACTTTTGAAGCGCGTTGGTTCTTAGGAAACAGAGCTTACCGACACCTAAGATCGGCTGAAAAACGAGTCAAAAATCGGCGCGCTGAACATCACCCCGCCTGCGGTGCGGTGACTTGGTATCGATCATGCCAGTCACGAAGACGCCATGATTCAGTGCTCCCTGTTGATTCGAACAGGGTTCCAACGCGTCAAAATACAATGCGACTGCCGCCATCGGCTTCACTCAGCAAAAGACTCATCGAAGCACCCTAAGACTTTTGTCTTGCCCTCTGTCCAAGTCGACATCCGTATTGGATAATAGAACCTCTTATCCCTAGCTCGGAGACCCTCCTAATGCGCGCAACGATCATAAAACTGCACTTATTTGTGGCGGCATTTTTTGCGCCCATCTTGTTAATGGTCGCAGTATCGGGCGGGCTTTATCTCATAGGTAGCAAAGGCGCCACAGAGCGCATCACCCTCATGGTGCCGGAAACGGTTGTCTTTGATGACGACGCCGCCGATCTCGAGGCTGAAGTTACGTCCCTGCTGACAAAATTGGGCCAATCCACTGATTTCGAATATTTGAAAATCAGCGGCAAGACGCTTATCACGCGCCCCACCTCTCGCACCAGTTTTGAGATTTCGCGAACTGAAACCGGGCTTTCGGTCGTCGAGGTCCGACCGGACTGGATCAAAACCATCGTTGAACTGCACAAGGGGCATGGCCCAACGCTGTTCAAAACCTTTCAGAAAGTCATGGCGGTCGGTCTTTTGTTTATTGTCGTATCTGGCTTGTGGTTAGGCTTAACCGCCAAGGGACTTCGCAAGAACACCCTCTTAACCAGTGCTGCGGGCGCTGTGATCTTCTTACTTTTAGCGCTGAGTTAAAAAAGCGCTTCGCGCAAACCATAAAACCATCCGAAGCCAGTTCACGGCAAGCCGCCACCATAGCCGAGGCTAGGTTTAAAGTCGGCGCGCCTATCCATTCAGACCCATTCCAAGCGTGACGGGCCACAACGCGCGGCCAACACGGCTATGGCCTGAGTCTATCGCGTCGGCATCGCAACTTCTTTGGCTTCATAAAAAGCGGCCGTCACCGACTTTGGCGGATGCGCGGCCATCGCGGCCTGAAAAGCAGCCATATGGGGCTGCCCAAAGTGATCCATCAATACGGCCATTGATTCCCACTTCTCCGTAACGCGAATGACATCAGGGTTATTGATTTCAACCGAGAAGGTATAATCGTGACATCCCGCCTCTAATCGGCTCGCTGTTTCCATCTCGGCAATCGCATCCGTCATTTTGGCAATATTCTCGGCCGTCGTTTCAATCACAGCGTTCACTACAATCATCACAGTTCCTTTTGGTTATTTTATTTAGATCGAGCACACCTTTTAACTCCGGCCCAAATCATGACGGCGCCGCCCAGCACCAACCTATTTAAAGACCA
>Ga0209631_10008467_pt1 | contig 10030 bp, 8 predicted proteins | sample COG_08_FD_184752 | JGI IMG/M metagenome (GOLD analysis project Ga0209631, IMG submission 184752) | Pelagic Microbial community sample from North Sea - COGITO 998_met_08 (SPAdes) (version 2) | ecosystem: Environmental > Aquatic > Marine > Neritic zone/Coastal water | place: Helgoland, sampling...
CTTGTTCTTTCGATAAATTATCCCATGGATCTTTTTCATTTATTTGCCCTACAACTTTTGAGTGATTGGATTTGTTGAGATCAATTGATCTTCTGTAAACCATACAAAAGTCTACTGCATTCGAGTATGTTTTTATTAAAAAGTCCTTTTTTATTGAGTGAGAATTTATCCAAAAATCTAATATAAACTGGTCAGATATATCCTCAGAAACTATATTATGACTCTCATTATTTTTTTCTTTAATTATTTGATTACTAATTATTGTTGAGAGATTTTGTAAGTATGATGTAGGTAATAAGTTTTTTAAGTAATTATATAATTTTTTTGAGATGTTGTTAGAGATCTGTTTTAACTCTTCATGTGATGATAACTCATTTATTTTTTCATCTGTTGATAACAATGTTTCAAGACCCAAAAACTCCTCAATAAAATCCAACATTATAATATAAATTGAGATACGATTATAATGTAAATTAAATGAATGGTTATCAAACTTAAGTGTCATTTGATTTGAAATTGTGTTATTTTTTTTGAACTCTATTTTTTTAATTTCTTTAGTTATTTCAGAACTATTTGAAACCATAATTTTATAAATGGGAAATTCAATAAATCTTAAATACTTTAAAAAATTTACAAGTTCATAAACATGTGAGCCATAGTTATGAGTTATGAAAAGAGAGAACACCTTATAAACTTCTTTATCACTTTTATATTTTAAATTGCCGTCAAGAGTCGTGTGGTTTTTAATAATATCAAGATGATTCAAAATTGTTTCATCAGGTTTTCCAATTACAAACTCTTTCCAATTATCAAAAAAATTTCGTTCATTAATACTCAAATTACAATTACCTTTATTCAATCAAAAAAAAGCGTAAGAGTTTGTTCCATTTCCTTGAAAAGAACTTTTCTTCGGGTAAGATAAAAGATTATCTTTACCAATGCTTATTTTTTTTTTTTGATAATTATTATAAATATTTAACCATTTATCAATGTTGTTAACCAATAAATCAGTTTCAGACACTATAACCTTTCTATCAAGTTTATAATTAGCTTTTTTAATTATTTTATTTTTATTAGATGAAAGTAAAGGTATTTTTTGTTTAATATTTTGAGAATTTTGTAGAACTTTTATTACATATGAGTATGTAGCTGGAATGATTTTTACATTAGGCCACCTTCCCACGGCTGAACCCCCATTATAATGAGACAATGCGATTCCCACATCTCCTTTATATTTCTTTATTAAACGATCAAGAAATTCTACTCCTATTCTAATATTTACTTGTGGATTAAAAAGTTTACTTCTTTTTACACCAAACTCTAACAAAGCAGTTCGAGGCATTATTTGCATAACTCCAACCGCACCTTTATGACTTACAACGTCTGCTCTAAAGTTTGATTCCACTTGCGCTACTGCCAAAGCCAGTGAAGGTGAAACATAGTCAGATTTCATAGCATTTTCAATTAATAAGGCCCTGATATAAGCTTTATTATAATTTTGCTTTGCATAAGATATTGTTGAAGAAAATAATAATATAACAACTAAGATGATTTTCATTTATTTATCCTTTTTTGACATTTGATTTTGGAAAGCATCGTTCCATTCTTTATTTTGTTGTGTGATTTTAATATCAAGACTTTTTACTTTAGATTTGATTTCAAATAATTTTTTTACCGATATATTGGAAGGAACAGCTAATAAATAACCTTCATTATTTTTATGAATTTTGTTTAAATCCAACTTTTCAAAATCTTTATTATAAAAATTGGTGTTAAAATAAAAAATAATTGATCGTTTATTTTTAACTTCAATCTTTTTTGATGAATTTGAATTTATTACTAAAGAGTTTGTACTTTGTAATTCCATATTTTTTTGAGATAATACGAATATACAAAGCACCATTATTGAAAAAAATGCCATAGACAAAGCTAAGGCAACTTCGGTAAGTGGATTGTTAGAATAATCTGATTGCATAAGTTTCTCCATAATAACATTATGGAAAATTTAGAGACCTTTTTGATCAATTGAATTTTTCTGGATTACCTTTTGTTCCATAGGTATTAAATCTTGGGAACTTATTAATAAAAAAGTTATTTTCAGAAATAATTAATTCATAGTCTTTATTAAGGTTTAAATTTATTTCGTTTAAAGAAATGACCAACCACTTTTTTAATTTTACCATTTCTGATGAAGAATAGTAATTCCAAGTGCTCTGCTTTCCAAAGCTTTCTTCATTGCTAATTTTAATAAAACCTGGAAATTCATTTATCATTATATCCGTTAAATAAATAATATCATTTTGATTAAAGTTAAGTAATTTAAAATTATAGACCTTTGAAATATTTTGGTAATTTTTAATATCTTTAGATTGGGCGTTCAGGATCCTAATTATACTTTCACCTAGCTGATTGGAAAGAAGAATGGCAGCTTCGCTAACTAGTAAGTTTTTACATATTAAGTCACATTCATCTGAAAAATTGATAACTTTAATTGGCGTTGACCAAGAAGATATAAAAGTTTTCGTATTTGAGTTATAAATTTCTGAGGTTAAAGATATTCTAATAGAGTTTTTATTTTCAATATAATTATTTACTTTGATAGTTAATAGTAACTCTGTTTTGGATAAACTGCTTAATAGATCTGAATTTTCAATGATAAATTGAAGATTATTTTTATTATTTTTATTTATTTTCTTTAAGAAAGTATTTCCATCTCTAGTGATAAACCCTTTTTGATTTAAGTGCGATGTAATGGGTAATTTAATAGCATTAATTTTTTTTTCTCCCTCAATTATAAAAACTGCAATTGATGGTTTTTGTATTAATGCAAATCCATTAGTGGAAATTGATACTAGGACTAAAATGAATAATGTTCTAAAAATAATCATGAAGTTATTCACAAACATAGATATATTTTAATTTATTTACTTTTGTAACATCAATCTTAGATTGATAACTTTTTATAAAAAAATCATTTGCAGAAAAATTAAATTCATTCAAAACAAGAGTAAGCCATTTTTTAATTTTGTAAATTGTTGAATTTGTATAATACAAGATACTGGTTGTTGAAGGAGTGCTCATATTATCTGCTTCTAAATGAATGAAACCGGGAAATTCTTTTTCCATGATTTCAATAATTTTGTTTCTTTCACAAGAATTGAAGTAATTAATTCTAACCATTAATTTCTTTTCATTTTGATCTTTGTATTTTTGATCACCTAAAGTAAATTGAAGACCATTTTTTTTCATCTGTATAATACTGGAATTCACTAACATCTTTGTTATAGACTCTATCTCAAAAAGGTTTGAGTCAAGTTCAAAAGTTAGGGATCTTGATAAGCTAAAAGATATATTATCGGATTGACTAATAATTTTTAATGTTGGTATAAAAACTATATCTTGGTTAAAGTTCTTTCTTATTAAGTTAAAAGAAACAAGATATTCATCTTGGTTAATATCTAAAATTACAAATTTATTAGAATTGGCAATCGATTTTGTTTTAATATTTTTACTTAAAAACTCTTTTTCGATAAAAATTGAAAAATTACTATAAATCTTATCAAGGTTTTTTGCATAAGCAGAATTAAAAATTAAAATACTAAAAATAAATGTGAGTAAAATTTTATATATTGACTGAACTACCATATTCATTATCCGTTATTTATTTACATATTCTATATGGAAAGAATAGAAATATTTTAGTATTTTAATTGAATTTATAAACACAAGACCTTGAAGAACCAAGGTGGGATATTATTTCCTTTTTACATAGAGACTTAAGAGATTTATAAAGTGTTGATTTAGAAATAGCTTTTCCTTCAAAATCAATAAATTCTATGTTTTTTATATTTACGTTATTATTAGTTTTATCATAATAAGAATATAAATTTGTTAAAACATCCTTATCAACCCCAGATAACCTTCCAATCTTAAGATCATGAGACATTTCATCTAAAATTTTAATTATTTCAATAATCTTATCTATTTTTAAAGACTTCATTATTTTTCCATATCTTACTAACTTTTAAAATCAAAATAAAAATAAACATGCCTACAATAATTCCAACAGTATCTCCAACAATAAATCTTGATACAAGAATTAAATCAATAATTTCATTATTTAAATATGAAAAATAGATAGAACTTATAGAAGAATTAAATAATGAGGCAAAAAAACCAATCAAAATAATTTTTTTCCAATCTATTGAACTTTTAAGTTGAAAAAAATTTTTACTTCTTAAGTAATTAAAACAATAAAAACCAAAAACAATTGATAGAATACTAATGGAAGACAAAGAAACAGAATGAAATACGTCCGAGCCATTCAAAAAAATATATGTAAAACATTGAGCCATAAAAATTGGGATAATAGATATGATTCCTAATAAAAAATATGCGATAATTCTGATTGCATGAGGTATATACAATATACTTGCTTGATCTACTAATTCCTTTGCAAAAATTAATTTCTCAAATTCTACAATTGTGTGTTTATGAAAGATAAAAAAAACAACGTATATTAAAAAAGTGATTACAAGTGACATTTATTTAGTTATCATGTTAATTTAATAGTCATTATAGACTTTATGTTTTCAAAGGTATATATTTAAATTAGTCTATAGAATTAGACTTATAATTTATTTAAAGGATCAATCAATGTTAAGATACATATTTTTATTTTTATTTTTATTTCCATTGAATGCTTTTGGGCAATGTATGCCTGAAGACTTGTTTAATGGGAAAGCAACTGTTGAAATTCCAAAGCCTAAGGGTTTTTTTTCTGGTACACCAAAACCCTCACCAGAGCTAATTGAGCAAGCAAAATCATTAGCAAAATTAAATGCACTTAAAACATATGTATCAAAGTGTCTTAAAGAAGACAGAACTAAAATGGATAGATATTTATCTGTTTCAGATAAAATAAAGTCTCAGATTGATTTAATAGTCAATATTGAAAGAGAAAAACAAAGTCAAAATAAAGATGAAAGAACTTTAAATGTGCATGTTAGAGCTAGTGTAAATTCTGCTGCATTTGATTCAATGCTTGTAGGCACAGGAAGAACAAAGAAAAAGTTACGCATGATATCTTTTTTTATTGCAAGAAAGGCAGATTCAACTGACACAAAAGTTTTTGATGATAAGGTAACAAAAATTACTAAAAATGATGCAGGAGTAACAGCTGAAAAATCTGCAACCACCGATGGCACTACTACCGCAATGAATAAAGAAGGTAGTAGTTATACCAAAACACAAACAGGTGGTAGTACTGTTACTAAACAAAGATCTTCAAAAAGAAACTGGACTGTTGTCTCTTCTAAAGATTTAAATGCACAAGTTCAAAAAATTATGGCTGACAATGGTTATAAAGGTGGAAGATATGCATCTTTTGCAAAAACATGTGGTGCGCCACCTATGGATATAATTAATGAAGAGTTTAGCCAAAATGATACTATGTCTGAAGACACAGAAGCAGCTATATTTGATGCTATTTTAGAATCTGATAGTAAGAGATGCAAAAGAATTCGTTATGTAACGATTGGAACTTTAAATTACAACACTGCTTTGATTAGTAAAACAACTGGTAAACCAACAGTATCAGGAAGTGTTAGAGTAACTATTACAGAAGTACCTGAAGATGATTTTCCGCAGGTAATAGCCTCTATTGGCCCAATAAATATTAGAGCAACTGGTTTAGAAGATAATGATGCTGAAAAAAATGCATTAAAAATGGCTGGTAAAAAAGCTGCTCAGGAAATTGTAGATAGTCTAAAGGCTCAAGGACTATAAAAAAATCTACTAAATTTTCTATAATATATAAAGTTTGAAATTTAAGGTAAGTTTATATGAAGAAGATTTTAATATTAATTTTAAGTTATTTATTATTTAATATCATAAATATATCCTCTAGTTTTTCGTCAGATGTAGATAAGGTTAGGGATTTAGCTAATTCCAAGCCATTTGTAATTGAAGATAAAACAGCTTCTCAACTAGCAAATCAATTCTTATCAGATGCAGGTGTTAGTATTGGGTGGGATGACGATAGAAATTTTTATATTGCTAAAGCTTCTGCATATTCAGCAATTAAAGACCCTAATGTTCCAAATTTTTTGGATATTAGGGCAATTAAAACATTTGAGGCAAACATTACAGCAAAATCAGAGATAATTTCATTTATAAGAACAGAATTATCTGCGGAAGATATTGTTAAAATACCTTCAATAGATTCAAGTGTTAAAATTTCAGATAAGGTTGTTGCTCAAGAAAACAGTTCAACTGTAAAAACTTTTTCTTCAATGCCATTGGTTGGCGCATTTCAGGTGGCTCACTTTGAGTCTTTTGTTGATGGACAGTATGAAGTAACTGTAATTTTAATGTGGAATGTAGAGCAGGAAAACAGAGTATATTCACTTCTTAATGGGGAAAAAATTCAACTAGAGCCATCTACAATTAGTCTCAAAAATTATATAAAAAATACTAATTGGGCGTCCACTATAGGTGGTAGAAAATTTATAGATGACAAAGGTGAATTTTACTTATTTGGTATTGGGGCTGCACCTCTTAAAGGAAAAACTTCAGCTCACATGAAAACAAGCAAAGGAAAGTCAGAGTTATATGCACAAAAAGAACTTGCTATAGCATTAAAAGGTGACATTCAGTTAAATAGATTAGCAAAAGACAAGATGCAGGAGATTATTGATAAAGATGGTTCCGTTGAAAATGTAACTTCTTCTTCATTTGCTGAGACAGTTTCTCAAAAATTAGATGGTTTAAAAATAAAAGGAGCCTCAAAACGTTACAGTGATGTACTATCACACCCTTTAACTGGACATAAGATGTTTGTAACTGTTTACTCCCTATCAATGTCCTCTTCAAATGTAAGAAAATCTAAGCCAAAATTACAAAAAATTAAACAAGTAAAAAATTCTTCTGAAAATAACAGTAATCAAAATTCTGCAACTCCCTCAGAAGCATCTAAAAGAAGCAAATTAACAATTGTTTCGACCTCAGTTGAGGGTATTGGGTTAAATAAAAAAGAAGCTATCAGAGATGGTTTGCTTCAAGCAATATCTCAAGTTAATGGAATACAAATGTCATCTGAAAGCTCTACCATGATGAAGTCTTTTGAAACTGTGTCAGACGGCAATGAAAATTTTGCTTCTGCTTCTTCTTTTCAAGAAAAAATTAAACAGTCTACAAAAGGAGTTGTACAAAGTTGGAAAATTGTTTCTATGTCAAAAACAGATTCAGGAAAAATGTTTAAGGCGAATTTAGATGTAAATATTTCAAAACTTCAACTCTCTGATGATTTAAAAAGGATGAGAATTGTTATCTCATCACCTGAGATTAATTCAACCATTAAAAATGCTAGCAAAGCAAAAAAATTTAATTCAACTTTTTCTAAAAATCTTAACAAAATGTTAACTAATAGTAACCGATTTGCAATTTTAGATAGGAAAAATACTCAGGCTATTAGTAAAGAACTAAAGATGATTGCAAGTGGTAATTTTAGAGTTGAAGAAACTGCCAAACTTGGAAATAAAGTTGCTGCTGACTATCTATTGATATCCTCTTTAAATGAGATTAGTAATAAAAAAATATATAAGAAGCTGATGGGCGAAAATATTTCTATAACTAAATCAAAGGCAAGTGTTTCTGTTAACATTATTGATATTGCTACTTCTCAAATAATTTTTTCAGATGATTTTAATTTAAGTCAATCTGGAGGTAGTATAAATTCTCTTGCAAAAATAATCTCTAATAGATTGTCTAGAAAAATTACCGATACTTTTTATCCTGCTAAAGTAATAGCAAAAGACGGTAAAAAAATAGTAGTGGATCAAGGTAAGAGTTTCTTTAATAAAAAAACTAAATATAAGCTCCTAAGGCTTGGTGGGAAAGTGATTGATCAAACAACTGGAAAATATTCTGCCAGGGTGGAAAAAGAGGTTGCTGATTTAATTTTTATCTCAGGTTCACCAAAACAATCTAAACTTAAAATTGATAATGAAAAAGTAAATTTAAAAAACTTGAAGTTTGATGGAAGCTTTCTAGTTAGGCCAGTTTTTAAAACTTTACCTACAGAAGATGAAATTGCAAAGCAAAAACTAAAAAAAGTGAAAAGTAAAAGTAAAAAAATAATGAAGAAGATTGATAAAGATAAGGATTGGTAAAGTGACAAAAGTTTTTTGTTTTATTTTTTTATTTTTCTGGGTTTCATCATCTAATGCAGAGAATCTTCTAAAAACGTTTAAAAAAATAAACAATAATAACTATAATTCAAATAAAATTTATGATGGTAAAGATTTTTTTTTCTCACTAGCATCTTTGAAAGTTGTTAATAAAAATAATACAAATATTCTAAAAAGAAAAGTTGCTATCAAGGCACTAAAGCAATTTAAGGAATTTTATATAAAAAAGGTTATAAAATCTAATGATAATAAAATACAGGATAAAATAAGTATTAAAAATATAAGAAAAATAGAAGATAGAAAGTATAATCATTATTATATAGTAGTCTTAGCAATACCAAAACAAGGTGTAACTTATTTAACTAATTAAAATTAAAAAGTAGGAGTTTCAAATGTTAAAAGTTTTTATAATTTTCTTATCTCTCGTGCTGGGAATGAGTAACGCAAGTTTTGCAGAAGAAAAAAGTGTCAATTCTGTTGTTGAAGAAACGGTAAACGACGATACACCAAGAGAAAGTAAAGTTAAATCCTCAGAAGATTTAGCATCTGAATTTCTAAAAAAATATGGACTCACAAAAGGTGATAATGGAGATATTTTTATTGCTGTCGGAACTGCTTATCTAAAAACAAAACGTCCAAAAAGAAAGTCATTTCAAGCTAAAAGAAGATTACTTGTTAGCGAAGCATCTTTAAATGCAAAAAAAGATTTTATTGAATTTATCAGGACAGATATGTCAGCAGAAGACATTATTGTTCAACCCGAAACTCCGTTTGATACAAAATTTGATAATCTTGTTGCTGAGACACAAGAAAAAGTTGAAGATGCATATTATGCCTATGTTGACGCACTAGCAAAGGTCGACAAGGCGTCTGCCGCAAAACTTGAAGATGTTAGTTACGAAATACTTGCTAAAGAAGGAATTATGGCAGCAATTAAAAAAGTCAATCCAGATTTGGATATGGCTGCTGTAGAAGCTAAAATTGCAAAGAAAAATGCAGAGCTTGCTGCAGAATTAAAATCTGCAAGAGAATCATTAGCACAAACTCAATCAAATTTAGATAATATCAAAGCAGAATTAAAAAGAATTAAAGGATCTTTACTCAAAGAAAACACAAGTGTTGTTGAAACTTTGTCTCAAATGAACGTAGTTGGACTATTTCCAATTGCCAACTTTGAATCATGGGACGGCGAACAATATTCAACTACAATTATCTGTATTTGGTCTACGGAAGAAGAAAAAAGAGCACGTGCATTTATGTCTGGTCAAAAAGTCGATTTTGAGCCTTCTAATATAAGTATTATTGATTTTTTAGAAAACCAAGACTGGTCATCCGCTCAAGGTATGAGAAAAGTAGTAGATAATAAAGGTAATTTTTGGTTGTTATCTATTTCATCTGCTGTAGTAAAGGGTTCCTCTGGGAGTCAAATGAATAAAACTAAAGGTTTAGCTCAATTAAATGCAAAAAAACAATTAGCTTTTGCTATTTACTCAGATGCAAAGTCAAAAGAAAAGGCAAAAGAAAAAATGCAAGAGATAGCAGGTAAAAATGAAGATGATGTTGAAACTCAAACTGCAACTAGTTTTTCAAAAGATTTAAGACAATCTGTTGAAAATCTTCAATTACAAGGTATGTCTGAAAAATGGGGCAAACAATTAAAGCATCCAATATCAGGACAAAAAATATATGTTTCTATAGTTGGTATTTCACATAAATCGGTTGCAAAAGCAAGGTTAATGGAAGCATCACAAGCAAAAGCAACTAGAGCAGTTATTAAATCCAATCAAAAATCAAAAGGTGTCAAAGCTGGCATTGAAAAAGCTATTAAAGAACAAAAAAAT
>Ga0209631_10008471_pt1 | contig 10024 bp, 9 predicted proteins | sample COG_08_FD_184752 | JGI IMG/M metagenome (GOLD analysis project Ga0209631, IMG submission 184752) | Pelagic Microbial community sample from North Sea - COGITO 998_met_08 (SPAdes) (version 2) | ecosystem: Environmental > Aquatic > Marine > Neritic zone/Coastal water | place: Helgoland, sampling...
AGCCAAAATTCGGATTTGATAACAGGCGCGTATAATAAGTAGGCACACCCATCATCACAGTGCACCCTGGCAGCGCTGCAACCGCTGCTGAATCAGAATAGCCGCTATGCCAAACCATGCTGGCACCACTCATCAGGACGCAGCTCACACCCACAAACAGGCCGTGAACATGATAAATCGGCAACATATGTAATAATCGATCGGCAGCAGTAAATCCCCAGGCACTCACAAGCGTCTCGGCATTTTTTCGCAGATTGTCATGACTTAACATGATGCCTTTCGGTTGCCCCGTGGTGCCCGAGGAATAGAGCAAAGCAGCCATGTCGCTACCAAGCACTTCAGCAGCCTCGAAGTCAGCACTATTTGTCTCTGCCTTCTCTGTCAGCGTCCCATTGCCATCCGCATTGAGGGTAAGCAAGGCGTTGATACCGGAGCCTGCTTCTGTCGCGGACAGAGCTAACTCAATTGTTGACAATGAGTTGGCGTCGCAGACCACAATTGTGGGTTCGGCGTTACCCAGAAAATACTCGAGCTCAGAAGCCTTGTAAGCTGTATTAAGCGGGTGGTAAACCAATCCTGCGCGAAGGCAGGCAAGATAAAGAAACAGGTTTTCGACGGACTTCTCTACCTGAACCGTGACCCTGTCACCGGATTTTGCACCCAACGCAATTAAACAGTTTGCGATACGTGCTGAGGCCTCGTCGGCCTCTCGGTAAGAGACACTGCGCCCATCGGCGGTCGCCAGCAACTCTGTTTCGTGATCAGACGGAAAATGTCGTTTGAAGTGCGCAAAAAGGTTGGCATTACTGCTCATACATAAGGTTCCTGAGCCAGATGTTTTTATTAGCCGACAATTGTAAAGCAATTTTCTAAGCGCCGTCGAATCTCTGGCTAGCTAGTTTAGAAAGACAATTCAGAAGAACTGATGCTTATAGCTGTTCCAGATAAGAGTGACATGTTAAATTCCTGCGGTTATTTTTGAATCAAAGCAGCCCGGCTGCACGTAAAAGAAAGCAAAGGAGCCGCTTCATGACCCATCCAGATCAAACACCCTATCAAGAAGCCGACGCATGTCTGGCACTCATGCGCGCAGAAGTTGACGCAGGACTGCAACATTTGAATCGAGCGTGCAGTTCAGAAGGTAGACTATCCGCAGAACACTTGGATGCCCATCAAGAAGTTAGCTACGAACTTGCATTTTGTATCGCAGAACTAGAGGCTTCCATCGTCATGCTACGGTACGCGCAACAAGTCTCTACTCAGGACGAAATATGCGAACCCATGGCGCTTTCTTTTTGCGCGGAAAATCTTCGTGCCGTATGGCAACGCCTGCTGACCCACGCAACTGAATTAGCGCTCTCAAACCGACACCTGCTCGACCTGATGGGTAGCGAACCGCTTGCTGGCTTTCTTGCCCGCTTTGGCGACATCTCTCAGATCGCTGCTATTGGTGCAGCGCTGTTAGCCAGAGGTAATGCGCGGCTACCAAGCGGGCTGGATGGAGAAAAGGACATGGTTCGCGATAGCTTCGCCCGGTTCGCGGAGGATGTGGTCATGCCGCTGGCTGAAGAGATTCATCGTTTTGATCAAGACATCCCGGACGAGATCATATCGGCGGCCGCGGATATGGGCTGTTTTGGTTCCTGTATCCCGGAGCGCTTTGGTGGCCTGATGCCCGATGAGCGAAGTGACAGCCTCGGTATGCTTGTGGTGACAGAGGAGCTGTCTCGCGGTTCACTGGGCGCCGCAGGCAGCCTCATCACACGTCCTGAAATAGCAGCACGCGCACTGCTTCTGGGCGGAACTGAGGAACAAAAGTCCACCTGGTTACCCCGCATGGCGGCCGGAGAGAAACTTGTTGGTATCTCAATCACTGAACCGGACTTCGGCTCAGACGTCGCTTCGCTGTCGCTTAAAGCAACAAAGGTTGACGGCGGCTGGCAACTTAATGGCGCGAAAACCTGGTGTACATTTGCGGGCCGAGCGGACGTGCTGGTTGTCATCGCGCGCAGCAACCCTGACAGAAACTCACCAGAGGGTAAGGGTCATAAAGGATTAAGCATGTTTTTAGTTGAGAAACCCCGATTTATGGGTCACGAATTCAGCTACGAAAACCCTACAGGGGGCAAGCTTGTGGGCAAGTCTATTCCCACCATCGGTTATCGCGGCATGCACTCTTTTGACCTGTCTTTCGAGGAACTGTTTGTACCCGACGCTGCGCTTGTGGGTGGAGACGAGGGACAAGGCAAAGGTTTTTACAACACCATGGCGGGATTGTCAGGTGGCAGGATTCAAACCGCAGCACGTGCCTCCGGCGTGATGCAGGCAGCGATCGAGCGCGCTGTGCGCTATGCAAACGATAGGAAGGTATTCGGTGCGCCCGTAGGCGACTATCAGCTAACCCAGGTAAAACTCGGCCGCATGCTATCGGCGCTCACCGCAGGACGCCAATTTAGCTACGCCGTAGCTAGAATGATGGATGAAGGCGGCGGAAAAATGGAAGCCAGTCTCGTAAAACTGTATAGCTGTCGAGCGGCAGAATGGGTAACCCGCGAGGCCATGCAGATCCACGGTGGTATGGGATACGCTGAGGAAAGTGACGTAAGCCGCTATTTTGTCGACGCACGTGTCTTGTCCATATTTGAGGGTGCAGAGGAAACTCTTGCGCTCAAGGTGATCGCACGGGATCTGATCGCCAATGCTCGAGAGGAAAACTTAGGTTAAGACAACACCGAAAAAATTTATAACACTTCTCAGGAGAGCACCATGCAAGAAGTTCTATCGGGTTTACGCATCGTAGAAGGCAGTGCTTTTGTCGCTGCCCCCTCCGGCGGCATGACGCTCGCACAACTGGGCGCAGACGTGATTCGTTTCGATCCGATCGGCGGAGGCATCGACTACCGTCGCTGGCCAGTGACGGAAAACAACGAGAGTATTTATTGGCATAGCCTGAACAAAGGCAAACGCTCGATTGCTGTGGATTTCAAGAAACCCGAGGGGCGGGAACTTCTCACGCAATTGATCACCTCTTCTGGCGATGACTGCGGTCTGTTTTCAACTAACTTCCCTGCTAGAGGTTGGTTGTCCGATGAAAGCCTTCGCGCTCACCGGGAAGACTTGATCTATCTCAACCTGACCGGCGACCGTCACGGCGGCAGCGCCTTAGACTACACTGTTAACAGCAGACTAGGCTTGCCCTTTTTGACTGGCGCCAACGCCGGCACTGAGGGTGCACCGATCAACAACCCACTACCAGCATGGGATGTTATCGCTGGGCAACACATTGCGATTGGTTTACTGGCGGCGGAACGGCAACGAAGCCGCACGGGCAAGGGCCAATTCGTCAAGCTAGCACTGGCTGATGTCGCGTTCGCCACCATGGGACATCTTGGATACATTGGCGAGGCAATGATTAACCAGGGTGAGGGCAAGCGTGAAGCGATTGGCAATCATATCTACGGCACGTTTGGACGAGACTTTAAAAGCCGCGACGGACAGCGTGTGATGATCGTCGGCGTTAGCGCAAATCAATGGCAATCGATCCTAAAAGTGACCGGGCAGACAGACGCGATTGCAGAGCTGGGCAACAGGTTAGGCTTGGATTTCAATCGGGAAGGTGATCGTTATGAAGGTCGCGAGGCCATTTGCGATCAACTTGAACCATGGTTTGCTGAAAGAGATTTTGGTCCGCTGGTGGAGGCACTAGAAGCTGCAGGCGTTTGTTGGGGCAAATACCAAACAGTCACAGAAATGGTCAGCTCAGACCCTGACTGCACGATCGATAATCCCCTATTCGAATCAGTTGAACAACCCGGTATCGGCACATATCTGGTTCCCCAAAACCCTCTTGGGTTTACAGAGGCTGAAAGACACCCGGTACGTCCAGCGCCACGATTGGGTCAGCACACTGATGAAATTCTTGCGGATATTCTTGGCCTCGGCAGCAGCGAGATTGGTCGCTATCATGACGAGGGCATTGTTGCCGGTAGCTAACCAACTGAAGGACTATTAGCACCACTAAGACATTTACATTTTGGGTTGAGCCCGACCATGAAATATACTACCTCATGTATTCAAATTAAGGGACTACGCCATGGCTTTTTTTACTCGCGACGATATCAGCCTCTACTATGAAGTCCATGGAGAAGGGTATCCAATATTACTTATTGCACCGGGTGGCATGAGGTCAGCCGTGAGTTTCTGGCAAGGGTCAGAATGGAACCCTATAACAACTCTCGCCCCACATTTTCGCGTTATCGCGATGGACCAACGCAACGCGGGCCAATCAAAGGGGCCTGTGTCAGGCAGTGATGGTTGGCACAGTTATACTGAAGACCAACTTGCGTTGCTCGATCACCTCGGTATTGAAAAAGCACACGTATTAGGCGGCTGCATTGGTGGTCCCTACGCATTCGGCTTAATGAAAGCGGCACCTGAGAGAATTACAGCGGCCGTGCTGCAACAATCTATTGGCTTCGACGGCACCAATCGCCAGCTCATGTACGATATGTTTGATAGCTGGAAAGAGGGTTTGAAGCAAGACATGCCTGAAGTGACCGATGCGGAATGGGCAACATTCAGAGGCAATATGTACGACGGGGATTTCGATTTTAATGTAGGTCGAGATTTCGTCGCCGCGTGCCAGTTGCCAATGCTTGTCCTGATGGGAAATGATGCCTACCACCCGATGCAAACATCGCGGGAGATCGCCAACATAGCACCGAATGCCACATTGATTGAAGACTGGAAGTCAGAACCGAATAACACCGCCCGAAGTGTTATCGCGTTTTTACAGCGCCACGCTTAAAAGCCTATCGATCGCTTTATTCAACGCGGATAGTCGCTTTCTCGATCTTCACCTGTTCACTGGTTTGCCCAGAGCGACTACCCACCGCTTCAAGCATCGCGAGCGTTTCTTCTCCTGAAACAATCTCACCGAAGATCGTGTGTTTTCCATCAAGGTATTGCGTTGGCACAAAAGTGATAAAAAATTGACTACCATCGGTGCCTGGACCTGCATTTGCCATACTTAACAACCCGGGCTTGTCGTGACTGGTAGTCCCATCAAATTCCCCTGCATATCGATAACCCGGTCCTCCGCGCCCCGTCCCTGTGGGGTCACCACCCTGCGCCATAAATCCAGGGATGATTCGATGAAAAACCACATCATCATAAAATCCTACGTCTGTCAGAAACATTGTGCTGGAAGCATGCATAGGTGCGTTTTCGTGGTAGAGCCTGAATGACATGTTGCCCTTGTTAGTCTCAAGATCCCAATAGTAAGTTTTATGAGTCTCAAAAGAGAACATTGCGGGCAGCGCCAAGTTTTGCTTCCAATCTGGATTGCTGCGGTCGATATTATCGGCTGGCTCATTTTGAGAGCTTGTTATTTTTTCCTCAGCTTCACCTGTTTCACCTGTTCCACTCATGGCATGGTCTTCCCCTTCGCAGGAAGCCAAGAAGAGTGTCATTAAAAGGGTCAAGCCAGTTAATTTCAAAATTTCACACATAGGTTTCGGTCCGGATCTATTTGGTAGAACATTTTCACAGAATTGCGTTCATTAAGGCAATAACAAAGCCATGGTTGTGATACCGTGTCCGCCCTAACTAGGGCCTAACGATCGGAAACCTTGTTTTCTGAAAGGCACGAAGAACAATAAAAAAGATAAAACTAACATAAGAATATTTTAATGACAGAGCAGAACAACCCTGATTCTTTAGCAAAAAAGCAAGTATCCGAGCAGACCGACTCAAGCAACAAAAATGACTACTCATCCGCCGCCACAAAGTACTACGCGCTGGGATTGCTCACTATTGTTTATAGCTTCAATTTCATTGATCGGCAATTGTTATCTATCCTGCAGGAATCTATAAAAGAGGAACTACTGCTATCCGATAGCCAGCTCGGCTTGTTAACCGGCTTCGCGTTCGCCGTATTTTACGTCACAGCTGGCATACCTATCGCGAGATTCGCCGACCGCTCCAACAGACGAAACATCATCGCTTTTTCAGTTGGGCTATGGAGCTTAATGACCGCCCTGAGTGGACTAGTACAGAATTATGCCCAATTATTGATTGCACGAATCGGCGTTGGGGTGGGTGAAGCGGGCGGCAGCCCACCTTCTCATTCGATCATCTCAGACATATTCCCGGTTGAGTCACGGGCCAGTGCAATTTCGTTTTATTCAACTGGGGTAAATCTGGGCATCCTATTTGGTTTTCTACTTGGCGGCTGGCTGAATGAATTTTTCGGCTGGCGAACTGCATTTTTTGTTGTTGGCGCCCCCGGCATTATCATTGCAATCATCGTTCGTTTCACCCTTAAAGAACCTATCAGGGGCCTTTCTGAAAACAAACAGGTGACCGAAGACGCTGTGCCCTTTAAAGATGTGTTGCTGGTGCTGTGGCACAGCATTTCGTTCCGTCATCTGGCACTAGGGGCAGCGCTCAATGCATTTGCGTCCTACAGCACCAGCAATTGGACCGCATCTTTCTTTATTCGCACCCACAATATGACAACCGGCGAACTGGGGACTTGGCTCGCGTTAATTATCGGACTCGGTGGCGCTATCGGAGTACTTGGCGGTGGACTTATTGCTGATCGCCTAGGAAGAAAAGACAAACGCTGGTACGCGTGGATACCGGCCATCGCTGGTTTTGTCAGCGTACCCTTTATGATCGGGGTATACACTACAGAGAACGCATACATCGCGCTGATGTGCGCCGTCGTGCCAGGTGTCATGTTCAATGTTTATCTTGGCAATACTATCGCGACAACACATGGTCTTGTTGGTCTTAGAATGCGGGCAACCGCCTCGGCGATATTATTCCTGATTCTCAACATGATCGGCCTGGGTATTGGCCCTTGGGCAGTGGGTATTTTAAGCGACTCGTTTGCGGCCTCGCTGGGTGATGATTCGCTGCGCTATGCAATGCTTTATATTATCCCACCGATGATGTTCTGGTCTGCGTGTCACTTCTTCTGTGCCGCGAAAACACTGCGGGAAGATCTGGCAGCGGCACCCGACTAAATTTCTGCCTCTTCACCGGGGCGAGAGAAAAACTCCTCACCGCTGTAACTGTCGGGTATCGCGCCAAATGTAAAAACCAGCATCAGCAGGCTCGCCCAACTCAGCGGTAATCTGCAGGGTCGATAGACTAAGGCCTCAAGTTCACATCGGCCTAACATTGTTTTTCCTCGACAGGTCTACCATCAATAGCTTGCCCTGCTTCTGCATTCATCTGCGTTACCGTGAGAAGAGGAACACGGCGAAGCCGATCCAGCTCATCAGCAGTAACATCCATGGAAGGAAATTTGGCCTGCGGTCTGCGCCTACAACAACTTCTTGTTCCGCATCTTCAACCTGCTTTGCCCGAGCTTGCTTTTTACGTGCTTTGTCACGGTCTCTGGCTTTTGACTTCTCGTTTTTTCTGTATTCAGCAATACCCTTTTCAATACCCTGCGCTATCAGCTTGGTCTGCTCTTTCGTTTGTCCCGGTCGCTGCGTGCCTTTTGCTATTTTTAAAGCTTCGGCCTTGACTTCATTTGAATAGTTCTCGGTCATCGCTGGTATTCCATCGCAATAGCCCTGTTTAAATTCCGCATATCATTACGATTTTCCCTTCATGAATCAATCTCGTATAGTTGACTAAATGCTAAAGGGACATCACCGCCCCATTCACGAGAAGATTTTTCAGTTAGGTATTAACTGTATTTCGTCCTCATCTTACACAACGGCAACTGGTCGTGTTGAACAATACCCATCAATCCAAAGGAACTCGCATGTCATCTTCACCGCCAATCAATATGAAAGCCATCGTCGCAACAACGTCCGGCCCCACTTTGACCACTGTGCCCGTTTCTACACCAGGACCCAATCACGTGTTGGTAAAAGTACACGCTGCAGCTTTAAACAGGGCAGACTTGGGCATGCTCAAGGGTCAATCCCACGGACATGTTGGTGGCGCGGGCACCCCGCTGGGACTTGAATGGGCTGGCGAGATTGCACAGGTCGGCGAAACCGTAAACAATTGGCAGGTCGGTGATCGCGTGATGGCAGCAGGTGGCAACGCCTTCGCTGAATATGCCATTGGCCACTGCGACAGAATCTATCCTGCCCCTCCCGAAATGAGCTATGAGGAAGCAGCGACACTGCCGGTTGCCTTGCAGACTGAACATGATGCCATCGTCACCAATGGTCAACTTTTACCTGGTCAAAGTATTCTAGTTCAGGGGGCCAGTTCAGGCGTTGGCTTAATGGCGATGCAAATTGCTAAAGCCTTTGGCGCAGGTCTGGTCATCGGCACATCAACCAATCAGGCTCGTCGAGAACAACTGGTAAAATATGGCGCAGACATTGTGGTTAACAGCAACGATGAACATTGGGTAAAGCAAGTGATCGACGCTACAGACGGACACGGCGTTGATCTGACGATTGACCACATATCAGGACCAGTGGGTAACGCCAACATGAAAGCGACAAAAATCGGCGGACGCATTATCAACGTTGGACGTCTAGGCGGTATGCACGGCGACTTCAACTACGATTTGCATGCGCTGCGGCGCATTCAGTATCTGGGGGTGACCTTTAGAACTAGAACAGGCAAAGAAGTCTCATCGATTGTCGAAAAAGTGACCGAATCACTTTTATCATCCTCTGCAGGAAAAAAGTTGCAGCTACCGATTCACCAGGTTTTTCCACTCGCCGAAGCGACGGACGCACTTGCGATGATGGAGAGAAATGAGCATTTCGGCAAAATCGTGCTACGCGTGGTTTAGGATAGCCTGATCCTCGCTAAGGTTGCCTTAGACACCACGGAATACTGAAACGTAACAATGAATGATCTATAGTCTCTCTCCGGACTAGCGAACAAACAGGGATGACAAAATGACTTTAAAAATAGTGGGTGCTGGGTTTGGGCGTACCGGAACACTATCAATGAAATCTGCCCTAGAAATACTGGGCTTCGGTCCTTGTCACCATATGATGGAGGTGTTTGGTAAACCGGATCACATTGCGCTCTGGCAAGATGCTGCAGATGGCAAGCAAGTTGACTGGGAAGCCGTGTTTGAGGGTTACAACAGCGCGGTCGACTGGCCCGTGTGCACTTTCTGGGAGCCGCTAGCCGAACAATACCCAGCATCAAAAGTCATTCTGACCCTGCGCGACCCCGACAAATGGTACGACAGTGTTATCGCAACCATATTCCGAGGGTGGCTAGGTGAAACCAAAGAAACAACCGATCCACATGCGTTAATGGTGAAAAAACTGATTTTGGAAGACACTTTTGGCGGCGATGTATCCAATCGACAACATGCGATTTCTATCTTTAATAAGCATAATCAACATGTCATCGACACACTACCCAAAGAACGCCTATTGGTTTTTGAAGCGAGCCAAGGATGGGAACCCCTGTGTGACTTCCTGGAAGTACCCATACCCGATGAAGACTATCCGAACTCCAATTCTACATCTGACTTTCAGAAACGATTTCAACAGCGATCATCAGCGTCTGAAAATGAATAAGCAGAGAGAAAAGAAGCAACAAATTAAGGAAGTGTCATGAAGACAATGATATTCATTGCCGCATTGACACTTCTCGCAAGTTGCAATCAGAATCAGCGCAACACCACCGCAAGTTCGTTAGTAACAAGCGATGAGATTTATCAGGAAGTCCAAGACATCGCTGATCAGTTTTTCGCGCATCGACCCATGCAGGGTTTTAACCATACGATGACGCTTGAGCAAGCTTACCTCTGGCAGGACAGATTCGCAGAATATGTGCAGCCGACAATGGGACCCGTCATCGGTTACAAGACAGGTGGTCATGATCCCGGACCAGGTTTCCCAACTTTTCCACCCGAGGGAATCCGTGGACTAATGCTTGAGGGAATGATGCTACCAAGCGGCACAGCGATCACGCTAGATCAGACCCGGCGAGGTTTTCTGGAAGCTGACTTTGCTTTCAGAGTCGGCAGCGTAGACATTAACCATGCACAAAGCGATATGGAGCTGCTCGCCGG
>Ga0209631_10008473_pt1 | contig 10023 bp, 12 predicted proteins | sample COG_08_FD_184752 | JGI IMG/M metagenome (GOLD analysis project Ga0209631, IMG submission 184752) | Pelagic Microbial community sample from North Sea - COGITO 998_met_08 (SPAdes) (version 2) | ecosystem: Environmental > Aquatic > Marine > Neritic zone/Coastal water | place: Helgoland, sampling...
AGCTAATCAGTAATAATAATAGATATTAATGAATAAAATTATAATTCTTAATGGTCCAAATCTCAACCTTTTAGGTGAAAGAGAAAAAAATCAATATGGGGACTTCACATTAAAGGATATCGAAAAAAATTGTGAAGACTTTGCTGTTAAGAACAATGTATCTCTTTCTTTGTTTCAGTCTAATATAGAGGGTGAACTAGTAGAAAAAATTCAAATTTCTAGAAAAGAACAGCAAGGCCTAATTATTAATGCAGGTGGATACACCCACACTTCTGTTGCTATACATGATGCGTTAAAAATTATTAAAATACCTATTATTGAATTGCATATAAGCAATATTTATAATAGAGAAGAATTTAGACATAAATCCTTAATAAGTAAAGTGGCTAAAGGAATTATTTGTGGTTTTGGTTCTAATGGATATATAATGGCCTTAAATGCAATGTTAAGATATTTAAAAAATGAAAATTGATAAAAAACTAATAAAAGAATTGGTAGAAAATTTAAAAGAATTTAGTCTTACAGAACTAGAGTATCAGGAAGGTCAAACAAAAATTAAAGTCTCAAAAGCCTTAAATTCATTTGAACAAACTAAATCGAACGCAGTTGTTTCTCAAAATAAAGCTGTGTTACAATCTTCAGATGACGGTGATGGTGTTAGAGTAAAGTCTCCAATAATTGGAACAGCTTATTTAGCTGCTGAGCCTGGTGCTAAAAAATTTGTTGAAGTTGGAGATAAAATAAAAAAGGGACAAACTATAATGATTGTTGAAGCTATGAAAACTATGAATCATGTTCCTTCCACTGTTGACGGGGAAGTTAAAAAAATTTTAGTTGAAGACAGCCAGCCTGTTGAATTTGGTCAAACTTTAATTATTCTTAAATAAAAATAATGTTTAAAAAAGTTTTAATAGCTAACAGAGGTGAAATAGCTGTTAGAATAATTAGAGCTTGTAAAGAATGGGGTATAGGTACTGTTGCAGTTCATTCAGATGTTGATGCAGACTCTATGCATGTTCGACTAGCAGACGAGAGTGTTTGTATAGGATCACACCAGCCTCAAAATAGTTATTTAAATATTTCATCCATTATGTCTGCAGTTGATTTAACTGGGGCTGAAGCCATTCACCCAGGATACGGATTTTTATCTGAAAATGCAAAGTTTTCTGAAATTGTAAATAAACATGGAATAAAATTTATAGGGCCAAGTGCAGATTTAATTTCTAAAATGGGGGATAAAATTCAAGCAAAAAAAATAGCGAAAAAATATGGTTTACCAGTAATTGAGGGGTCAGAAGATGGTGTAAAATCTGTCGCTGAAGCAAAATCACTTTGTAAAGAAATAGGATATCCAGTGCTTATTAAAGCAGCAGGAGGAGGAGGAGGTAAAGGAATGAAAATTGTTAACGAAGAAAGTCAATTGGAAAACTTGTTTTTAACAGCAAAAAGTGAAGCAAAAAAATTTTTTAATAACGATGAATTGTATATTGAAAAATATTTCAAAAATCCCAGACATATCGAAGTGCAAATAATGTCAGGAAAAAATAAAACTGTTCATCTTGGTGAAAGAGACTGTTCAGTTCAAAGAAGGCATCAAAAATTAATTGAGGAAACTCCAAGTCCTGTTCTAACAGAAGAACAAAGAAAAGATCTATTGGAAAAAACAGTAAAAATGGTAGAGCAAATAGACTACGAAGGCGCTGGAACAGTTGAATTTATTTATGAAAAAGGAAAATTTTATTTTTTGGAGATGAACACAAGAGTACAAGTAGAACACCCGGTTACAGAAGTTCAAACAGGTATTGATATCGTTAAGGAACAGCTGTGGATAGCTTTTACAGGAAATACAGCTCTTGACCAATCAGATATATCACCTAGAGGTCATTCTATTGAGTGTAGAATTAATGCAGAAAACCCAGCTCTAGATTTCCAGCCAAGCCCAGGTACAATCACTGTATGTCATCAACCATCAGGTTTTAGAACTCGAGTTGATGGATCTATTTTTCAAGGATGTAAGGTAACTCCATATTACGATAGTTTGATTGCAAAAGTTATTTGTAAGGGTAGAAATAGAACTGAAGCTATACAAAGAACATTGAGATCCTTAGATGAATTTGTGCTTGAAGGAATTACAACAACAATTGATTTACATAAAAAAATACTTAATCATAAAAAATTTATTAATTCTGATTTTGATACTAATTGGCTTGGTAAAGAAAAATTTTATTAAGTTTGGTTACAATTTAATAATTGTAAATCATAAATAGCGTGATCAAACGGGGTCAAGCTAGGGTCAGATGCAAATGTCCATCCATTAAATATAAATACTTTATCATTTTCATTTTTTGTTAGATCTTTAACTTGCATATAAGCAACATCATCAATTTTATTATTAACATTAACCTTTCCACATTTAAGAATTTTAATTTCAAGAGGTCCGAATAATTTAGCTTCGTTGATATTTACTGTGAGTTCGGATGATTTAGCGGTAATTTTATCTAGCCCTATCAAGACGACATGATAAGATTTTGAAGACTTACTTGATTTAAATTTTTTTTTAATATTTTTGTTAGTTATTGTATTTTCATTTTCCTCATTTAATTCATCAAAACTTGGTTTTATTTTATCAAGATTTATTAGAGAAGAACTTATAATTTTTTCTTCAGCAAAAGAAAAATTATGAAAAAAGAAAAATATAATTAAAAAAAAATTAATTTTACTTCCAAGTTTCATACTTTTTTAAAATATTATTTTTTTTAATTTTAATTGGTTTATAGCTATTAATTGTCCCGGTTGGATTTTCAGTATGTTTTTTTTGCCAAAGATATTTTGGATCATCTGATTCCATTGGAGGTTTATTAGTTGTATGATGTATCCATAAATACCAATCAGAAGTAATCCTAGTTGCTTCGATATTTTTAGAATAAATGACCCATCTTTTATTGTCTTTACTTTGGTAATACTTGTTTCCAAAATAATCTTTACCTACATATTTTCCAAAAAATAAAGTTTTAAGAAAAGTTCCAAACGTCTGTCTATTCCACCAGGTAAAAATGATATTTAAATTCATATTTAATATTTTAAATCCACACAATTAATAATTGTATAATTATACAATAGACACTGTGTAAAATTAATATATATCTTAATTATATAAGATTCCATTTATTTATGAAAAAATTTATAGTCGAAACCTACTACACTTGCACTTTTAAAACAGTCCATACGCTCAATGATTTAAATGATAAAGAGCTGTCAAAAATTGACCAAAGAACAGATGGCGATGTTGAGGTAATAGATGTAAAACTTAATAATCGTAAAACTAAAAAATTTGGTGATAAAAAAACAAAAGAAACCAACGTCTCCAAAATTGAAAATTCCATTCCTAATAGTATTGCTGATAAAATTGTAAATAAAAAAAATGATACAGAAATAAATCATTCAAAAAATTTTAAGGTTCAAAAACATACACGTTTTAAAATGCCTGACAGAAGAAAAGGCTACATACAAAAAGCTCAGATAGGCGATCACAAGGTTTATCTTCATACAGGAGAATATGATGATGGTAAAATTGGTGAGATTTTTATTGATACTAATAAAGAGGGTGAACTAGTTAAAGCAATGATGAATAACTTTGCTATAGCTATTTCCCTTGGCCTGCAATACGGGGTACCTCTAGATGAGTATGTGGATGCGTTTATTAATACAAAATTTGAGCCATCCGGCAATATTATTGGAAACGATAGAATCTTAAGCGCATCATCGATTTTAGACTACGTTTTTAGAGAACTGGCTATCTCATATTTGGGTAAGGAAGATTTGGCTCATACACCTTCAGTAGCAAGTTCTAAAAATATTGATACAAATAATAGTGACGATAAATTCCTAAAGATAGTTAAAAATATTACATCAAAAGGATTTGTAAGAAGTAATTATGAAGAAAAGTTAGTTGATTTATCTGATGTTAGAATTGATCTTAAAACTAAAAATTAATTTATTTTAATATCTTTTTTATTTCCTAATTCTTTTAGCTGTATATTATCAACTTCTGATGGGGCTTTCATCATCAAATCTTGTGCATTTTGATTCATTGGAAATAATGTTACCTCTCTAATATTCTCTTTTCCTGCTAGCAACATTATTATTCTATCTAAACCAGGTGCAATACCTCCGTGTGGTGGTGCTCCATAACTTAATGCATTAATCATACCGCTGAATTTTTCGTTAACTTCTTTTTCATTATATCCAGCTATAGAAAACAACTTATACATCAATTTAGGGATGTGATTACGTATCGCTCCTGAGGATAGTTCAATCCCATTACAAACAATATCGTATTGAAATGCTTTCATTTCCAATGGTTTGTCATAATTTAAATTTTTTATTTCTCCTTGTGGCATTGAAAAAGGATTGTGGCTAAAAACTATCTTTTTCGAACTTTCATCATATTCAAACATTGGGTAATCTACGATCCAACAAAAAGCAAATTTATCTTCATCTATTATTTTTAAATCTATTGCGATTTTTTCTCTCGCTAACGAAAGTATTTTTGTTATATCTTTATTTTCACCACAAGCTAAAAAAACACTATCACCTATTTTGGCATCACATATTTTCATAATTTCTTTTAATGACTGTTCACTAAAAAATTTTCCAACAGGCCCTTTGCCTTTTATCTCTTTATTTTCTTCAAATGTAAAATAAGCCAATCCTGATGCTCCTTGTTCTTTCGCCCATTTATCAATATTATCAAAAAAACTTCGTGGTTTGTCTTTTGTGTTTTTAGTAATTATTCCTTTAACTTTAGATCCAGATCTTACTAATTTTTTAAAAATATCAAATGTTACATCATCTCGTGTAAAAATATTTGTTAGATCATCTATAACTAATGGATTTCTTAAATCAGGTTTATCAGTTCCATATCTTTCTATTGCCTCTTGATAAGGAATTCTTGGAAATTTTTCATTTAAGATTTTTTTTGATGAAAATTCCTTGAATAAATTAATCATTATTTTTTCAACTACTTCAAAAATATCTTCTTGTTCTACAAAAGACATTTCAATATCAAGTTGGTAAAATTCACCTGGACTTCTATCTGCTCTAGCATCTTCATCTCTAAAGCATGGTGCTATTTGAAAATATTTATCAAATCCAGATATCATAATTAACTGCTTAAATTGTTGAGGTGCTTGCGGTAGTGCATAAAATTTTCCAGGATTTAGTCTGCTTGGAACTAAAAAATCTCTTGCTCCTTCTGGACTAGATGAAGTTAAAATTGGAGTTTGAAATTCTAAAAATTCTAAATCTAACATTTTAGTTCTTAAAAAAGAAATCACTTTTGATCTTAAAGTTATATTTTTATGCATTTCATCTCTTCTTAAATCTAAAAATCTATATTTTAATCTTATATCCTCAGGATAATCCTGCTCACCAAAAACTGGTATTGGTAAATCCTTAGCACTAGATAAAACTTCTATAGACTCAATTACTACTTCGATCTTTCCAGTTTTTAATTCGGAGTTTTCTGTTCCAGGTGCTCTTTTAACTACCTTTCCATTAATTTTTAAAACAGATTCGGGTTTTGATTTTTCTAAAATTGGAAAAGATTTATTATTATTTTCTATTACACATTGAGTAATGCCATAATTATCTCTCATGTCTATAAATAATAAATTTCCATGGTCTCTTTTTCTATGGAGCCAACCAGATAAATAAACGCTCTTATTAATATCTCTCTCATTTAACTCTGAGCAATTATGTGTTCTATATTTATTCATTTGCTTAATGCTTTTTTTATTAAATTAATATTTATAGATTTACCAGTAGATAAAGACAATTCATCAATATCTCTCAAAAATTTAAACATTTTTTCGTATGATCTTTCCACATTTTTAATAATATATTCAGAAATTTTAGGATTAAGATTTATTTGCTTTTCAGAAAAAGATTTAGATATAATAACTTGAAGCAATTCATCTGTTGGTAGATCTATACCAATATATATAAAACTATTTATTCTTGATTGCAAATCTTTAAGACTAAAATTGAATTGTTTAAGAGATGAGATGCTATTTATAACTATATAATTATCTAATTGTTTTGACTGATTTAAAATTGAATATAATAGACTTTCATCAATATTATTTTGATAATTATCTATTATAAGACATTCTAAATTATTAAGATTGTTAATAATATTATTTTTCACATTCTTTGCTTCGATTAATTTTATATTTTTTATTTTTTTTTCTAGAATTTTAGATAAGTGTGTTTTGCCTGAGCCAGTGGCACCAAACACATTCAACCATTTTCCAGGCCATTTCGGCCAGCCTTCTATTAATTTATAAGCAGAAAAATTATTGTTAGAAACATAAAAATCTTGTTCATAATATTTCATTTTGAAAGGAAATTTAAAAACTAATTGATTCATTTTATAATATTAATGATCCATATTTCCTCCATACGCTGCAAGGAAACTTTATTTATTTTCAACTGTCTAACTATTTCATCTAATCTTCCAAGGTATTTAATTTTTAAAAATACTTTCTCATTGTTAAATTCTTGAACATAAATGTTTTCAACTAATTTTACTTTTTTTAATATAGAATTTAATTCTGCTAAATTATTTTTTTTAATATTTAGCTCAATACTTAGGAATGAAGGTGTGCTTACATTTATTAAATTTTGAGATTTAATTAAATCAATTATTTCTTTTTTTATTTTTATTATTGCTTCTGCATAAAGTTTTTTTTCTTGTTTATTTTTTTTATCTAAAATTATTTTCTTAACAATAACTTTTTCTAAAATTTTTATTTTTAAATAGATTTTTAATTGTTTTGGGTTAATGTCCTCTATAAAAACTAATGCTAAATTTTTAGTAACATATTCTTCAAATATCTTTTCTAATTCTATATTGAATAAATTTTCTTTATTAAAGTTAAGTCTTTGAATAGTTTCAATATTTTCTAATGGAAGAATAAATTCTATTAATTCATTTTCACGAACATTGTTCCAATTATCATAAAAAAAATTTTTATTATAAATAAGCAACTGATTATTTTTACTTAATACAGGTAAAATAAATAATTCTTTATCGTTAATTTCTGAGTAAGAAATATCATTACTATAAAATAGATCATAAAGTTTTTCTTTGTCAAAAGTAATGTTGTACTCAATTATATCGATATTCTTATTTTGATCAGTGTTAGTCGACATTTGATAATACAATACTAATTCTTTTATATTAGAAAATTTTAATTCATCTAAACTACTAATATCATCTTCTAGCAATATTTTTTTTAAAAGTGTATTAAAACCCTTTTTTATTGCACTACGTGTTAATTGATTATTAGTTAAATTTGCCTTCTTTTCTATTACGATATTATTAACATTAAATATATCATTGTTAGAAAAAACATTTCCAGTTTTGAAAAAAACAATTAAAATAATTATTAATATTTTGTTAAATTTCATAAAAAACTGAATATCATTTTTACTAATGAAAAAAATTAAAAATAGTTATAAAAAAAGCGGTGTAAATATCTCATTGGCAAATAGGCTTGTGAAACACATATCTCATGTATCAAAAAAAAATGTCAAAAAAAAGAAGAGCTCTTTAGAAAAAGATGTAATAGGCGGATTTGGATCATTATTTGATATCAGTAATATTAACATTAAAGACCCGGTAATAGTATCTTGCACAGATGGAGTTGGTACAAAAATTGAATTAGCTAATAAGTTTAAAAAGTTTGATACTATTGGGATTGATCTTGTTGCAATGTGCATTAACGATTTAATAGTACAAGGTGCAAAACCATTATTTTTTTTAGACTACGTAGCTGTAGGGAAATTAAAATTAAATAAAATTAAAAAAATTTTAAAAGGTATTTTTAATGGATGTGCTCAATCAGATTGTAAACTTATTGGAGGAGAAACAGCTGAAATGCCGGGTGTATATTCTAAAGATAAATTTGATTTAGCGGGATTTAGTGTAGGTATTGTTTCAAAAAAAAAAATATTAAATAAAAATAAAGTAAAGAAAAATAATATTATATTAGCTATTCCTTCAAATGGAATTCATTCTAACGGTTTTTCTTTGATAAGATCTATTTTAAAAAGAAAACAAATTAATAAACGACTAAAGATGGAATTAATTAAACCAACTAAAATCTATTCTAAAGAAATTTTAAATTTGATTAAAAAAAATCTCATTAACTCTGCAGCTCATATTACGGGAGGTGGCTTGGTAGAAAATATTCTAAGATCTGTTCCAAAAAATTTGTCAGTAAATATTGATTTAGGAAAAATTAAAATAGGAAAAATTTTTAAATGGATTAAAAAAAATAATATAGATGATAAAGAAATGCTTAATACATTCAATTGCGGAGTTGGTTTTTGTATTATTGTAAAAAAAGAAAATGTTAATAAAATAAAAAAATATTTTTCAAAAAAATATATGCCTTACGAAATAGGAAATATTTCTGTTAAAAAAAATAAAATAAATCTTATTAATGCTTTAAAATGGTAAAAAAAAATACTTGTGTTTTTATTTCAGGCAGAGGGTCTAATCTTAAAAATTTAATACGCAAATCTCGAGATTATAATTTTCCAATAAGTATTAAATTGATAATAAGTGATAATCCAAATGCCTATGGTATTAACTATGCAAAAAAAAATTCTATTCCATATTTAACTATAAATACCAAAAATAAATATTTTGAAGAAAAAATAATAAATTATTTAAAGAAATATAAAATTACTTTAGTTTGTCTAGCGGGCTATATGAAGATTATTTCTAAAAATTTTATTAAAAATTTTGGTAAAAATATTATTAATATACATCCCTCTTTATTGCCAAAATTTAAGGGGCTAAATACTTTTTCTAGGGTCTTAAACAATAAAGAGAAAAAAACAGGTTGTACTGTACATTATGTAAATGAAAAACTAGATGGAGGAAATATTATTTTGCAAAAAAGTTTTAATATTTCATTTAATGATGATGAAAAAACTCTTAAACAAAAAACACAAAAACTTGAATACTCTGCATTTCCTGAAGCTATAGTTAAAATTTTTAGAAACAATTAATTTTTAAAAAAAAATTCTATTTCTTTTTTTGAATTTTCTATAGAGTCCGATCCATGGACGGAGTTTTTGTCAATAGAAATTCCATACAATTTTCTTATTGTATTTGCTTCAGCATCTTTAGGATTTGTTGCACCCATCAATTTTCTATTTTCCATTACTGCATTTTCACCTTCTAAAATTATCACAACTATTGGTCCAGATGATAAATATGCACATAAATCATTATAAAATGGTTTTGATTGATGAACTTTATAAAATTCTGCTGCCTCATCCTTGGTTATGTGAATTTTTTTACTATCTTTGATTTTTAAATTATTTTTTGTAAAAATATTTTTAATATCTTCTACTAAATTTCTCTCTACAGCATCAGGTTTTATTATTGAAAGTGTTTGTTCATTTCTCATAATTTTCCTCTATAAGTTGGTTTAATAATCTTACTCCAAATCCAGTCGCTCCTCCTGAATTTAATGCTCCTCCATATTTTGAAAAAGCCATACCAGCAATATCTAAATGCGCCCATGGTGTTTTATTTAAAATAAATCTTTGCAAGAATTGGGCAGCTGTTGTTGACCCTGCTCCACCTACGTAGTTTATATTTTGCATATCAGCATTTTTGGAATTCATAAGTTTATCATAATTTTTATGAAGAGGCATTCTCCACAATTTTTCTTCAACTTTTTCACCAGCGTTTAAAATTTGTTTTGACAACTTATCATCATTAGAAAAAAGTCCCGCATATTCCGACCCTAAAGAGACTATAATTGCGCCAGTTAAAGTTGCTAAATCAACTATAAATTTAGGTTTAAATTTTTTTTCAGTGAATGACAGTGCATCTGCTAAAACTAATCGACCTTCAGCATCAGTATTTAAAACTTCGATAGTTTTACCGCTGTAAGATTTAACAATATCTCCGGGTCTTTGAGCGTCTCCACTTACCAT
>Ga0209631_10008474_pt1 | contig 10022 bp, 15 predicted proteins | sample COG_08_FD_184752 | JGI IMG/M metagenome (GOLD analysis project Ga0209631, IMG submission 184752) | Pelagic Microbial community sample from North Sea - COGITO 998_met_08 (SPAdes) (version 2) | ecosystem: Environmental > Aquatic > Marine > Neritic zone/Coastal water | place: Helgoland, sampling...
AGCTTTATATGCGCGTATGGACGAATATACATCACGTCCTGCAGAAGCTATTATTATTATTGAGGAATATATGTATCATTCAAATTTTCGAATTGATAAAGAAATTAACGTAATGGCATGTATTTCTAAATTACTTGAAGTATCTGGTAAAGTTGTTTTATAAGGATATAATAGAATTTGGAGATAGGAAGTTTTTATTGTATCGTACAATAAGAGAAACGGAAAAAACAACCCAAGAAGCTATTAACTTGGTAAAAAAATATTGGCATTGTGACACAGTTTTAAAAAAAGAAAACAATTATTATTTTTGCAACGAAATTAAACAAATAGATTATGAAGAAATCAATCCAACCCCCTAGTCAACCTAATATTGATATTAGTAAGACTACTAAATTAACTACTGAAAGTGGAAAAGACATTTGGCAGCAAGGTTTTATAGTAAGAAAAGTATCTAAATTTCTTACTCAAGCTGAAGATGATGCTATAATGCCTCTTCCTGTTTGGTATGATCCCGAAACAGGCAAAATTTTAAAAGGATGCCTTCCTCCTGAACTTCAAAGTGAATATGACACTCTTTGATTGGCTTAAAGAGCTAACAGGTAAAAAACGTGATTGGGACTCCTTCACCGATAAGGAGAAGGAGTCCTTTAATCCGTATATGATTAATAGATTTATATCTATGCACCAACCATTTGCCGAACTAGCAAATTATGTACAAACTATACCTTATACTGAGAAGGAAAAATATTATAAGGTATATTGTGGTTTGCTTCCTAAACAAAATGTTTGGCTTAAATATATTAAATCAAAAATGAAACAACCCACAACAGAATTAATAGATGCTATTTGTAAAATATTAGAATGTTCTAGACGTGAGGCACACGAGGAAGTTATTTTGTTAGATAATGATGTGCTAGAAGATCATTTATATAGAGCAGGCTATCAACCTAATGAAGTAGCAAAAATGTTTAAGTAATGGATAGTATAGTAAAATCAGTTATAAAACAATTTACTGAACGAGCAGAATTCGGTAAAGAAAAATATGGTGTTGACCTAGATAGAGAAGATTTAGTATTTGGGGAATGGGTTACTCACATGAAAGAGGAACTTATGGATGCTATACTTTACTTAGAAAAAATAGAAAAGTTATATGGCAAAGAAACCCCAAATACTCAAGGAAATACAAAATAAGGAATTACCTGAGGTAAATTACGCTTACCAAAAGACAATTTCTTATTCTCAAATGTCTATGTACAGAAGCTGCCCACACAAGTGGGCACTTCAATATAAGGATGGACACTACCAAAATGAACAATCTATTCATTTTACTTTTGGAACATCAATGCATGAAGTAATCCAAGATTGGCTTACCACAATGTATGAAGAATCAGGAGTAAAGGCGGATGCTATGAACTTAGAAGAAATATTTCAAGAAAAGTTTATAAATTTATATAAAGAGGGTTATACTAAAAACAATGAAACCCACTACTCATCCCCAGAAGAACTACGTGAGTTTTTTGAGGATGGAGTAGCAATACTAGATTTTCTTAAAAAGAGACGTAAACAATATTTTGGTAATCGTGGTTGGCACCTTGCAGGTATTGAATTACCTATTGTGATGAACATTGGTAACAATTTGGTATACAAGGGCTTTATCGATATGGTATTATACCATGAACCTACAAATAAATTTTATGTATACGATATAAAAACGTCTACTAGGGGGTGGGGTGCTAAAGCTAAAAAGGATGAAACTAAGCAAATGCAGTTAGTTCTTTATAAAAAGTTTTTTAATGAGCAATATGGTATCCCTCTTGAAGATATAGAGGTAGAATTTTTTATTGTACGTAGAAAAATTTGGGAAAATAGTGATTATCCTATTCATAGAGTACAACTCCATAGACCTGCTGCTGGAAGGAATAAACTTAATAAAGCAGATAAAATTCTAGATGAGTTTATTAGTGATTGTTTTACCCCTAAAGGAAAACATCAAGATAAAGAACATCCTAAAGTAGTATCACCTTTATGTAAGTGGTGTCCTTTTAATGATAATAAAGAATTATGCAATAAAAAATGATACATACTTATATTCCTTATGCTCCTAAAACACAAAAATTAAATTTAGGATGGGCTTATAATAATTTTATGTCTTTAGTAGAGGAAGATGATTGGGTATTATTTTTAGACCATGACGCTACTTTTACCACAAGAGACTGGTACCCCCAAATAGAGGAGACTATAATATCTAATCCAGAGTATGGAATGTTTACCTGTCTTACAAATAGGATAGGTATGGAATGTCAAAAACCTGAGGGCATTGATGAAAACAACCATGACATAAAATATCATAGAGGAGTAGGTACTCATTTTCAAAAAGAATATTATAAAAAAGTAATAGAATACCCTAAAGAATGGTTAAGTGGGGTTATTATTTTAATAAACAAATCAACTTGGAAAACTACAGGGGGATTTGAAAATGGCTTTATTGGAGTAGATAATTGTATACATAGGGCTTGCAGTAAGCATAATATTAAAGTAGGTTTGATGTTAGGATTTTATGTATACCATTGGTACCGAGGGGATGGAGATATGGATCATGTAAAAGAAAGTAATACTTTACATAAAAATCCATACTTTTAAAATCCTCATATATGTATATCAAAATATAAGCTATGAAAAAAAATATGACATTAACCAGTGTAAAAGTTCAAAGTGAGTTATTTGATGAATTTAAAGTAGCATGTGTTAGACATAAGTTTTCTTTCCAAAAACTTGCTGATAGGTGCATTCATTTGTATCTTACAGATGAGGATTTTAAAAAACAAATCCATAATCACAACAATTTAGACTTTTAATAATAAAAAAATTTAATGGAAACAGTTATACAAATGGAAGGGTATATACCCCAATCCGAAAGAAAAAAAATATTACTCCTTTGTGATGATATTAGAACTCACTCTGGTATAGGTACTATAGCTAAAGAAATAGTCTTACATACCGCCCACCATTATAATTGGGTTAACCTTGGAGCTGCTATTAAACACCCTGAAGAAGGGAAAGGTTTAAACATAAGTGAAGAAACTAATAAAATAGTAGGAATTAGTGATTCTTCTGTAAAAATACTTCCTAGTAGTGGTTATGGTACTCCTGATCTTTTAAGAAAACTTTTAAAAACAGAAAAGCCAGATGCTATTTTTATATTTACTGACCCTAGATATTGGATGTGGTTATTTGAAATTGAAAATGAGGTAAGAAAACAAATCCCTATTATTTATTTAAACATTTGGGATGATTATCCTGCTCCTATGTACAACAAAACTTATTATGAATCATGTGATTTATTAATGGGTATTTCTAAACAAACAGTTAATATAAATAAATTAGTATTAGGGGATAAAGCTAAAGATAAAATTATTTCTTATGTTCCTCATGGTTTAAACCACAAAATGTATTTCCCTATAACTGAAAATGATAAACAATGGGATGAATTTTGGGAATTCCAAAACCAACTTTTTAAGGGAAAGCAATATGACTTTGTAGCCCTTTATAACTCTAGAAATATTAGAAGAAAACAAGTCCCAGATACTATTTGGGCTTTTAAACAATTTGTAGATAAATTACCTTTAGAAAAAGCTAAAAAATGTGCTTTAATTTTACACACTAATAAAGTAGACCCAAATGGCACAGACCTTCCAGCAGTAGTAGAAACTTTATGTGGACATGAACCCGATAGATATAATATACTATTCTCAGAAACAAAACTAACAGTTGAAAAGATGAATATGTTATATAATAGTACTGATGTTCAAATTCAACTTACTTCTAATGAAGGTTGGGGATTAAGTTTAACTGAAGCTTTATTATGTGGTAATCCTATCATAGCTAATGTTACAGGAGGTATGCAAGACCAAATGCGTTTTACTGATAACAAGGGAGATTGGTTTACTCCTGATCAAAATGTTCCCTCAAATCACAGAGGCACCTATAAAAACCACGGTGAATGGGCATTTCCAGTTTATCCTTCAAACATTTCAATTGTAGGTTCACCTCCAACCCCATATATTTTTGATGACAGATGTGATGCTAGTGATGCTGCTGACCAACTTATGGAAGTTTATCAGTTAGGTAATGAAACCAGACAGAAAAAAGGCCTTGAAGGTAGAAAATGGGCATTAAGTAAAGAAGCAGGATTCACCTCAGAAAAAATGGGGTATCGTGTTATGGATAATATAGATAATTTATTTCAAACATGGAACCCTAGGGAAAAATATAATTTAATTAAATTCTCTTCCCCAACAAGAAAATCAACCCCACATAAATTAGAATACTAATGAAGCCGTTATTTGTAATAAGTTGCCCTATTGATACCTACTCAGGATACGGGGCCCGTTCTAGAGATGTTGTTAAAGCCCTTATAGAACTTGATAAATTTGATTTAAAAATTTTACCTCAAAGATGGGGAAATTGTCCTTGGGGTTTTATAGAAAACCATGAAGAAGAATGGGGATTTCTTACCCCCTATATTTTAGAAAACCCCCAATTACCTACAAAACCCCAAGTATGGGCCCAAATTTCAGTCCCCAATGAATTTCAAGCTTTAGGAGAATTTAATATTGGCTTTACAGCAGGGATAGAAACTACAGTTTGTCACCACTCATGGATTCAAGGCTTAAATAGGATGGACTTAAATATTGTATCTTCAGAACATGCTAAAAAAGTGTTTGAAACTATAAAGTTTGACCAAAAAAATAAAAATGAAGTTGTAGGAGTACTCGAATTAAATAAACCCGTTGAAGTTTTATTTGAAGGGGCAGATATAACTAAGTATTTTCCTTCTAAGGAAAGTAAGTTTGCTGAATTAGATTCTATTAAAGAAAAATTTGCTTTTCTTTTTATTGGACATTGGATGAATGGTGATTTAGGGGAAGATAGAAAAAATGTAGGACTATTAATTAAATTATTTTATGAAACTTTTAAAAATAAAAAAGACAGTCCCGCACTAATTTTAAAAACTAGTGGAGCTGGAGCTTCCTATTTAGATAGAGATAAAATTCTTAGTAAAATAGAACAAATTAAATCTAGTGTAGAATATGATTCTCTTCCAAATATTTACATATTACATGGTGAACTAACTGATCAAGAAATAAATAATTTATACAACCATAAAAAAGTTAAAGCTATGATTAGCTTAACTAAGGGTGAAGGATTTGGAAGGCCTTTATTAGAATTTAGTTTAATTAATAAACCCCTTCTTACTACAAATTGGAGTGGACATACTGATTTTTTAGACCCTAAATTTACAACTTTAATAAGTGGGCAATTAAAATCAATACACCAAACAGCAGTTGTACCCAATATACTTATTCCTGAGTCTCAATGGTTTTCCCCTCACGTTATGGAAACCCAACAACATTTAAATAATATGTTTTACAACTATAAAGCATATTTAAAAGGATCTAAATTACAATACCATAAAAGCAAAAATAATTTTAGTTTTGATAAAATGGTATTACTTTTAGATAATTATTTAATTAAATACCTCCCTACATTTGTAAAAAATGTAATATTTAAAACTCCTTCTTTAGATAAAACTAAATTAAAACTACCTACACATGTCACAAACCGATAAATTAACTACTTGTCCCCGATGTGGGAGTGATGCTTGTTATGAAATAAAAGAAGCACATAATTTAATAAATAGAATGTGTTATGGGTGTGGTTTTATGACTCACAACTACATGAAAGAAGATAGCAAATTTCTTAATGAACAACTTGAAGTTCTTCCTGAATTATATAAAAATTTAGATTTTGTAGATGATAAAGGTTACCATTGGATACCTAGCACCATAAACCTCCCAGAAAAAGGTATGGTTTATGTAAATGGAAGTAATATAGATAACTGGAATTGGACAGCAGTCCCCGTAATTGAAATACCCGAAGATGAAAAAGAACGTTTCCCTATAAAAGACAAACCAGGTGAATTTCATACTCATAAAATGGATAACTCTTCTTCTAAAAATTTTAATCAATTTGATTTTATAGAAGCTCTTGATTATATTGGTATTTTTCAAAACAATAAATAATGAATATTAGTTATGCTATTCCAGTATGTAATGAATATAAAGAGATAAAATATCTTTTAGATTATCTTTTTAAGCATAAACGTGAACAAGATGAAATTGTAGTACAATGTGATAAAGGTAATACTACTCAAGAAGTATATAATGTTTTACAAGAATATTCTAATTCTAATATACCCTATAAATTAATTGAGTTTCCTTTAAATGGTAATTTTTCATCATTTAAAAATAATCTTAAAAATAATTGCACAGGTGATTATATTTTCCAAATTGATGCAGACGAATATCCTGATGAGTATTTAATGAATATGATTGAAGCCATTATTAAGATTAATAATAAAGTAGATGTATTTTGGGTACCTCGTATTAATAAGGTTAAGGGGATAACCCAAAAACATATTGACAAATGGAAGTGGAACGTTGATAATAAAAATAGAATTAACTTCCCAGATTATCAATGTCGTATTTTTAAAAATGTTAAAAGAATTAAATGGCAAAACAAAGTTCATGAAAAACTTGTAGGTCATACATCTGAATCCCAACTTCCCGCTAATGATGAATTTTGTTTAATTCATATTAAAGATATAAAAAGACAAGAATCCCAAAACCAATTTTATAGTACACTATGATTACAGTAGTAAGTGCTCACTTTGAAAGTAATGAAAGAGAAATGGGACTTCCTCCATCTCAACCTACTTATAAAAATATTAAGTATAAATTATATACTAATGTACCTGATAAAATTGACACAAATGGCAATTGGGAAATAATACATGTGCCCCTTAAAGCCTCAGGAAGAATCCAAGCTAGACATATAAAATCTATGATACATGAGTATGTCCCAGATGCTGAATTTTGGTTATGGTTAGATTCTAATATGTTGTTAATGGAAGACCCCCACATTATGATAGAAAAATATCTTAAAAACTATGATGTGTGTGCTCTTCCCCACCCCGAGCGTCATAACTCTTGGGAGGAAGCTGTAATATGTAGTGAATTTTGGGGTGGAGAAGTAGATAATATCCAACGATTAGTTGATGAATTTTATAAAGAGAATTATATCCCTAATGTTTTATGTGAAACGGGATGTTTAATCAGACGTAATACACAAAAAGTTAGGGATTTTAATAATACTTGGTGGGATAAAATTAAAATTTGTAGGAGGGATCAAATTAGTTTTCCTTACTCAATTTGGAAACACGCCCTTTCTTTAACAACATTCCCCGGAACTAACAGCCACAATGAACTCAGATTTAAATATAAAGATTATATCCCCCAATATCAGGGTATTGTTAGAGCATGGTCTGGGGGGTATACAGATAGAAACTCTAAAATTGAATTAAACCATGGCTAACGGAGTATATAAAATAACAGAGGAATTTGAAAAACAACTTTCAGATTACACAGGAGCACCTTATGTAGTTACTGTAGATAATATGTCTAATGGATTATTTTTAGCATTATACTATGAAAACCACATAAAAAATTCTACAGAAGAATATATTACTATTCCTAATAGAACCTACCCTTCAGTACCATGTGAAATAACTCATGCTGGGTTAAAAGTAAAGTTTAAAAAAATTAAAGGTAAAACCTTAAAAGGGGCATATCCTTTAGAAGGCAGTAATGTCTGGGATTCTGCCCTTCGATTCACATCAGATATGTACATACCTGAAACACATATGTGCATTTCATTTACGGGTCCATATAAGCACTTTAAATTATCTAAAGGAGGAGCTATACTAACTGACAATGAAGAAGCATATTTTTGGTTTAAAAGAGCTAGGTACAGTGGTAGAAGAGAATGTTCTTACCATGAGGATAATTTAGATATGCTAGGATGGAATTTTTATATGATGCCTGAATTGGCAACTCGTGGTTCATTGTTAATGAATCAATTTTATACCTCAAAAGGAAAACCAATCTCTAACCCAGACCTGGAACTCCCCTACCCAGATTTATCAAAGTTTAAGATTTACACTAAAGAAAACACATAATGACAGTAGGGATTATGCAGCCTTATTTTTTCCCTTATTTGGGGTATTTTCAATTAATAAAAGCTGTAGATGTGTATGTTAATTTGGATCATGTCTCTTTTATGAAGAGAAGCTACATGACACGTAATTCTTTAAAAAATAATACTCCGTTTAGAACCCAAGTATATAAAGCTAGTCAAAATAAAAAATGTACTGAAGTCATTTTAAATTTTGAAAATAACTTTACGTCAAAATCTTTAAACACAATACACCATTTATATTCTAAATCTGAGTATTATGATTCTATAATACCCTTTATAGAACCCCTGTTCCAAGAAAGAGAAATTACTATCTCTCAATTTAATTTGGATATTATAAAAACTGTGTGTAATTTATTAGAAATTCCAACTAAAATTATAAATTCATCTGAGGGATACACAGATAAAAAAAGAGGTGATGGGTTGATAGAGATTACTAAAAAATTAAATGGAGATAGTTATGTGAATGCTATTGGAGGGCAAAAGTTATATGATAAATCTTATTTTAAAAATCAAAATATAAATTTATACTTTGTTAAAATGGGAGAAGTGCAATTAGGTAACCCATACGCTTCTATTTTAGATTTATTATTTACTTACCCTATAGAACACATCAAAACCCAATTAAATAATTATTTACTATTATGAATCATAAAGGAAAATTTGAATATACTAAATTTGAAAATAGACGAAAGGACTATTATAAAACCATGGAACTTTTAAAACAATCCTCCCCATCTTTTGAGGAGTTAGTAGAAGATTTTCCTAGGTTTGCAGGTCATATGTCTATTAGTCGTTATCTAACTTTATACGAAATGTATAAAATGTCTATGGGGATTTCGGGACATATAGCAGAAATAGGAACATATAAAGGAACTTCCCTTTTATGGTTTACTAAACTGTTACAAATTTTTGAACCTGAATCTTTAACTCAGGTTCATGGTTTTGATTGGTTTAAAGGGACAGGTGATGATGAAATTGAATTAAAGATAGAAAAAGGTTCTTATAGCTATCCTTATCAAAATCTTATAGATTCAATAAAGGCTCAAAATTTACAAAATACTTGTTTTGTACATGAATTAGATATAACAACTCAACTTGAAGCCTTTTTTATAGAAAATCCCCATTTATATTTTAAAGTTGTATTTTTAGATTGTGGGTTCTATAAGGTTACTAAAGAAGCTCTTAAGAATCTTTGGCCTCGTTTAAATGTAGGAGGTATCCTTATTTTGGATCAATTTAATCATGAATTATCTCCTGGAGAATCAATGGCTGTAAAAGAAATCCTTCCCAATGCTAAAATACAAACTCTTCATAATTCTTGGATGCCAACTTCATATATAATAAAAACATAAATAATAAAATGAAAAACAAAGTAATAATATTTGGAACTTTAGATACAGCAGAATTAGCTCATTATTATTTAACTAATGATTCTAAATATGAAGTAGTTGCCTTTACAGTAAATAAAGAATATCTTAAAGAAGAAACATTTCGTCCTAGATGGGGTAATAAAAAATATCCTGTTGTTCCTTTTGAAGAATTAGAAAATCATTACCCCCCAACTGAATATTGTTTTTTTGCTCCTATGACTGGGGTTAAAATGAATACTTTAAGGAAAAAGGTTTATGAAGAGGGCAAAGCTAAAGGGTATAAGTATATTTCTTATATTTCTTCTAAAGCAACTGTTTGTAATAATGTAATAGGAGAAAATTGTTTTATCCTAGAAGATAATACACTCCAACCTTTTACTGAAATAGGAAATAATGTAGTTATGTGGAGTGGTAATCATATAGGCCATCATGGTAAAATAGAAGATCATGTATTTTTTACCTCCCACGTAGTGCTTTCAGGGCATTGTCATGTTAAAGAAAGAGCTTGGTTAGGTGTAAATTCTACTATTAGAGATTTTACTACTATAGGAGAAG
>Ga0209631_10008479_pt1 | contig 10019 bp, 10 predicted proteins | sample COG_08_FD_184752 | JGI IMG/M metagenome (GOLD analysis project Ga0209631, IMG submission 184752) | Pelagic Microbial community sample from North Sea - COGITO 998_met_08 (SPAdes) (version 2) | ecosystem: Environmental > Aquatic > Marine > Neritic zone/Coastal water | place: Helgoland, sampling...
TTCGCCCATACGGGTGATGTCAGTGATGGCAGCAAATACGTCGGCCGGGGACGCAGCGATGTCACGGGACACTTCAAGATCAGGAGTCATGTGTCAATCCTAGATCCCGGTGGACGAAACAACCGAAGATAAACAAGACTGGGGTGATACCTGAAGGACCAAGACGCAAACCCTGACCCACACACGTGCTCACTGATCTGCCCACCGAACGAGTCCAGGTCGTTGCTCGTGTTTTCGAATGGCGAGAACCGATGGACGCGATACATCAGGCATGCGTGATCACCTCGACTTGGTCGACCCGATGATGACCTTCTCCGTCGTGCCCGGTTGCGAGCGCTCGAAGCGGACACATCGGTCAACGCACTTCTTCGTTCGTACCTTGAATCATTTGTAGGCGACGAAAGCATGGCTAAGCGCCAAGCAATCGTTGCCAATGCCGATCGCGTGGTGACCACGGTGGGACCGCGCACGTGGTCACGCAAGGACCTGCACACCCACTAGGACGTCTGATTCTGAGTATGGGAGTTCGAGCTTTCGTCGACACCAACGTCTTCGTGCACCTCTACAGCAGCGACGATCCTGCCAAACGAGACGTGGCTCGCGACCTGTTGTCGCACGATGATATGGACCTGGTGTTAAGCGCTCAGGTGCTGAATGAGTTCTATGGAGCGGTCACCCGAAAGATCACGTCGCCGCTCTCACCTGGCGACGCCCGCGATGCGGTTGGATCCCTTGCTGAGCTGGAAGTGGTTCCGGTGACCCGAAACCTTGTGGTAGATGCCTTAGATGCCGGGCAGAGTTATCAGCTGAGTCGCTGGGATTCGCTCATCATCGAAGCCGCTTCACGGTCAGGATGCGAGATCCTCTTTACCGAGGGCCTGTCTTCGGGAGTGATTTTGCGTGGGGTGACTATCACGAACCCATTCCTAGGGCAGACGGTTGCTGAAGACGAGTGAAAGTGCAGCAGCGATCAGGATGAGAATCATGGCTCGGCCGGCGAACCAGCTGCCCACGCTTACCCGAGCTGCTTGGGTCGCTACGGCGGAACCAATGTCGGTATAAATTTCGGTGAGCTCGTCGGTCGTAGCCGCTTCGTAGAACTCGCCACCGGTGCCATCGGCGATCTCGGCTAAAGCATCTTCGTTCACCGGAACGGGGATTGGGCGGGGATCCTCGGGGATTTCGATCACACCACCGTCGGTGCCGAAAGCGATGGTCGACACGGTGATGCCAGCCAGGCGTGCTCTGTCTACAGCGGCAGCGTCAGGGCGGCCAACGGTGGTCTCGCCATCGCTCATCAGCACGATGCGGGCTGGGGGTACGTCGCCCTCGAACTCGGTAATGAACGTTTCGAGTGAGTCAATACTGGCGAAGATGGCTTCACCAATAGCGGTGGCCTCGCCAAGATCCAGGCCCTGGATCGCAGACCGGACTGCGGCCCGGTTGGTGGTTGGCGGCACTCGTACGGTCGCGATGCCGTTGAAGCTCACGAGCCCGATATTGATTTCTTCGGGGACCTCTTCGAGGAATGTGGTGGCGGCTTCTTTAGCTCCGTCGATTCGGCTGGGCACGACATCTTCGGCTTGCATCGAAAGACTGGTATCGATCGCCAACATGATGGTCGCTCGTTCACTGGGAACCTGGCTCACAGCCGCTGGTTCGGCGTACGCCATGATCATGCCCGCCAATCCAAGTAGCAGGAAGAACGCGGGGATATGACGACGCCAGTTCGGGCGTTGCGGTGCAATTTTGTCGAGCAGGCTGACATTCGTGAACCGCACAGCAGCTCCACGACGGATGAATTGCATGACGACATAGGCAATGAACAGGCCTGCGATAGCCAGCAGCCACCACAGGCGGCCGGGCAGTAGGAACTCAAGATTGTCAGGGATGTCGAACTTCGATGACCAAAGGCCGGTGTCGCCGCCGTCACTCATGTGGGTCCTTTCTGAGTGGCAACGAAACGGACCACGTCGAGAAGCCAGTCACGGTCCGTGGACAGCTGGAGGTGATTGGTGCGCGAGTCGCGGAACGTCTGCGCAATGTCTGCGCGTTGTGCAAGGGCTGCCTCGGCATAACGCTCGCGGACTTTGCGCCGTTGTGTATGGATCTCGCGTCGTTGGCCAGTTTCAGGATCGACAACGGCGAGTGTGCCCACGTTGGGGAGTTCCATTTCTCGAGGGTCGACGATCTCGACGGCGACTACCTGGTTGTGCAGTGACACCACCTTGAGTCGACTGCGCCAGTCACTGTCGTCGATGAAGTCACTGATAACTGCTCGCATACCATGACGCCGATGGGGGCCATGAAGACGAGCGATCCCGTCGGACAACGTGGTAGTCGCACTGTCGGCACGAGGTGCGGTCAGCACCTGTTCGACGATGTGCATCACATGGGCCCGACCCTGCTTGGCAGGAACGCTCTCAACACCGTCGGGTCGAATGAGTTCAGCCCCAAAACGGTTGCCCACACGCAGCGTGAGGAGCCCAATCGCTGCGGTGGCTGCTGCTGCCAGGTCGCGCTTCTCGCTGTCGGCGGTGCCGAAGTCCAGGCTTGGTGTCAGATCGATAGCCACCGCGGTCTCGAGTTCGCGGTCAGCAATCGTCTGGCGGATGTAGGTCTCTCTCATCCGTGCTGAGACGTTCCAATCGATACGGCGTACGTCGTCGCCGGGGGAGTAACGACGGGTCTCGCCTGGTTCGGACCCATGACCGGGAACGAGGCCGCGGTAGTCGCCTTGAAGTAGGCCGTCGAGACGCATGTTGATGTCGAGTTCGAGTCGACGCAGCACGCTGGACACAGCCTCGCGGCGGTCGAGGTACGGGTGCGCTTGTGTCTCGGCGTCGGTCGCCTGGCGTCGGAACATGGGTGTGGCTAACCCGCTGCGCTTGATCCGTAGGTCGGTTCCTGGCTTGGAGCGACCCGGGGTGCGGGCACAGTTGCCAGGATTCCTGCAACCACATGGTCTGCGGTGATGTCGCGGGCGAGTGCTTCGTAGGACAGCACCAGGCGGTGGCGCATGACTTCAGGAGCAACGTCGAAGATGTCCTGCGGCAACACGTAGTTACGGTTGCGGATTACCGCGAGGGCACGAGCGGCCGCCACCAAACCAAGGCTGGCTCGTGGACTGGCCCCATACGAGATCATCGGTGCCAGGTCGCCAAGTCCGTACGCGCTGGGGTCTCGGGTCGCAAGGGTGAGGCTCACCGCATAGTCCACCACGTTGCGATCGACGTACACATTGCGGGCGTGTTCTTGCAGCACCAACAGGTCGTCGAGGTCGAGAACCTGATTGGCGACTGGTGGGCGCACGCCCATGCGCTGCACGATCTCGACCTCTTCGGCAGGGGTGGGGTAATCGATCACGATCTTCATCAGGAAACGATCGCGTTGGGCCTCCGGAAGTGGATAGACGCCCTCGGACTCGATCGGGTTCTGGGTGGCCAGCACCAGGAATGGTCGGGGCAGCTTGAACGTCTCGCCACCGATGCTGATCTGACGCTCGGCCATGGCCTCGAGTAGGGCTGACTGGACCTTGGCCGGGGCGCGGTTGATCTCGTCGGCGAGGACCATGTTGGCGACGATCGGACCAAGCTCGATGTCGAAGGTCTCGGTTGAAGCTCGCCAAATTCGAGTTCCCACGATGTCGGCTGGCAGCATGTCAGGCGTGAACTGAAGCCGAACGAACGAGCCGCCAACGACCTTGGAAAGGGTCTCGACACTCAACGTCTTGGCGATGCCAGGCACGCCTTCGAGCAGGCAATGACCCTCGGCGATCAGACACACCAAGATGCGTTCGAGCATGCGTCCTTGGCCCACCACCACTCGTTTGACCTCAAACAGAGCGGACTCAAGCGGCGTAGAAGGCGCCGATTGCGGGACTACAGCGACCGGAGTCGCAGGTGATTGCGTGCGCTCAACGGGAGGCGGAGGCTGGGGCAACGCTGATGGCGGAGGTGGTGGCGGAGTCGAAGGTTTTGCGGCCGCAGGGGGCGCTGGTGCGGTTGACAGCTTGGCATCGCTGCTAGGTGCTGCTGGTGGGGGGATAGCTGCCGCTGCGGCTGGCGGGCTCGGCGGAGGTGTTGATGGTTTCGCCGGAATCTTGGCGGCTGGCGTTGACGCGTCGGTTGGGTCATTTGCCGGTGGTGGTGGAAGAGGTTCAGACGCCATGAGTTCCTTGGGTTGGGCGAAACGGGTGTGGCCCACCCCCATTCGCCGGTCGATCGACGGCCAATCGTAGAGCGCCGAACGGTACGAACGGTTTCGCCCCGCCATGCCCGAGGTAAAACGGATTGGTACCGTGGCAGCGATGCGCGTATTGGTAGTTGACGATGAAGTGGACTTGGCCGAGGCAATTGCCCGCGGCTTGCGGCGCGAGGGTTACGCCGTAGACCTTGCCCACGATGGTGAAGACGCACTTGAAAAGGCGCGACTGACGCCGTACGACTTGATCTGTCTCGACATCACCATGCCGAAGATGGACGGTCGCGCAGTGTGCCGCGCCATTCGGGCCGACCCAGTGCACGCCGAGCCGCCCCGTATCCTCATGTTGACTGCTCGCGACGAAATCCAAGACCGTGTCGGTGGCCTCGACGACGGTGCCGACGACTATCTCGTAAAACCGTTTGCCTTTCCCGAACTCACGGCTCGGGTCCGGACCCTCATGCGGCGCGACGCAGCGACGAGCGGTTCGATTCTGAAAGTTGGACCGGTCGTGCTCGACACTGCCGCCCACTCGGTCACGCGTTCAGGCGAACCGGTCAGCCTGACGTCTAAAGAGTTCGCGCTCCTTCGGTACTTTATGGGTCAGCCCGGCGTCGTGATATCACAGGAGGCGCTGCTCGAACACGTCTGGGACGAGAACGCCGATCCGTTTACCAATACTGTCCGGGTCACCGTTGGCACCCTGCGGCGCAAACTCACGGTCGAGGGCGAAGATCCTCCGATCGAGACGGTCATTGGTGCCGGCTACAGGCTTCTGGATCTGCCTGTCGAGTGATACCCAACCACGTGAAGCCGTCCGAATTGAAACCAGCGCCGCCACCGGGAAGTCCCCGAGCCGTTAACGCTGCCTCATCGCGCCTGCCAACCGTTATGCAGTCCGTGCGTTTCCGGCTCACCTTGTTGTATTCACTGATGCTCTTCGGTGTGGCATCGATCCTGATGGGCGGCATGTACTGGAGTTTGTCGAACAGCCTGACCAACCAGATCGTGGCCGCCGAGATGGCGAGCGCAAGCAGCGGCCCGACTTTCGATATCGAACAAGAGCGTTACGACATCCGAGAGACGCTCGAGCTCCAGGTCGACGCGCAAACGCTCGACACATTACGGCGCTACTCGTTCGTTGGACTGGGAGCGATCTTCTTCGTCAGTTTTGGCGTGGGCTGGTTCGCGGCGGGCCGCGTGCTCATGCCGATCGGACGGATCACCAGGGTTGCGCGAGACATTCAAGCGACCGATCTCAGTCGGCGAATTGGATTGTTGGGGCCCAACGATGATCTGAAGCAACTGGCTGACACCTTCGATGCCATGCTCGACCGTCTGCAACGGGCCTTCGACAATCAGCAGCGGCTCATTCACGACACGTCACACGAGCTGCGGAACCCACTGGCCGTCATGCGAACGAACCTCGATGTGACGCTGAGCGATCCCGACGCCGATCTCGAGCAGTACAAACACACAACCGAAGTCGTGCGCAGGTCTAGTGAGCGCATGTCGAAACTCGTCGATGATCTGTTGGCCTATGCCCGCCACGAGGCAGCGGCTCGGGTCGAGACCACGATCGATCTAAGCCAGCTTGTACTTATGCTCGTCGATGAATTTGAGACAGCTGCGGCCCAGGAGAGCCTGGCGCTTGATATCGACGTCGAAGCTGATCTGTATGTGCGCGGTCACGCCCGATCGCTTGAACAAGCGATCGCCAACCTTCTGGCCAACGCGGTGCGTTTTGCGCCAACGGGAACAGCGATTTCGATCGGGGCTGGTCAAGAGGCCGGTTGGGTGTGGTTGACGGTTTCGGATCAGGGTCCAGGCGTGGCAGAGGATGAGCGTGAGCGAGTGTTCCAGCGATATGTCCGCCTCGGCGAAGGCGAAGCCGGGCGACCTCATCTCGCTGGTGGCCAGGGATCCGGCCTGGGACTCGCGATTGTGCGGGAGATCGTCCAGGCACATCGGGGCGACATCTCGATAATTGATACACCTGTGGGCGCCACCTTTGCCATATGGCTGCCAGAACACCACGATGTCGAGGTGGCTGGCGAGTTCCGTCGGCGTCGTCCTAAACGCAAGGGCGCACCTACGCCGGTTGGCTGAGTTCACGGCGAGATACAGGAGCGGTGCTGTTGGAAGGGAATAGGGGAGTTTCCTGGATGGTTCGACAAGTGCATCCAAGAACGGCATCGCCGACGAATCCTTAACAGAACTTTCGTTTTGCCTTACAGGCCCTTTCGCCCGCAACCCATAAGTTGACATCCGTGGAACAACCACCAACTCCCTCATCAACGGGCTCCGAACCCGACCTGCCGAAACCGCCAATCTGGGACCGGCCAGCGCCTGCTCATCCCAAGCAGACGCCGATCGTCCCTGACATCACCCAAAATGTGCCGTTGGTCGGTGCGCCGGTCAACCCATCTTCTGCGCCGACTCCACCTGCTCAGCCAACACCACAAGTGCCGTTGTCGCCACAAGCGCATGTTGCGCCGCCGCAGCCTGCGGCGACCGTCCCACTTGCCGCTCGGCCAGGACCTTCGTTTGCCGACCGCAGTTTCATGACTGCACCAGCGCCTGGGTCAGGCATGTCAGACAAACCACTCTGGCCGACTGAACCACCCACTGTTGGTCGCCCGACCGCTCCTACACCGCCACAGGCTGCGAAACCACGGCGCCGGTTGAGTCTCGTCGCGCTGGCTCTCTTGTTGGCTGCGGCCGTAGCAGGTGGCGGGTTTTTCTTTGGGCGTTCGGTCGCGTCTTCGGAGTCGGTGTCCACTCCCATAGCGGCGGCTCCAACAACTGCACAACCCACTACGGCTCCTGAACCCACCACGCCCCCGGCGACAGCAGCGCCGGCGCCTACCCCGGCACCAGTGCTGCCGCCGGTGAACGAAGCTCCTTCGCCGGTACTCCCCGGCGAAGGAGCTGATGAACCGGTAGCAGCAGTTGCGCAAGCGGTGGCGCCGGCCGTGGTTCTTATCCAGAACGAACTGGGTCAGGGCTCTGGGATCATTTATGACGCCAGCGGATTGATCCTGACGAATGCCCATGTCGTTGGGCAATTCACCGAGGTGCAGGTCACCCTTGCATCAGGCGTGCGAGTGCCAGGCGAAGTGCTAGGTGCTGACCAACTCACCGACGTGGCCGTCGTCAAAATCGACACCAGCTTTGCGTTTGGTGTCGCAGTGTTGGCCCCCGAGATTTCGGTCGAGGTTGGACAACTCGCGGTCGCTATCGGCAGCCCGTTTGGCCTGCAACAGACCGTGACCTCGGGCATTGTGAGTGCCAAAGGTCGAGTCCTCGAGAGCCTCACCGACGACGGTCGACTATCAGTCGTCGCCATGATCCAGACCGACGCACCAATCAACCCCGGTAATTCCGGTGGTGCGCTCGCTGACCGCCAGGGCCGAGTGATTGGTATGAATACGTCGATTCGGACCGACGGATCGGGCGGCAACATCGGTGTGGGCTTCGCCGTGCCTTCCGATACTGCCAAACTTATTGCTGACCGGATCATTGCCGGCGAGCCGCTCGAACAAGGTTTCCTCGGAATCAATGGAACTACGCCGGTTATCGGTGAACCTGGTGTGGTTGTTGGTGTCGTCACGCCCGATAGTGGTGCTGATAATGCTGGCATTCTGTCGGATGATCTGATTGTTGGATTCAACGGCACCGAGATCAAGAGCATGAGCGACCTTGCTGCAGCGGTTCGTCTGCAACCGCCACAAGCCACGGTCACCGTCGAATTGGTTCGTAACGGCGAGAACCTTGTGGTCGACGTCACGCTCGGACTCCTGAACGAGCCGTAGCCCATAAGGTCAGTCCTCAACCGGTTGTCGTTGAGGGCCGTACGAATTGTGCGATCGCCCGGGGTGCTCACAATCGGGGCCTAGGCTGAGACGCTGTGAATGCTCTTGTACTGATCGTCATAATTGTTGCTGCGCTGGTTCTTGTCGGAGCGGGGCTGTTCTTCTTCCGCCGCCAGAACGTTGCGGTCGATACGCCATCGCTGCCAGCGGTTGCCGACACTGATACCAAAGAGGTCGAGGCCAAGGCCGACAGCGATGTTCTGGTACAAGACGCGCCCGATGCCGAACGAGTCGACGTCGACACGGCTCCGGTCGTCGACGAGCCAGAAGCAGAACCAGAACCTGAACCAGAACCTGAGCCAGAACCTGAACCAGAGCCAGAACCAATAGCGAAGGCCACCTTCCGCGATCGGCTCGCGGGGGTGCTTGGTGGCCTTCGTGGTCGTTCCATCGACGAAGATGCATGGGAAGAGCTCGAAGAAGCGTTGATCCTGGCCGATGTAGGCGTGCCGACCACCATGGCGATTCTTGATCGGGTCCGCGATCGGGCCAAGGAAGAAAAGGCCAAAAACTTCGACGATGCACTGGCGTTGCTGCGTAACGAGATGGAAATTGAACTCGGTGACACCGATATCACCCTGGCCGTCGAAGGCGAGCCTGCAATCTGGATGTTCGTTGGTGTAAACGGTGTTGGTAAGACGACAACCATTGGCAAGTTGGCGAAACGCGAAGCTGATGCCGGCCGCACGCTCGTTCTTGCCGCAGGTGACACCTTCCGTGCCGCTGCTGCTGAGCAGCTTGAGACCTGGGCCGAACGCAGCGATGCTGGATTCGTGCGTGGGGCCGAAGGCGCCGATCCCGGATCGGTTGTTTTCGATGCAGTCGAACATGCTGCAGCTATCAACGCTGATCTAGTGCTGGCAGACACCGCCGGCCGCTTGCACAACAAGACGAACCTGATGGAAGAACTCCGTAAGGTCCGCCGGGTCGCCGAAAAGGCCAAAGGTCAAGTCTCTGAAGTACTGCTGGTCATCGATGCGACAACCGGCCAGAACGGTCTGGTGCAGGCCAAACAGTTCACCGAAGCTGTCGAAGTCACTGGCATCGTGCTCACGAAACTCGACGGATCCGCCAAGGGCGGCATCGTTCTCGCAATTCAGAAGGAACTCGGTATCCCGGTCAAACTTGTTGGCTTGGGCGAAGGCATCGACGATCTGGTTGAATTTGATGCGCACGAATTCGTCGATGCGCTGTTCGCCTAGGAGAGACAACATGGCTGCTACTAACGACTGGCTTGGCGGATACACGCTCCAGGAGCTTCTTGGTGCTGCACCGGTGACCAAGTCGCCGAAGCAGATAAAGAAGGACAACAAGGCTGCGCAGAAGGCGGTTGGCAAACGCGGCGTTGTGGCCACGGTTGTTGGTGCGCCGTTTCGGCTTGTCGTTGGCATTATCAAGCTGCCAATCAGCGTCGCGACCAAACTCGCGAACGGTGTACTTCGTGCGATGACTGAAGTAGTGAAATTGCCGATGCGACTTGTCAGCGCCTTGGTCAGCCCGTGGCGTAGGGGCTAACCCTCAGGTCCTCCCACACCTCAACTGGCGAACCGGCGGCGTATGAACATGTCTGCTCGGATCGACACTGGGTTTGTCGATGTGCTGGCCACCGACAGCGTTTGCGGAGCGTGCGGAGCAACGGCGGAGTTCCCGATAACCTCAAGCCACCATGTTTGATTCGTTATCCGATCGTTTTGAGAACATCTTCAAGGGGCTGCGCAGCAAGGGCAAGCTCCGCGAGGAAGATGTCGACGAGGCGCTGCGCGAGATTCGCGTCGCGCTGCTCGAAGCCGACGTCAACGTCTCGGTCGTTAAAGGATTTCGAGACCGTGTGCGCGAGCGCGCTGTGGGCTCCGCCGTTCACGAGGCGCTGAACCCGGCACAACAGATCGTCAAGATCGTTCACGAAGAACTCATCGCCACACTTGGTGGCGAGACGATGCA
>Ga0209631_10008482_pt1 | contig 10017 bp, 7 predicted proteins | sample COG_08_FD_184752 | JGI IMG/M metagenome (GOLD analysis project Ga0209631, IMG submission 184752) | Pelagic Microbial community sample from North Sea - COGITO 998_met_08 (SPAdes) (version 2) | ecosystem: Environmental > Aquatic > Marine > Neritic zone/Coastal water | place: Helgoland, sampling...
AACGATTATTAATTGGGCAAGTGGCGGAATTGGTATACGCGCTGGTCTTAGAAACCAGTGCCGCAAGGCTTAAGAGTTCGAGTCTCTTCTTGCCCACCAGAATATTATGAAAATAGAAACTAAATCTAAAAAAGGTCTTAGAGTAATTTTATCAGTTATAGTTGATAAAAAAAGCATCCAATTAAAAATGGATGAGAAACTTAATAAGCTACAAAAGGAAGTAGCTTTAAAGGGATTTAGACCTGGAAAAGTACCTCCTGCTGTAATTAAAAGTCAGTTTGGAAAATCAATTTATGGTGAAGTTGTAGACAAAATTTTAAGAGATACATCGTCTAGAGCAATTGACGAAAAAAAATTAAAAGTAGCAGGCCAACCAAAAATAGATCTTAAACAATTTGGTGAAGGTAAAGATTTAAATTATGAACTACAAATTGATTGCCTGCCAAGTGTAGTATTAAAAAGTTTTGATAAATTTAAAGCAACAAATTTTAAAGTAAAAATAGAAAGTAAAGTGATTGATGAAAAATTAAAAGAAATATCAGAGCAAAATAAACAGTTTGAAGACAGGAATAAAGATGAAGAAGCAATCATGGGCAATCAAATTATATTTGACTATTTGGCTACAGCTAATGGCAATAAATTCGAGGGTAGCGAAGGTAAAGGTGTCCAGCTTGAATTAGGAAAAGATCTTTTTTTAAAGGGTTTTGACCAACAATTAGTTGGAGTAAAAAAAGGTGATACTAGAACAGTTGATGCAGTTTTACCAGCTAATCACCCTAAAAAAGAATTAGCTAATAAAAAAACAAAATTTGAATGTAAAATTTTAAACGTCAAAGAGTCAAAAGAAAATAAAATTGATGATAATTTTGCAAAAATATTGGGAGCTAAAGATGTAAAAGATTTAAAGTCTTTAATAGAAAAACAAATTTCTAGTCAATACTCACAAGCATTAAATTCTATTACGAAAAAAGAAATTTTAGATCAAATTGAAAAAAATCATCAAGTCGATTTACCTCAAAATTTAATCGATCAAGAAATTTCAATAATGACAAAGAGTCTTAAGCCTGAAGATAAAGAAAAACATAAATCTAATAATGAAAAATTGGCTAAGTCTAGAATAAAATTAGGATTACTTTTAAATGAGTATGGTGAAAAAAATAATCTAAAAGTAACTGATGAAGAAGTTAGATCAGAAATTCAAAAACAGATTAAAGGTATGCCTGGTCAGGAAAAAATGGTTCTTGAATATTATCAAAAAAACCCAAGTGCTTCTCAAAGTTTAAAAGGTTCTATTTATGAGGAAAAAATTATTGAATTAATTAAATCAAAAATTAATCTTTCAACTAGAGAAATTAACACCAAAGAAGCTGAAAAAATTATTTCTGAATTTAATAAACCTAACACAACTGAAGCGAAGACGTCAAAAACTAAACCTTCCGAACAAACTAAGCATAAATTAAAAAAAATTAGTAAAAAGTAACCAATAGTTGTATAAATCTAATATGAGTCGTGATTACGAAGAACAAATGAATAATTTAATTCCTATGGTTGTAGAGCAATCCAGTAAAGGAGAAAGAGCTTATGACATTTACTCAAGACTATTAAAAGAAAGAATTGTTTTTTTAGTAGGACCCGTAAATGATAATGTTGCATCACTTGTTACCGCACAGCTTTTATTCTTAGAGTCAGAAAATCCAAATAAAGAAATCAATTTCTATATTAATAGTCCAGGTGGTTTGGTTACAGCTGGTCTAGGTATTTATGACACAATGCAATACATTAATTCACCTGTTTCAACTTTATGCATAGGCCAAGCATCTTCCATGGGTTCTTTTTTATTAGCAGCTGGTGAAAAAGGCAAAAGATACTCTCTACCAAACTCTAGAATAATGGTTCATCAGCCTTCAGCTGGATTTCAAGGCCAAGCAACGGATATACAAATACATGCTAAGGAAATCCTTTCTTTAAAAGAAAGACTAAATAAAATTTATGCCAAACATACAAACAAATCAGTTGAAGAAATTTCTAAAGCCTTAGAGAGAGATAATTTTATGACTGCAGAAGATGCAAAAAAATTCGGTTTAATAGACTCTGTTGTGGAAAAAAGAAAATAAATCACAATATATAGAGATGTTTACAACTTCAGCTTGATAAGAGTTTTTTTGCCATCTATTATAGATTAATTGATTCGTTATGAGTGAAAAAAATAAAAATATTCTCTATTGTTCTTTTTGTGGAAAAAGCCAACACGAAGTGAGAAAACTTATTGCTGGTCCTACAGTTTTTATCTGTGATGAGTGTGTTGAACTTTGCATGGATATTATTAAAGAAGAAAATAAAAGTTCTTTAGTTAAACATCACGACGGTGTTCCAACTCCAAAAGAAATATTTAATGTATTAGATGATTATGTAATTGGTCAACAAACAGCAAAAGAAATTTTATCTGTTGCTGTCCACAATCATTATAAAAGATTAAATCACGAAACAAAAAATAATAAAGATGTCGAATTATCGAAGTCAAATATTTTACTAGTTGGTCCAACTGGTTGTGGAAAAACTTTATTAGCTCAAACATTGGCGAGAATATTAGATGTTCCATTTACAATGGCAGATGCAACTACGTTGACTGAAGCAGGATATGTGGGTGAGGATGTTGAGAATATTATTTTAAAACTTCTTCAAGCAGCTGATTATAATGTAGAGAAAGCTCAAAGAGGAATTGTTTATATTGATGAAGTAGATAAAATCAGCAGAAAATCTGAAAACCCCTCAATAACAAGAGACGTATCTGGAGAAGGAGTTCAGCAAGCATTACTTAAAATTATGGAAGGAACCGTTGCCAGTGTTCCACCTCAAGGAGGTAGAAAACATCCTCAACAAGAATTCTTACAAGTAGATACTACTAACATATTATTTATTTGTGGCGGTGCATTTGCCGGACTTGATAAATTAATTGATAGCAGGGGAAAAGGAAGCTCAATTGGGTTTGGAGCTAAGGTTAAAGATTATAAAGAACAATTGCTGTCAGAACTAATGAAAAAATTAGAACCTGAAGATTTAATTAAGTATGGTTTAATACCTGAATTTATCGGAAGGATGCCTATTATCGCAACACTTGATGATCTCGATGAAAAATCTTTAATAAAAATTTTAGAAGAACCAAAAAATTCATTAGTTAAACAATATAAAAGATTATTCGAATTTGAGAACGTAGAGTTAGAATTTAAAGCTGAGGCAATAACTCAAATTGCGAAAAAAGCTATATCTAAAAAAACTGGAGCGAGAGGTTTAAGATCTATCCTAGAAAATATTCTTTTAAAAACTATGTTTGAGCTGCCAGATATGGAAGGAGCTATTAAAGTCACTGTTGACAAGTCTTCTGTTCAAGGAACTTCCGAACCCATAGTCACATATGGCAAAAAACAATCAACATCTGTAGCTTAGTACCAATTTGTTTCTTGAAATTAACCTAAAAATTACCATATAAACTTATATGGAAACCACTTATGTAAAACCGCTCTTGCCATTAAGAGATATAGTTATATTCCCCTCGATGGTAGTCCCACTATTTGTTGGCCGAGAAAAGTCTATTAAAGCTTTACAAGAAGTAATGAAGACGGACAAATCAATAGTGCTTGTAACACAAAAAAACTCAGAAATTGATGATCCAGAAGGAAAAGATATTTATGGTTATGGATGCTTGAGTAAAGTCCTTCAACTTTTAAAACTACCTGATGGAACCGTCAAAGTCTTGGTTGAAGGTGAGAAAAGGGTAAAAATTATAAAATGCAACAATCAAGAACTAAAATTTTTAACTTGCGAAGTAGAAATTAAAGAAGATCAAAATATTACAAAAGATGCTGAAATCTTTGCAACAAGTTTATTAAAAAAATATGAAAAACTATTAATTTTAAATAAAAAAGACTTAAATGAGGGAGCTAATAACATAAAAAATTTACGTAATCCCGTTCAGATAGCTAACAATATATCATCAAACCTACCTATTCAAATTTTTGAAAAGCAAGAGCTATTAGAAATTTTAGATTTAAAAAAAAGATTAGAAAAAATACATACGCTCATAGAAAAAGAAACGAGCGTGTTATCTGTGGAGAAGAAAATCAGAGGTAGAGTAAAAAATCAAATGGAGAAAACTCAGCGTGAATATTACTTAAATGAGCAATTAAAAGCTATTCAAAAAGAACTTGGAGAAATAGACGAGGGAAAAGATGAATTAACAAGCATCTCTAAAGCTATTGCAAATGCAAAAATGCCTAAGATAGCTAAAGAAAAATGTTTGTCAGAATTAAAAAAATTAAAATCAATGAGCCCTATGTCGGCGGAAGCAACCGTAGTAAGGAATTACTTAGATTGGATGACAGAACTTCCATGGTCAAATAAATCAAAAATAAACAGTGATTTAAAAAACGCTCAAAAAATACTAGATGAAGATCATTATGGCTTAGAAAAAGTTAAGGATAGAATAATTGAATTTTTAGCTGTTCAAAAAAGAATTCAAAAAATGAAAGGCCCAATTCTTTGTTTAGTTGGACCACCAGGTGTGGGAAAAACTTCATTAGGTAAATCTATAGCTAAAGCAACTAATAGGAAGTTTATCAGAATATCATTGGGTGGAATAAGAGATGAAGCTGAAATTAGAGGTCATAGAAGAACTTACATAGGATCATTGCCAGGAAAGATAATTCAAATGATGAAAAAAGCTGGTACTAAAAATCCACTTTTCTTATTAGATGAAGTTGATAAAGTTGGTAATGACTATAGAGGTGATCCCTCTTCAGCTTTGCTAGAAGCACTAGATCCAGAACAGAACAAGGAATTCAACGATCATTACTTAGAAGTTGATTACGATTTATCTGAAGTAATGTTTGTTACAACTGCAAATACATTAAATATTTTACCCCCTTTATTGGATAGAATGGAAGTAATAAGATTATCGGGCTACACTGAAGACGAAAAAGTAAATATATCACAAAAATATTTAATTCCTAAACAAAGTGAAAATAACGGATTAAAAAAAGAAGAGTGGAATATAGACGAAGAAGTAAATAGAAAAATTATTAGACATTATACACGTGAGTCTGGAGTAAGAAATCTTGAAAGAGAAATCTCAAAAGTTGCAAGAAAACTTGTCAAAAAAATTGATAATAATGAAAAAGTTAATAATCCGATTAAAAATTCAGATTTAGAAGATTTATTGGGAGTTACTAAATATAAATTTGGAGAAATTGAAGATAAAGATAGAGTAGGAGTAGTAACTGGCTTAGCTTGGACTGAAGTTGGAGGAGAAATATTAAAAATCGAATCAGCTATTATGCCTGGTAAAGGAAAAATGCAAATTACTGGTAAACTAGGTGAAGTGATGCAAGAATCCGTTAAAGCTGCCAAATCTTACATAAGATCAAAAAGTCTAGATTACGGTATTATCCCGCCGGTATTCGACAAAAATGATTTTCACATACACGTCCCTGAAGGAGCGACACCTAAAGATGGTCCGTCCGCAGGTGTTGGAATGGTAACTTCAATTATTTCAGCGATAACAGACATCCCAGTTGATAAAACTGTTGCAATGACTGGTGAGATTACATTACGAGGAATTGTTCTACCAATTGGAGGATTAAAAGAAAAATTGTTAGCTGCGCATAGAGCCGGCATTAAAAAAGTTTTAATACCAAAAGAGAATAAAAAAGATCTCATTGAAGTGCCTAAAATTATTTTAAAAACAATGGAAGTTATTCCTGTTGAAAATGTAGATGAGGTACTTAAAGTTGCTTTAACAAAGCCACTTAAAAGAGTCGAATGGGTTGAAGTTGATCAAATTACTAAAAAAAATAAAACCAAAACAAAAGAAGAAATTAGTAGACCAAACTAATTAAAATCATACCAATCTTTATATTTGTCTAAATTTAAATATATATATTCAGGTAAATAAGATTTATCTAATTTTTTTAACTTTTTTAATCCCGACCACTTGTATTCTTTTTGATCAATATTATGATCATAAATAATTCTTTTTTCATCCATTAATTTTTTTATATCTTCAATCTTTAATCCACTCTTTTCAAATTCAAAATGATGGGCGAAGTTTAAAAGTTTTTTATAAAGTTGTTCAGGAGTTTTTAGATAAGTAAAATGCCATCCACCATCACTTACAAAAAATAAATCAGTATATTTTTTCTTTGAAAAAAATAGGTCAAGTCTCCAAGAAGGATATTTTTTGGCTTTTATATTTCTTAGCCATTGTGGTGAAATTAGGTTTTTTTTTTTACAAGCTTTTGTTCCATGCCATACAAAGTTTTCATAAAATAAATTTACTTTGTAATAAAACATTTTTTGTTGAAAAATTATAATTTTATTTTTAATAGTGGTAAAATCTAAATTATTTAAATTAGGTATCTCATCCAAATCACTTATCATTATAATGTCTTCATCTTTAGCTTCATTAAGACCATGAATTAAATTTTCTCGTTGAAAATAATCTCTAGCCATTCCATTTAAAATAGATTTTTGTCCTTTGACTTTTTCTGATTCATGACTTGATAAGTCGAGAATCTTTGGAGGTTTTTTATCAACAACAATATAATTTATTTTGTCTTTAAATTTTTTAAAATGATTTATGTCAAAATTTAGTTTTTTTTTATCTCCATTATGGGTGTAAGTAGCCTCAGTAATTATGAATTTTTTAACGTATGGATCTAAAATATTTAAGCGTAAATCTAGTAGAAAATCTTCATCAAAATACTGAAAGCAGTCATAGATATTCATCATAATTGAGTTATAATAAAAATTAATGTAAGTAAATCAAAATTGGTTATTTTATGATTAAAAAAATCGTTATTACAGGCGGGCTAGGTTACATAGGAACTGAACTTTGTAAAATTTATTCTGGAGTAAGTTGGCATCACAAAATAATTGTAATTGATAACCGATTTGTTTCTGAAAGAGTAAATCAAATACAAAACTGGAATATGGAATTCATTCATGGAGATATTTTAGATAAAGATCTCGTTAATAAATATTTTAAAGATGCAGATATAGTCCATCATTTAGCTGGAGTGACAGACGTGCCAAGAACAAAAAGCGAGTCTACCATTGAAAAAGATGAAAAAATTAATTTAGTTGGTGAAAAGGGAACACAAAATATTTTAGATACAATAAGCGATAAATGTAAAATCATTTTCCCGTCAACACATGTAGTTTATGAAGGTATAGATAAAGTAAAAACAGATATTAGAGAAGATGAGGAAACTAAACCAGTTCTCTCTTATTCATCATCAAAGGCTATAAACGAAAAACAGCTAAAAAATTCTGGAAAGAATTACATAATCTTAAGATTAGGCTCAGTTTATGGTTATTCAACAGATACAGCACGTATTGATATTATGCCAAATTTATTTTCAAAAATAGCTTCGCAAAATGGCACATTGAGACTTTTTGCAGGGGGCAAACAAATTAAAAGCCTTGTTCCATTAATGGATGTAGCAAGATGTTTTAAATTTATGGAAGAAAAAGATAATATAAAATCTGAAGTATTTAATTTAACAAAAGATACTTTAACAGTTAAAGAGGTAGCTGAAATTTGTAAAAAAAATAATCCAAAAACAATTTTGAGAGAAACAAATGATGAAATTCCAAATTTAGGTTTTTCTTTGTCTAACAAAAAATTATTAAATACGGGCTTTAAATTCTTATATGGATTAAATGAAAGCATAAAAGAGATGATTTCTAAATGGTCAAAACAAGATCTGATAAAAGATTTAGAGCATGTAAGAGATGGAGATAATTTATATATTGATAAAAGAGGTAAAATTAGCAACCATGAATTAACAGAACCTATAAATTTAATTGGTTTAATAGACTCAAAAAAAGGAACTATTAGAGCAAATCATTATCATCCTCAACAAGAACAAAAATGTTTATTTACCAAAGGACAAATTATAGAAATATTTCAAGATATAATAAATCCAAATGCACCTAAAATCACTCAAGTAGTAAACGAGGGACAACTATCTATTATTAAACCAAACGTTGCTCACACTATGGTGTTTACTAAAGACACTACCTTTTTAAATTTAGTAAGAGGAGAAAGAGATCATGAAAATTATGGAACAACTCACACAATTAGACATGTGTTTGTAGATGAAAAAGAAAAAAAATTATTATTAAACTGCTATAAATTTGACTGTAGATCCTGTGGAAATACAAATCTTAAAAGAGTTGTATCGTTAGGATACCAACCATTAGCTAATAATCTGCTTAAAAAAGAAAATGAAAAGTGCGAATTATATCCGTTAGAAGTAAACTACTGTAATAAATGTCACAATTGTCAATTATCTGTTTCTGTTGACCCAAAAAAAATGTTTGCAAACTATCTTTATACATCCTCAACATCTAAAGTTTTTAGAGATCACTTTGTTAATGCCGCAAAAAAATATTCAAAAGAATTAAATTTAAACAAAAAAAAATCTTATATTATTGATATAGGTAGTAATGACGGAGTAGCACTTAAACCATTTTTGGATTTAGGTTTTAAAAAAGTATTAGGAATTGAACCAGCAAAAAATTTGGCAAATCTTGCAAATAAAAACAAAATTAAAACATTTAATGGATTTTTAGAAAAAAAAAATCTAAAAAAAATTAAAAAAAATGCTGATTTAATTTTGGCATCCAATGTTTTTGCCCACTCGGATAAATTGAAAGAAATGGCAGAGTGCATGATTAGCATGCTTGCAAAAAAAGGAACTATAATTATAGAGGTTCAATATTTAATGAACACTCTTAAAGATTTAACTTTTGATAATATATACCATGAACATTACAATTATTGGTCACTTACTTCTTTAGTTAATTTTTTCAAACAATTTGATGCTAAAATTTTTAGAGCTGAAAAAGTAGACACGCATGGCGGATCATTAAGAATTTATATAAAAAAAGATAAAAAAATTAAAATTGAGTCTTCTGTAAAAAAACTTCTTCAAGAAGAGGAGGATTTTGGTATCAAAAATTTTAATACATATAAAAGATTTGGTGAAAAGGTTAATACATTAAGAGAGAATGTTTTAAAAAATATAAAAAAATTAAAAAAAGATAATAAGATAATAATAGGGTACGGTGCTCCTGCTAAAGCCACTACGGCTCTTAATTTTTTTGGAATCTCTAAAGAGATAGATTTTATTGTTGAAGACAATAAATTAAAACATAATAAATTTGTTCCAGGTGTAAAAATACCAATTAAAAATAAATCACAGATTAAAAATAAGAATAATGTGCTTTTGGTTTTAGCTTGGAATTTTTATAAAGATATTAAAAAAAATAATTTAGAACTCTCAAATAATTTTGTAAACATTAAAGCGTTAGAGTCTAATAATTAGCAATCAAATTTTTACATATTTCAAATATATTTTTTAGACTTTCAAAAAAATAATTTAAATAGAATTCAGTAGATGGTAATTTTTGGACAATAAATTCTTGAAAAAAATGCAATCCTTTAATTAATGAAATCGATATAACAAGAAATACAATTAATAAATTGTAAAAGCCAAAAGAAATTTTTTGATCAATACTAGTTTTCTTTTCAACTGTTTTATTAAGAGTAATCCCATGTTTTTTAGCTAAATACTCAGGAGAATATAAATTTATCTCTCTTTCTTTTCTAACACGTTTTTTTTTCGTATTTATTGATTTTTGTTTTTTTTCAATGTTAATTTTTTTATTCGAAGCAACTTTTTCTATATTACTCTTTATTGGAAATTGTTTCCATTTATTACCACATGCACTACATTGAACTAATCTACCTGAAACACCTATCGCATTATCAGGTACAACAAATTTTTTTTCACAAGAATTACAGCTTAAAATCATAATTAATCAATATTACTGCTATTTATCCAAAGTTAAATACTTTTTTACTTTATAAATTATTTATTGTATATGTCGAAACTGTTTATTTAGGGCGGTTAGCTCAGTTGGTAGAGCATCTCGTTTACACCGAGAGGGTCATAG
>Ga0209631_10008484_pt1 | contig 10017 bp, 11 predicted proteins | sample COG_08_FD_184752 | JGI IMG/M metagenome (GOLD analysis project Ga0209631, IMG submission 184752) | Pelagic Microbial community sample from North Sea - COGITO 998_met_08 (SPAdes) (version 2) | ecosystem: Environmental > Aquatic > Marine > Neritic zone/Coastal water | place: Helgoland, sampling...
CTCCAATTTATCATGCACATAAAAAAGGAATTCCAGTTCATATTTGGGCTGATGAAACTAGACCAAGAAACCAAGGAGCAAACTTAACGTCATATGAACTAAACGAAGAAGGAGTTAAAAACACAATCATAGCAGATAATACAGGTGGTATTTTGATGCAAAGAGGTGAAGTTGACATGTGTATTGTTGGAACTGACAGAACTTTAGCAAATGGAGATGTTTGTAATAAAGTTGGAACCTATCTTAAAGCATTAGCTGCACACGATAATAACATTCCTTTTTATGTGGCACTACCAAGCTCAACAATTGATTGGAATATAAAAGATCATAAAAATATTCCTATAGAAGAGAGAAATTCAGAAGAATTATCTCATGTTGAAGGTTTCGATGAGAATGGAAATATAAAAAAAATACAAATTTACCCCCAAAAGAGTAAAGCAATGAATTTAGCCTTTGATATAACCCCAGCAAAATATGTGACAGGCTTAATTACTGAAAAAGGTATTTGTGAAGCATCAACAGAAGGGCTTAAAAAGTTATTTGAATGAATAAAATAAAATCTGACATTATTAGATATGCTAAAATGCTGAATAGTAAAAAGCTTTCTGCATTAAGATCAGGCAATATATCTATTAGATATAAAGAAGGCTTTTTTATAACTCCTTCTGGTAAAAAATATTCATCTTTAAAAAATTCAGATATTGTTTTTGTTAATTTAGATGGGAAATTTAATAAAAAAAAAGGAATTCCATCATCTGAATGGAAATTTCATCAAGACATTTATTTAAATAAAACAGATGCTAACGCTATTGTTCATGCACACTCAACAAATGCTACAGCAGTTTCTGCTCACAAAAGAGGTTTGCCAGCATTCCACTACATGATAGCGATGGCTGGTGGCAATGATATTAAATGTGCAAAATATGCAACTTTTGGTACACGGACTTTATCTAAAAACATTCTTATAGCTTTAAAAAATAGAAAAGCTTGTCTTATATCAAATCACGGTCAGATTGCATTTGAAGAAAATATATCTAAAGCTTTTGAACTTGCTGAAGAGGTTGAAAATATATCCCTTCAGTATATAACGACTTTAAAGTTAGGTAAGCCTAAGATTCTTTCTTTTAAAGAAATGAAAAAAGTTTTATCTAAAGCAAAAAATTATAAAAAGGGATAATTTTTTTATGACTAAAGTTGGTGAACATTTAACTCTAGATATTATTGGCACAACTAAAGAATATGATCCATCTTTATACGAAAAAGTAATTCACGATATTGCCAAAGCTGCAAAAGTCACAATCTTAAATATTTCTAAATATAAATTTGAACCTCAAGGTTTTACAATTTTAGCTCTTCTTGCAGAAAGCCATATTAGTTTTCATACTTTTCCAGAAAAAGGAATGATTAGTTTTGATTTTTTTACTTGTGGAAAAGTTAATCCTTCAATTGCCATTGATATTATTAGAAAAGAATTTAAACATAAAAGAATTGTTAAAAAAGAATTTAATAGAGATACTAAATCTTTATATCATGACATTTATAGCTCTCCTGGTTTACAAAAATCTTATGTAGTAAATGAGATCTTAGAAGATTTTAAATCAAAAGTAGGTCAACATATAGAAATATTAGAATTAGAACAATTTGGTAAATCTTTATTTATTGATGGTGAAATTCAAGTAGCAGCCTCTGATGAACATTTATATAGCTCAACCTTTGTTGGAGCAGGTTTAAAACTAAGTAGTGACAATGAACGAGCTGCAATTATTGGTGGTGGTGATGGAGGTGTTGCAAGAGAATGTATATCAAAAAAATTTAATTTTGTTGATTGGTTTGAGTTGGATCAAGAGGTAGTTGATGTTTGTAGTAAACATTTAGGTGAAATAGGTAACAAAGCAACTGAAAAAAATTCTGTCAAATGTGTATGGGGTGATGCTTTTGAAAGCATTAAATCAGTTAATGATGATCATTATGATCATATATTTGTTGATTTAAATGATGATCAATTTTGCATTGATCTAGCAGCAAAAAATATGGAATCTTTGGTTAGAATTTTAAAACCAAAGGGAGTTATAACCACTCAAGTAGGTAGCCAAGACAAAAAACCTCTTCAAGTTGAAAATTGGTTAAATGTTTTTAATCATCATTTTGGAAATACTAATTTATCTAGAGTTTATATACCAAGTTTTGATTGTTCTTGGAATTTTTCGTCTTCAATAAATCACTAATTTTTCTTTTTTAATTCAAAAAACTGTGAAATAATATTTTTTTATTAAAGGAGATTATAATGAATATACTTAAAAAAACTATTTTTTCAGTTTTAGCATCTCTATTGATCATGGGGAATGTTTATGCTGATAAAATTAAAATTGGGACTGAAGGTGCTTATCCTCCATGGAACTCAAAAGATGCTTCTGGTAACTTAATTGGATTTGAAGTTGAATTAGCAAATGAGCTTTGTAAGATCATGGGTCATGAATGTACGATTGTTGAGCAAGATTGGGATGGAATGATACCAGCTTTATTAATGAGAAAGTTTGATGCAATCATGGCAGGAATGTCAATAACTGCTGAAAGACAAAAAACAATAACTTTTTCACAAGGTTATGCTGATGAAGTAGCTTCACTTGCGGTAATGAAAGGTTCAGATTTAGAGGGTATGGATACTCCTGAAGGAGTTAATCTATCTTTAGGTGGTGGAAGTGTTAAGAAAGCACTTAAAACTATCAAAGGTGCTCTTTCTGGCAAAACTGTTTGCACTCAAACAGGTACTATTCACCAAAACTTTTTAGAGTCTGGTGATGTTGGTAAAGTAAATGTTAGAACTTATAAAACTCAAGATGAAGTTAACTTAGATTTAGCATCTGGCAGATGTGATGTTGCATTAGCTGCAGCAGTTGCATTTACTGACTATGCTAGCAAATCTGGTAAACCAGTTACTTTAGTTGGGCCAACTTTTTCAGGTGGCGCATTTGGTAATGGTGTAGGAGTTGGAATAAGACAGAGTGGAAGTGATGCAATCGGTAAAAGAGATGCAAAACTTTTAAAAGACTTCAACAAAGCAATTAACATAGCTAGAAAAGAAGGTATTATTAGCAAACTTGCTATTAAACACTTCGGTTTCGACGCTTCTATGTAATTCATTTAGGATTTGGCGACTATAATAAATAGTCGCCAATCTATATGGAGCTTCTCGCATTCGGTAAAACAGGTTGGGGTGATGAGTTATTTTATGCAACTCTGATGACTATAGCTGTATCTGTTACAGCAATGTTAATTGGTTTTTTATTTGCACTCATCTTTACACCCTTAAAATTGTCTAAATATAAATCCTTAAATTTAATAGGTAATATTTACACAACAGTAATAAGAGGTGTTCCAGAATTATTAGTAATATACCTTCTCTTTTTTGGAGGAAGTGGAGCAATTATGTATGTTGCTTCTATTTTTGGATATTTTGAATATATAGAAATTAATGCTTTTATAACTGGTTCTGTTGCAATTGGAATTATTTCGGGTGCGTATTCAACTGAAATTTTTAGGGGTGCAATTCAATCCATTGATAAAGGTCAATTTGAAGCTGCTAAAGTTTTGGGATTAAATAAATTCAAACAGTTTTACAAAATAATTTTACCTCAGATGTTAAGACTAGCAATTCCAAATTTAAGTAACGTTTGGCAAATAACGCTCAAAGATACTTCATTAATTTCTGTGACAGGACTAGTTGAAATTATGCGACAATCTTATATTGCAGCAGGATCAACAAGAGATCCATTGTTTTTTTATTCTTTTGCTGCAGTCTTATATTTATTACTTACATATTTAAGCATGAAATTAATTAATAAATTAGAAGCCAAATATAGCAGGGGATATTAGTGGATTTTGAATTAATGATAAATAGTTTACCAAAACTATTAAGTGCAGCAGTTGTTACTTTAAAACTTTTATCTGTTTCTTTATTTGTTGGATTATTTATCGGTTTAGGTTTTGCCATACTAAGACTTAACAAAAATATTTTTATAAATCGATTTGCATATGGTTATTCTTATCTATTTAGAGGAACACCATTGTTAGTTCAGATATTCATAATATATTTTGGCTTAGGTCAGATAGAATATTTAAGATCTACATTTCTTTGGGTTATTTTAAAAGAACCTTATTGGTGTGCAATTATCGCCTTTGCATTAAATACTGGTGCCTATACTTCAGAAATTTTAAGATCAGCATTTCAAACAATTAAACCTGGTATAATTGAAGCTGGTAAAAGCTTAGGAATATCAAACAAAATAATTTTTTATAAAATTCAAATTCCATTAGCTATCAGACAGTCATTACCAGCTTATGGAAATGAAATTATTTTAATGATGAAAGGAACTTCCTTGGCAAGCACAGTCACCTTAATGGATCTTACAGGTGTAGCAAAATATATAATCTCAACAACTTTTAAACCTATAGAGGTATTTATTGTAGCAGGAAGTATTTATTTGTTAATGACTTTTATTATACACAATGTTATTAAATATCTTGAAAAAAAATATAGTTATTAATGTTATGAATAAAAACATAATTTATTTTATTATTTTATTAATTTTACCCTTTAACTCTAATAGTAACGAAAATTTTAATTTAAAGTTCCACGGACTAAATATTCACTCAATGAGTGATAAGCATTTAAACAAAATAGGAACTATGAGAGGAAATGTCGACTCATATCCGTATGGTTTTAATTATTATTCAAACATCAAAGACGGAAAAATTTCAGAATTAATAGAAACTTTTTATTTTGATAACTTTGGCGACCACATGAGTAGATTTAATAATTGGGCACGAAGTATTGTTTACATATCAAATCCAAATAATGGCTGTAACAACTCTGAAAATAAATCTTATCATAACGTTACAGACAATGGAGCAACACAATTTACATGTTTTTCAGTAAAAATTATTTCGGGAAGAGAAGAAATTTGGGGGCCAAATTTCAATAAAAACCAACACATCCGTATGGGACATAGAAAACATACATTAAAAAGGATATTAAAAAAAAAAAATTATGAAGTACCCGATCAGATGTTTCGAGTAGAACATTATTTTTATAACGCTGGAAAATTAATTTGGGTATTTTATACACTTGATACAGAATTATTTTTTAATGATTTAAGCGAAGCTAATTTGGAACAATTTATAAATCTGAGTATTAAAAATCACCAAAATTTTGAGAAAGATTTGAAATATAAAGACTTTATGAAAATAAATGTTGAATAAAAAACTTTAAGTAACGATAATTAAGTTTTAGATAAAAAATATACTTTTTTAAATGTCAGGTTTAACAAAAGATCAATTAGATCATTATAGGAATAAAGGGTACGTTTCACCAATTAAGGCTTTAAGCTCTAGTGCAGCAAAAGAAATCAGAGATGAAATAGAAAAAATTGAAAAAGATTGGCCAGGTTCGCTAGAAGGTATTAATCGTAATTATGTTCATCTCATCTCTCCAATATTTAATAAAGTTTGTTTGAATAAAAACATATTAGATGCTGTTGAAAGTATTATTGGTCATAATATTTTGATTTGTGGTACTACACTTTTTATAAAAAATTCTAATGAAAAAGGTTTCGTTAGTTTCCATCAGGATGCAAAATATATAGGTTTGGAACCTCATAACTGGGTCACAGCCTGGGTAGCAGTTACAGATGCTAATGAAGACAATGGGTGTATGAGAATGTTGTCAGGCTCACATAAAGAAAGTTTAAAACATCACGAAGAAAAATTTGACGAAAATAATTTATTAACACGTGGCCAATCTATCGAAAATGTTTCGCTAGATAAAACCGATCCTATTATTCTAGAGGCAGGACAAATGTCATTACATCATCCAACTATTGTTCATGGTTCTGGTTTAAATAATAGTAATGATAGAAGAATTGGCTTTGTTATTCAAAGCTATATAGGAACTAATGTCGATCAGATTTTAGGAAAAATGTATGTTCAAAAAGCACGAGGAGAGGATAAGTTTAATTATCACGAGTATTCCAAAATACCACTAGAACTTATGGGAAAAAATGAAACCATTTCTCAAGAGAAAGCCAATAAAGAGTTATCAAAAATATTTTATAGTGGATCAAAAAAAATAGGAAAATTTTAAACTAATTAAATTACAATTAGATCTAATTTTTGTTTTCCTAATCTTTCATTACCATTTTTTGTTACTAAATAGGTTTCACCTAAATTCATTGCTAGTTGATTATCAGAGTCCATAAGTATCATATGCATAAAAAACACATTACCAGGCTGAATTACATATGGATTACCTGTGTACAACATTGGCCAGTCCATCCAATTTGGAGAAAATGTTGAGCCAAGTGAATAACCACAAGCATTCATTCTTGCTTTATTATACCCAAGATTATCAAAAGTTTGCGCATGCACATCAAAAACCTCACCAACAGTATTTCCAGGTATTAATTTTTTTTCACAATTTTTTAAAGCCTCAAGACAAGCTTCATGCATTTTGATATGTTTTGGATCTGCTTTACCAACAGGAATAGTTCTAAACATTGCTGAGTGGTAGTGCTTGTATGTGCCAGCCCATTCAATACTTAATTGATCTTTTTTAGATAAAATTCTTTTTTCTGATTGATACCTGCAAAGCAAAGCATTGTGACCAGATCCAATTATATATTCATTAGCTGGATAATCTCCTCCACCTTCTAAAACAGCCTTTTGCATTTCAGCTAAAATTTTTGCTTCACTTGCACCAGCTTTAGTATGTTTCCAGGCTTCATCTAAAGCTCTATCAGCTAATTGGGCTGCTTTCTTTACATAAACGATTTCTTCTTGTGATTTAATAACTCTTATTTTTGTAATTAATTCTGATTGATCTTCTTTTTCACAATAATTTTCTAAAGATTTATTTAACCTTAAAGCATTACGACCTGTCATACCATAAGCTTCATATTCGATACCAACCTTTTTACCTTTTAATGAAAGTTCATTTAATATTATTTTAAGATCATCGGTTGGGTTAGATCCGTCTTTATCAACCCAAATTCTAATATCTTTAATATTAGAAGTATTTTGCGCTTGTCTTAAATCTGGTGCCCTTGTTAAAAGTATTACATTGCCATTTTTATTTAAGATTAAAGTTTGAAAAAAAACATATCCAAATGTATCGTAACCAGTAAGCCAATACATCGACTCTTGTCTAAACATTAACAAAGCATCTAAGTTTTGTTTTTTCATTGATTCCAGAACTTTTGTTTTTCGCTTGGAAAACTCTTCTTTTGAAAAATGGAGTGCCATTAATTTATTTAATAACTAGTGTATTCTTTAATTTCCTTAATAGTAGAACCAGTATGATTGTTAATTTCAAGTTTAATCTTAGCTCGATCATCATTTAAAAAATGAACATCTCTTGAAAGCTTAATAAATTTTTCACCAAAATCTTTCTCTTTCTCACATAACCTCTTATCATCCTCTATTACCCACAACTTAGCATTTATTTCTTTGAGAGATTGAGACAGTTTATTAAGTTTATCATCAGTCTTTACATTTCCATCTAATTGATTTTTCAATATAGTATGTTCATTTGAAATGAACTTTAATTTTTCAGGATCTTTAATTTTTTCTTGTTTAATTTCCAAAATTGAAATTTTATCTAAAAGTTCCCCAATAGAGACTTCGACTATAATTTTATTCATAAAATTTAATACTGTGTTATCTTGTTATAAATATGTCTAATATTTTAATTATTAAACACGGTTCTTTAGGAGATATAGCGCAGGCAAGTGGGGCAATTCAAGATATTTTTGAAAACCATACAGGAGATCAAATTTATCTTCTAACAACCAAACCTTATATTGAGATTTTTAAAAAAAATCCTTTTATTCATGAGATAATTTTAGATAAGAGATTATCAAAATTTAATTTGATTTATCTGTATAATTTAATGAGGGAAATTAAGAAATACAAATTTTCAAAAGTTTTTGATCTTCAAAATTCATCTAGAACTAATTTCTACAAGAATATTCTTTATCCAAAAGCAAACAGCAAAATTTGGTCCAGTTCTCTTACCACATTACCAAAAGACATAAAAAAAGATGAATTTGATAAAAATTCAGTCTTAGAACGTTTTGATCATCAACTTAAAACATCTGGTTTAAACACCACTAATACTACAAAGCCTGATTTTAGTTGGGCATCTTCAGATATAAGCAAAATAAAAGATCAATATGATTTAAAAAAATATATTTTATTTTTTCCGTTTTGCTCACCACATTTGACTATAAAGAAATGGCCATTTTATAATGATCTAATAAAACTTATTTCAGATAATTACAACGATCAATACAAGGTTGTAACAGCACCTGGTCCAGATGAAATAAGTAATGCAAAAGATATTAATGCAATAATAATACTTGATAACGAAATAGCTCTAAATATTTCTCAATTAACTACATTAGTAAAAGACAGCTCTTTTGTTGTGGCTAATGATACGGGGCCAGCACATATAGCAGCACATGTTGGCACAAAAGGTTTAGCTTTGTTTGGAAAACATACAACAGCTTATAAAGTAAGTATTGAAAGAGAAAATTTTAAAGCAATTCAAGTTTCTGATTTGAATAATTTAAGTGCTGAAAAAGTTTTTGAAAAATTAACTAGTATTTTAGATTAATTCAAAATCTTTTTATATTCTTCTAATATTTTTTCCCATTGAAACTTAGATACAAATTCTTTTGCATTTTTCCCAAGTTCTAAATATTTTTTATTTTCTATCATCAAATTTAATGATGAATAAATAGCATCAAGATTATTTCCATCACAAATTACTCCCGTCTTATTGTGATCTATAGCATCAGAAGCCCCTCCATCTTCACCTCCCAAAGAAGGTAAACCATATTGTGCTGCTTCTACATAAGCTATTCCAAAACCCTCAACAGAAGTTTTGTGGATAATCGATGGCATTACAAAAATATTTGATTTTGCAATTAAGGCATTTTTTAAATTATCACTAATATCTTTAAAAAACATTACCTGTGAACTTAAATTAAGTTCTTCAACTAATTTTTTTAAATTTTTTTCCTCATTACCATAGCCAATACAAATATAAACTATATCAGGATACTGCTGTTTCAAATTTCTTAAAGCCATTATCACTTTTTCATGATTTTTTCTTTTATCAAATCTTGAAACAGTTATTAATCTTGGTGATTTTATTTTAAGCAAACTTTCAACTTTTTCTAAAGATTTTTTATTTAATTCTTGAGCAGGATTTACACCAGGATTAATAACTACTACTTTATTTTTATCAACTCCTTTATCTATCGCCAAGTTTTTGGTATATTCTGAATTAGCTATAACCTTTTCAACATCATCAAGAACTTTAATTAATCTACTGTTAATAGAACTTCCTCTTGCATGATTAATTTCTTTACCATGAATTAAACAGTATTTTTTTTTATTAGTTTTAATCAATTCTAAACTTTTCCAGTGATCAGCAATAACACCTTGAACTTTATTTTCTTTTAAGAATTCATTTATCAATTGAGCTTTTCTAATTTTTCTGAGAAATTTAATTCCACCAACCCTTTCAATAGAAAAATTTTCTTTTTTGTCAAATTCTTTATGGTTTTCCTGATAATCTGCAAAAACCTTGATCATAAAGTTTTTAGACATCTCTTTAGTTAAACCCCACATTAAACTTTGCATACCGCCTAATTCTGGAGGAAAAGCTCTAGTTACAATTAGATACATTAATTATTGTTTCCATTTAATACTACAGCCGGCACTAGGTACTTGGTTTTCAGGGCCTTTACTAGTTTCTGCAATTTGCTTCATAGCTTGGAGTAAATCACTTTCACCATTTCTAACAGGTACTAAATTTTTAAGCTCTCTTAATCTACCACGATACTGGAGTTTTAAATCTTTATTATAACCAAAGAAATCAGGCGTACATACAGCATCATAAGTTTTTGCAATTTCTTGTGTTTCATCGTTTAAATAGGGAAAGCTAAATTGATGTTT
>Ga0209631_10008485_pt1 | contig 10016 bp, 7 predicted proteins | sample COG_08_FD_184752 | JGI IMG/M metagenome (GOLD analysis project Ga0209631, IMG submission 184752) | Pelagic Microbial community sample from North Sea - COGITO 998_met_08 (SPAdes) (version 2) | ecosystem: Environmental > Aquatic > Marine > Neritic zone/Coastal water | place: Helgoland, sampling...
GCGTCGGAGTAGATGCGGTGCTTCTCGTCTTCGTCCACGGCCGGCTTGCCCATCTGCTCCCATCGAAGGTACGCGGCGACGCCGAAGAGGACGTCGAGACCGGCGGCGAGGTCGTTCACGGCGGAGGATCCCCGCGGCGCCGCGTGCTGCGGCGGCGCGGCCGGTTGGGAGGAGGGCGTGGGCGGCGCGCGTACGTCGAGCTCGATGGCGGGTGCGAACGACTGCGACTGCGTGGGCGCGCGCGGGGCGGCGGGGGATGCGCCCGTTCCGGATCCGGTTCCGAGTTCGATACGAAAGTTCCGCCCGCCGTCGTTGATCCACTCGCCGGTGGTTTCAACCTTGAGGCAGAACTCCACGGCGTCGACTCCCGGGTCGAGTACGAGCTGGAGGGCGCCGAAGGCTGGGAACGGGGACTGGAGGGCCTTCTCCTTGTACACGACCGTTCCTGGCGGGTTGAGCTCGGGCGGGAGGAGTTGCCAGTCCTGGGACACCGCGGATCGAATCACGCCCCAGTGGAGGAGGAGTCCGAGCGGCGCGTTGGGCTCGCACTGGAGGCTGATGGTGTGGACGCCCTGGGGGTTGGTCTTGACGGTGGCGATGAGCTGCCTTCCCTCGGGGAGGGGGATGCCGATCATGTCGGTGACCTCGCCGAGGATGGCCGCGCGGACGGCGACGGCGTTTCGACGGGAACGGGACGGACCGACGACAGGCTTCGATGACCCGCCCCTCCGCGACGCGTCGCGGAGCGCGGGGTCGACGACCCGGCGCGACCTGCGGTGGGACGGTGGGAAATGGGGTGTCACGGTCAGTCATCTGTTTAATTTCAGCGCATGCGGGGCACACGGAGCATCCATCGGGGTCAAGGCGACGGTCGTCGGCCCCAACGATCAAGGTTAAAAAAACCAACGACACTCATCAGGAAACGAGCATCGCGGGCGGAGACTCACCAGGCGGTCGCGCCGGGTTGGGCCGCGAGGGCGCCGGCACCGGCGTTCATGGCTTCTGTGAGGTACGACGGTCCTCTCACAGGTTTCACGCGCGCACTTGGGGCAACGCGAAGGGCGTGCGGCGGTACGACGACCGCGGCGTGAAGTGTCGTTTGCACCGCATGGGGCGATATACAACCCAACGGCCCACTGGGAACGGTCAATAAACCAAGACAAAGGTCCAATGATCGTGACTACCTAGGGTTCGTACGCCCAATCCGACTCGGGCTTTATGCTTGCGTGGCGGTGAAATCAGTGATCTTTTCACGGTGGAAGTGTGCTTTTTGAGAATCAAATGCGCGGTCGCGTGACTGGCATTCAGTCAGCCGGATCGAGCCCGAACCAAGTCCGAACCAAGTCCTCCTCGTCCACCGGTTGGCACTCACAACGTTTGGAGCTCGACCGCGTAGATTACGATGGCGGAGGAGAAGGCCGCGGAGGGCAACACGACGTACTTCTCGGAGTTTTCCTCCGATGAGCTCGACGCCAAGCTCAAGAGGAAGGACGAGGACGGGCGGACGCTGCTCCACATCGCCGCAGCGGCCGGTACGCGCCCGGCACCGACGCGCCCCGCACAGATCTCCTCCCAACCAACCGTCGTCGGGGTGCCCAACCCGAACCGCCGACCCCGACGCGTTTTCCGACTCACGATCCCACCCACCGACCCGTCACGATTCGCAGGCAGGACCGAACTCGTCGAGCTGTTCCTCGCGAACCCCACCGGCCGAGCCGCCGTGAACAAGGCCGACGAGGTACGGCACCTAGCCAGCCAGTGCACTGGGAGACAAATCTTATGAGAGATCCATAACCAAAACTTTCCCAAAGTCGCCGCTCGCCGCCGCCGAACGTCCCAATGACCTCCTCCCTCCTTCCCCACTCTCATCCAACAGGAGGACTGGACCCCGCTACACTCCGCGTCGAGCTGCGGCCACACCGGCGTGGTATCCTCGCTCCTCGCCGCGGGCGCCGACCCCAACGCGGCCAACACCGGCGGCCAGCGACCCATCCATTACGCCGCGAGCAAGGGCCGCATGGACGTCATCCGCAAGCTCGTCGCCGCCGGGTGCGAGCCGGACGTGGCCGACAGGACCAGGTCCACGCCGCTGCATCGCGCGGCGTCGCAGGGACGCGCGGAGGTGATCGTGTCGCTGACGGACGGAAGCGTTTTGTCGCCCGACGGATCGCCGGTTAAGTGCGACGTCGAGGCGGTCAACGCGGTCGGGCAGACGCCGCTGCTGGTGGCGTGCGAGGCGGGACAGGACGAGGCGGCGCTGGCGCTGGCCCGGCGGGGCGCGAACCTGGGGGTTGAGGATTCGGAGGGTGCGAACGTCGCGACGCTCGCGCCGAAGTTGGTCTCGGCGCTGCGAGCCATTAAACAGGGCGACGCTTATTTATGATGAATTAATTAAGTCTGAAGCGTATGTCAAATGGTGAGGTAGAACCCACGAAATAATGAAATAAGATATTTATAACCGTAAACTCGGCAGAAATCCAAACTGACAGCTCAGATGGATTTTAACTCAAGAAACCCCATATAAAATCGAGGGTTCGTTTCAGCTTTTGTGTACTCTCGTGTCTCCGCTCGGCAACCCCGGATTTTTCGGTTCAACTTCTGTAACCCCCCCAGGCTGGCGTCGCCATCGGTCGAGGCGCGAAGGCGGAGGCGACGCGCGACCATGGGAGGAAAAGAGGGCGGCTACGGCGCCGTGGGTACCCCGGGGAAAGGTGCGTCGGCCGACCCGGATGACTATTACGACGTGGAGGCGGACGACGAGCCGTGCAGGCTGCCCGGCCGGACGGTGTTGGCCACGGTGTGCCTGTACCTGACGTTCGTGGCGATGGGTTTCGGGACGGGGTGGAGCAGCATCGACAGCGTGTTCCAGGAGCTGAACAAGTTCATCGAAAAGTACGATGACCTGAAGTTCGCGAGCGACCTGGTGTTCGCGTCGTCGTGCGCGGCGTCGATGGTGCTGGTGCTGGCGTTCCTCGGGCTGTACTGCAACCCGTCAAAGTACGATTTGCGGACGCTCGGTTTCTTCGAGGGGACCATATCGACCGTGCTGATTGTGAGCTGCTGCGTCCAGTTCATCCTGATGAACTTCTGGCAGGAGAGCAGGTACGTGGTGTTGGCGTGCTCGTTCATGGGCGCCACGATCGGCAACATCCAGGGGTTCATCATCTACCCATTCTTCAACGCGTTTTATCGCCTCGAGCTCATCGCGTACATGAACATGGGCGAGACGCTCACGAGCATGGCGTGCGGGTCCCTGGCGCTGCTACAATCGCCCACCGTCGGCGTGGAGAACTTCACGGTGTCGACGTACTTCACCGTCCTCTTCTACGCGACGTGCACGGCGGGCGCCGCGTGGAGTTCGCTGGGCTGGCAGACGGGATACAGGCGCGACGCCGACGAGGTGGACTCACCGCAGGACCTCTCGTCGACAGCCTCGCCGCGCGTGCTTTCGGACGACGATACGGACCACCCGGAGCGAAAGCCGCTCCTGCAGAAGATAGAGAGCGGCGGTTCGGAGGTTGGCGGAGGGAGCGGCGGCGAGCAGGTGTGGACGGCGGGCGGGGTCATGACGCGAGGGCCGCACGGGATGACGACGCCGGCGAAGGAGGTACGCAGCGCGCGGAAGCAGAAACCCATGCAAAAGCTGCGCGGGCTGTACACGAACGTCGTCGGGGTGTTGGGACGGGAGGGTACGCATCTGAGGAGTTTGTTGGCGATATCGGGGACGAACTCGGTGCTGACGTGGACGGTGCTGCCGGCGCTCCTGCCGTTCACAGCCGCCGCCGTCTCGGGATCGTGCGAGACGGACGACCCGATCAGCAAGGGATTCATACGCATGTGCACGTCGCTCTCGTCGATGATTCGCGTCATCGGGCCGCTGATGGTGCGCAGCGACGGAAAGATGTGGGGAAACCCGAACGTCGTCAAAATAATCGGGTTTTGCGGCATCTGCCTCAACCTCATGTTCTGCATTCCCGCGTTCTTCCCGGATCCGGACGGGCACTGGCAGACGCTCTGGGGTAAGCTGTTTCTCATGGTTGCGTATTTCCTCACAACCCCGGTGGAGACGTTCGTGCAGCTGCACCTGCTCATCAACACTCAACGAGAAAACGCGGGGTCGAGCAAACGCATCATCGACGCCGGGTTCTTCTTCACCGCGCTCTGGGTGCTCTCCGGGTTCATCGTCTCCGAGCTGCTTCAGCAGTGGACGTTGACCGGTACCGCGGCATGCCCGGGGATGAACATGCTGGCGGATACCGGCCCGAAAAATCTGCCGTTCAATTCGAAGGAGCTGGCCAAGGATTACGAGGCGAGGGCGATTCAGGACGAACAGGTGAGCACGCTGGGGTACCTCTTCGGTCACCACGAGCATCAGCAGCATCCTTTGATGGGCCCCACGTGGTTCAACCTCTTTTAAAGGCTGAACCAGAGGCTGCGCATTATTCAAATATCCCACTAGTAGAGCTATAGTAGAAATTGTGATGATCGACGTCGGAGTTGCGAGTATTCAGGCGACTGTTCCCTTCAACCCTCCGAGGAGCTCCTCCTCGCGCGGCATCAGCCCGCGTCCTATGAGCACCACCTTGTTCAGCGGCCGCTCCCCGGGCTGACCCGGCGGTCCTTCCGTTATCTCGTACACCTCCCGCACCGCCTGCAGCACGCGCCGCCCGTCGGTACCCTCGTCCTCCGCCGCGAACAGCACGCCCTTCGCGCGCAAAATCTCGAGTCGGTTCTCGCCGCCCCCGTCGGCACCCTCGTGCGCCCCCGACGGACCCCCTTGCTCCCACAGGAGCTCCTCGAGCCACGCCTCGACCTTCCTCACGTCCACCCGCCCCTCCGCCACCAGACAAATCGTGCGTATGCTTCGGTCGTGAACCTCGCCGAGCGGCTGGGTTTTGGCGTACTTCTCCACGCCCTTGGCCCAGAACCCCGGCGCCGGCGCCTCCGTCGCCAACTCGCTCGTCAGCGTGGGACGTACGCCGGTCCGGCGCCCCGCGGAGGATACCGCGCCCTGGTTAAGGATCACGCCGAGCTCCACGACGCTTCGCGTCGACCGGACGACCTTAGCTTCGGCGTTGATCCCGGCGACGAGCGCCTCGACGCGTTCGAGATCCCTCTCCGACACGATGTCGCACTTGTTGAGCACCACCGTGTCGGCGTACGCGATCTGCAGCGACGCCTCTTTGTTCTCGGCGAGCTGTCGCTCGATGTTGGATGCGTCCACGAGCGTGACGACCGCGTCGAGGACGGCGCCGTCCTCCTCCAGGATCTCGTCGTCCACCCAGAGTTCCTGCGCCACCGGGCCGGGATCGGCGAGCCCGGTGGTCTCGAGCAGGATGAAGTCGAACTTGCGGCCGGTCGCCGCGCGCTTCTCGAGCAGGTTATCGATGGTCTGCACCAGCGACCCCTTGACGGTGCAGCAGACGCATCCGTTGTTGAGCTCCACCCACTCCTCCACCGCGTTGTCGCCGTCCGGCTTGTCCTGCACCAGCATCTTCTCAACGCCGAGCGAGGCGCCAAAGTCGTTCAGGATGACCGCGACCCTGTACCCGTGATCGGCGTTCAGGACGTAGTTCACCAGCGTGGTCTTACCGGCACCCAAGAAGCCGGTGACCACCGTCACGCCGGTGGGAGCCATGAACACGGAAAGCTAGATACACCGTGGCGGCGGTGGCGCCACCGACAGTGAATGAAACAGAAAGTGCTGATCCGATAAATGCGCCGTGCGTTACTTGTATTACTCGTATTATTGAAAAGGAAATACACGGGAGGAGCGGCCCGCTAGGTGATGTGAGCCCCCCGTCCCCCCCACCACCCGCCTACTGATACTGGGCGTAGTACTGCGCATAGTACGCCGCGTGCGCCGCCGAATCCTTCGCCGCCTTGGCCGCCACGTCCGCCACGCCTAAACCAGCCGACGACACCGACCTCTTCAGGTTCCGGAAGCCTCCCCCCGCGAGGGAACCGCGGGGGAACCGCGTCAGGTGCGCCCTCTCCGCGGCCGCGAGTGCCTCCGAGGACCCGATAAGGTCCGCGTACTCGACGTACATGGAGGAGAACCGTTCGCGCTCGTGCGCCGGGAGCCTCTTCGCGGCGTCGGGCCCGTCGCAGCACCGCTCGACGACTTTGGCAACCTCGCCGAGCGCCGCCGACGGTTCACCCACGGACCGCTCGAAGTTGATCCATCCCTCCCACACCGCCGCGTTACCCCCGTCGCTCGCGTCCACGCCGCGCTCGTACACCGCGCGAGCGCCATCCACGTCGCCGCCCGCCTCGTGAAGCATCTCGGCGTACTTGCACGCCAACACGCCGTAAATCTTGCTCCCCGCGCCCTCCTTGCTCTTCTCCGTCTGCATGGCCGCCTCGTACACGCCGCGCGCCGCGGCCGTGTTCCCGCACCTGCGCTCGAAGTTGGCGCGTTGCACGATGCATCGGAGGAGCCCCGGCGCCACGTCGTCGGCGACGGTCGCGTAGCACGCCCGCGCCGCGTCCGTGTCGCCGTGATCTTCTTCAAACCGGGCCAGCGCGAGATGCGTGTCCACGTGTCGCTTGCAAAACACACGCGCCGCGCGTTGCAGCGCGGCTCGCGCGGCGTCCACACCCTGGCCTTTCTCCGACGCCTGCCACCTGGCGTACCGGAGCCAAAACTCCGGGTAACTCGCGCACGAAACCAGGCACCGCTCGTACAGACGAGTCACGCTCGCGACGTCGCCGCTGATTTCCTCGTTGTCCAAGTACACTTCCCAGTTCGCCAGCTGCGCATCGTCCAAGGGCCTGACGTGGAAGTACGGCCGCTTGACGTTGCGCTCGAAGGGCTCGCGCGTGGCCCGCACCGACGCCGTGGACCGGTACGTCTCGCCGCGGGATTCCTTAAATTTTAATATCCTCGGATCGCCCCCCGGCGCCGTCGTCGCCGCCGCCAGCGCCGCCGCGGCCGCCGCCTCCTCCGCGCCGTCGCCCCCGCCGCTGGCCGCCGTCGCCACGCCGAACGTTCCCACCGCCGCCTCGATCGCCGTGAGTTCCTCGACGGGGATCACGGCCGACGGCGACCGATCGGCGATGAACGTCTGGAACCCGGCCCAGTAGTGGTCCAGCTCCCGCAGCGGCACCTGCAGCACCCTGGCGTACAGCCGCGAGACGTGCATCGGGGACCCGCACCCGCTGTGTTGCTCGAAGTCGATGTACCGGTCCCACAGCGCGCGCGCGTTCCAATCGGTGCCCGCGTACGCGAGTCCGTTTTCAAAGAGGGATCGAACTTCGTCGGCGTCTCGTCGCAGCGAGATGGCGTGCGACGCCCTGTGAGTCCACAGGTCGACGCTGTAGGGGAATGCGGCGGTTGCGCGCTCGTATATGGCCTCGACGCCGTCCACTCCCGCGAGCTTGGCCTCGTGGTCGGCGTACTTCTTCCAGTAGCCGTAGCAGAGCGGGAACTCGGCGAGGAAGGCGTCGTAGACGGCGCGTATCTTGCGCACGTCCTCGGTTCGTTCCGCGGCGCCGATGAGCGCGGTCCACGAGTTGAAATCCGACGGGTCCGCGCGCACCTTGTCCCACAAGAGTTCGGTCGAGCATCCCGCCTTGGGCCTGGCGACTTCGTTCGCCGAGGGGGGCGTTCCGACGTGGACTCCTGATGAAGGCGATCGGAAAAGGGCAAAAAAGTGTTTAGAAAGCGCCGATGGAAAGCGGCGAAGGATCTGGCGACGACGACGGCGGATGTGGAGAATGGGAGGATCTGGCTTACCGTCATCAGCCATTCTATTCTACCCCACACCCTATTCACGGTCGGTGTGAACCCCACGTCACGGTCCACCGGCGACGCCCCGGGCAATGGCGGCCCCGACCGATCCTCGTCAGGCTTGGCGGGAAGAAAATTTAGCGCCGAGTGGAAACAATATTTTGACGGGGACGTTCGCCTCCACGTTCGCACCGCATTCCTGGGTGCGAGGACGATGAGACGCGCGCGTGCGTCGCCCGAGAGGGGACCTGACATCACCGGGACCGCTTCGTCGCGGGACGGGTTCCCGAGCGCGCGAACCAAGAGCGGAGTTCGAGCCGCGGCGGTGCTTATCGTGTTGTTAGTTGTCGTGGTCTTCAGGGGCGATGGAGACCCTCGGTCACGCGAGGGCTCTGGTGGTGGCGTCGGCGTCGTATCGACGGGGTTGACGAGGAAGATCATCGGCGACGGCGGTGTGGATGCGATCTGGGACGTACCTCCCGACGCGAAGGGCACGGTGTTGGCGTTGCACGGGTGCTCCCACGACGCGAGGGACTGGTTCCCGATGGATACCTCCGCGTGCTCCGAGTGTCGCGGGCTGGCGCAGGAGCTGCAGATCACCAACGCCGCTCTCGACGCCGGATACGCCCTCCTCGCGGTATCATCTATGGGGCACTGCTGGAGCCAGGAAGACGTTCCGCGATTGGCCTCGGCGTTGGATACCTATCACGAGGCCAATCGCGGGATGACGCGCAAGCCGCTCTACGTTTTTGGAGCCTCGAGCGGCGGATCCCTCGCGGGGCTCCTCCCGCGAGTCCAACTGCCGAAACGCCCCGACGGACTGATCATTCAGATCATGGCGGGGCCCACGGGCGGCGGCCTGGACGCGTATCCACCCACGGTGATGAGTCACATGCCAAAGGACGCGCGGACCGCCGAGTACGTGAAGGCATCCATCGCCGAGTTGAAAGCCGCGGGGGTGAAAGTTGTCGAGCACGTGCTGGACCAGCGGCGGATCACGGACACGTTCTTCGCCCAGGAGAGTTCCGGGCGGATACGTCCATCGGAGAGCGCGGGGTTGTACGTATCGCTCAGGGATGAGCTCGGGGTGTTGGACGGCGACGGGCATCTGACGACGGATCCGCGAGCTTTCAGCGACGCCCAGGTGGAGACGTTGCGAACGCGCGTGGATGCAAGTCTCGACTCCCTGGTGCCGGACGTGAGCGACGTGCGGGAGATACTGAACGTGGCGTACGCGATGCACGAGCTGTCCGCGCAGGACTTCACGAAGAACCTCCAGTGGCTGATTGACGCGAGTGGGACGTGATAGCGTGGTAGTCTGCGGCGTTGATAGGATTACAAGTAGTCGACAAAATCGGATCGAATCTCATCGTCTGCGCTTGGAGCCGATGCCGGTGCCCGGGGTATCCTCGTCCATCAGGTCCAACCCCTCGGCGCCCTCCTCCCCGTCCGCGTCGCCGTCGCCGTCGCCGCCTTCCTCACCCCCGGTGGCGCCGCCCTCCGCGCCGCCCGCGCCCGCCCCCGCGCCTTGGGACGACGAAGGCGCCTTCATCTCTTTTCGCAGCGCATTCACGGTGTCGTCCACTTCCTTTCTGTGTTCCTTGCGCCGGTCCGCCTCCTCCGTGGTCCACGTCATCTGGTCCCCGAGCTTGGCGAGGACGTCCTTGGAGTTGTCGTGCCACGCGGCGAGTCCGGCGATGATCGCCCCGAGCTGCCCGGGTTTCAGGTCTCGGCCTACCGGACAGGAGTGTACCTCGAACGCGCGTCGCCGCTGGTCCAGCTTGCCGCGCACCAGCCCGGGCGCGATGCACTCGTTGATGAGCACGTCCTCGAGCTCGCGCACGCTCGACATCTCCAGCGCGGCCATGAGCTCGTCGTAGGGCATCGACACCGACGCGTCCGCCATCTGAACGACGGTGAGCTGCCGGAGCTTCAGCAGCTGCGCGGGGGAGAGCGGCGGGAGCGTGGACGCGTGCTGCCGATACTCGGGCAGGGTTCCGTAGGCGAACACGCGCAGGAGCGCGACGTGCGGCGCCGCGGGTGTTGACTCGAGCTGGAACACGAACGGAAGGGGGCGATACGGTCAGCGCGTGCGGGTCAAAGCGCGGGATCTGGGCGGAGGGGGGCCATCGAATTGAAAAAACAAACAACGAAGGCGCACCTCCTTGACGCCGTCCAGATCCAGTAGCTCGCCGAAGACGTAGAGCTTGGGAGCGCTCGTGGCGCGCGCGATGAGCTCCACGGCCTGCTCGCCGCGGGCGTCGCGGCCCTGCGCCACGAATTC
>Ga0209631_10008486_pt1 | contig 10015 bp, 7 predicted proteins | sample COG_08_FD_184752 | JGI IMG/M metagenome (GOLD analysis project Ga0209631, IMG submission 184752) | Pelagic Microbial community sample from North Sea - COGITO 998_met_08 (SPAdes) (version 2) | ecosystem: Environmental > Aquatic > Marine > Neritic zone/Coastal water | place: Helgoland, sampling...
TCTCGGTGTAAACGAGATGCTCTACCAACTGAGCTAACCGCCCTATTAAATAAAATCGAGATATACAATAAAAATTTTATAAAGTAAAAAAGTATTTAATTTGTAGTGAAATTTATATAAATAGCAGTATTATTGATTTTTTATGATTTTAACTTGTACTTCATGTGATAAAAAGTTTGTTGTTCCAGATAGCGCTATTACAGCTTCTGGAAGAATGGTTCAATGTAGCTCATGCGGTAATAAATGGAAGCAATTTCCGGTAAAGGTAATTAAAAAAACTCAATCAGTTTCTACTACAAAAAAAACAATATCAAAAACCCGTCAGATACAACAAAACATACATAATCCAAAAAAAGCTAAAAAAAGCTCTATAAGAAAAACTAGAGAAATCAATTTATACTCTCCAGAATACTTAGCAAAAAAACATGGAATTAGACTTAATGATGAAAAGATTGAAAAAACCTCGTCTAATGAGAAAGTCTCATTTGGTTTTTATAATTCATTGCTGTTTATGTTGGTAATGATTATCTTTCTATCTAGAGGATTGTATTTCTTTCAAGACTTTATAATTCAAAAATTACCATTAACAGATTTTTATATTGATTACTTTTTTGAGAGCATAAGAAATATGTTTGAAATATGGAAAAATCTAATTACAAATTATTAGACTCTAGATCTTTTATATTTATAAATTTTTCAGATAAATCTAAATTATTTTTTTTAATATCATCATAAAAATTCCAAGCTAAAACCAAAAGTATATTTTTTTTATCTTTAATATATGATTTATTTCTAATTGGTATTTTTGCTCCTGGTATAAACTTATTATGTTTCAATTTGTTATCTTCAACAATAAAATCTATTTCTTTAGAAATTCCAAAAAAATTTAAAGCTGTAGTAGCCTTAGCTGGAGCTCCAAATCCTATAATCTTTATATTTTTTTTCTTTAATTCTTTTAAATTATTTAAAACATTCTTTCTGATTTTATAAACTTTTTCACCAAATTTCTGATATGTTTTAAAATCTTTAATTCCGTAGTTTTCTTCTTCTTTCAGCATTTTTTTGACACTCGTTTCAATTTTAACTTTTTTATCTTTTTTAATATAAATTCGTATTGATCCACCGTGTGTATTTATTTTTTCCGATCTAAATATTTTTGCATTAAATTGATTAAAAAAATTTACTAATGAAGTTAATGACCAATAATTGTAATGCTCATGATATAGATTATCGAATGTTAAATCCTTTAATGTATTCATTAAGTATTGTACCTCAATAATTATAGTTCCTTTTTTGCTTAATAAATTAAACATACACTCAGCCATTTCTTTAAGTTTATCTGAGTGTGCAAAAACATTTGAGGCTAAAATTAAATCTGCATTTTTTTTTATTTTCTTAATATTTTTTTTTTCTAAAAATCCGTTAAAAGTTTTAATCTTATTTTTATTAGCTAATTTTGCCAAGTTCTTTGCAGGTTCTATACCCTGGACTTTTTTAAATCCTAAATCTAAGAATGGTTTCAACGCAATTCCATCATTACTTCCAATATCTATAATATATGAGTTTTTCTTATTTAATTTTAAATCTTTAAAATATGTCTTTGCAGCTTCTTTAAAATGATTTCTAAAAACTTTTGAAGTTGATGAAGTGTAAAGATAGTTTGAAAACATTTTTTTTGGGTCGACTGCTACGGAAAGTTGACAGTTATGACATTTTTCACAATAATTTAATTCCAAAGGATAAAGGTCACATTTTTCGTCTAATTTATTTAACAAATTATTAGCTAAAGGTTGGTAGCCTAACGATACGACTCTTTTAAGATCTATATTTCCACATGATCTACATTCAAATTTATAAGACTCTATTAATAAATTTTTTTCTTTTTCATCCACAAATACATGTTTGATGGTATGAGTGATTCCATAATTTTCATGGTCCCTTTCACCTCTTACAAGATTTAAGAATGTTGTATCTTTAGTGAAAACCATAGTGTGTGCTACATTTGGTTTTATAATTGATAACTGCCCTGCATTAACAACTTGGGTAACTTTAGGGGCATTGGGATCAATTATATCTTGAAATATTTCAATAATTTGTCCTTTAGTAAAAAGACATTTTTGTTCTTGTTGCGGGTGGTAATGATTGGCTCTAATTGTTCCTTTTTTGGACTCTATCATGCCAATTAAATTAATTGGTTCTGTAAGTTCGTGATTACTAATTATTCCTCTTTGGTCAGCAAATATATTTTCTCCATCTTTTACAAATTCTAGATCTTTTATTAAGTTTTGCTTCGACCATTTTTGTATCATTTCTTTAATATTTTGATCTAAATTATAGAGAAACTTAAATCCCGTATTTAATAATTTTTTATTTGATAAAGAAAAACCTAAATTAGGAACCTCATCATTAGTTTCTTTTAAAATAACTTTAGGATTATGTTTCTTACAAATTTTGGCCACTTCCTTAACTGTAAGTGTTTCTTTAGTTACATTAAATATTTCAGAGCTAATATTATTTTTTTCTTCCATGAATTTAAAACATCTAGCAACGTCGATAACAGGAACTAAACTTTTGATTTGTCTTCCGCCTGCAAATAATTTTATTGTTCCGTTTTGTGAGGATATTTTTGAAAATAAATTTGGCATTATATCAATTCTCATTGAGTCAGTGGAAAAACCATAAACAGAACCTAATCTTAAAATGATAAAGTTTTTTCCTGATTTTTTTAATTGATCTTCATTTATTGCTTTTGAGGAAGAGTAAGATAAAATTGGCTTAGTAATTTCATTTTCATCTATATCTTTTTTAACAACTCCTATTCCCTCATAAACAACATGGGTTGAGGGAAAAATAATTTTACATTTGTCACCTATAATTTCTAAAATGTTTTGGGTTCCTATTTCACCCACTTCTATTATTTTTTTATCTTGATTGGCTGAAGACTCACTTTTTGTCCTTGGAACATTAGTTATGCCAGCTAAATGATGAACAACATCCGCATCTTCAAAATATTTCTGTATAGATTTTTTATCTAAAATATCAGTTTGAACAAATTCCATGTTCCAATTACGTATTTGACTTACACGCTCAGAAACAAACCTGTTATCAATCACAATAATATTGTGATATCTACTAATACCCGAATATAATTTACACAGCTCATAACCTATGTAACCTAAACCGCCAGTTATGATGATTTTTTTTTTCATTTTTTATGCGTAATATTTACTTATAATAAGTTTTAATATAACTCAATTATAATGAAAATTATTGATTGCTTCATGTATTATGATGAAGATTTAGTTTTAGATATTCGTTTTAACATACTAAATGAATATGTATCATATTTTTTGATATGTGAAGCAAATTATAATCATAACGGCACTAAAAGAGATTTAAAATTTAATATTAATAACTTTCCAAAATTCAAAGAAAAAATAATTTATATACCCCTAGAACAGCAACCAGCTAATTTAAAAAAAGTTGATAATAAAGATAGCCAATCTGTAAAAAATTCTAAGATATTGGATAATGCTTTAATGCGAGAAAATTTTCAAAGAAATCATTTACAAAAAGGAATACAAAAATTTAATGATGAAGATTTAATAATCATAAGCGATCTTGATGAAATTCCAAATTTAGAAAAATTTGTTTACAAGGCCAATATAACTTTTTTTGAACAAAAAATGTATTATTATAAATTAAATTTAGTTCAAAATAACTTTATTTGGTATGGATCGAGAATTTGTAAAAAAAAAGATTTGATTAATCCTCAATGGCTGAGAAATATTAAATCAAAAAAATACCCACTGTGGAAATTTGATATTTTATTTTCTAAAAAAAAATATAATAATGTAAATTTCATAAAGAATGGGGGTTGGCATTTTACTAATATTAAAATTCCTGAAGAGATTAATTTTAAAATGAAAAATTATTTACATCATTTAGAATATGAAGAAAGTGGTTTAGATGTAGAAAATATAAAAAAAATTATTTTAGAAAAAAAAATTATTTATGATCATAATGTTGATAAAAGAGGAAATAAATGGAATTCGCCTATGAGATTGATTAGAGAAGAAGACTTGAATTTACCTAGGTATATAATTCAAAATAAGTTAAAATTAAAAAATTGGATGGATTAATTGTTTATTAATGAGTGCTTAATTCTTCTTTTAGTTTTTCTTTTTTCGAAATTTGATCAACTTCAACCCATTCAACTCTCTTCAAAGGTTTAGTTAGTGCTACTTTTAAAACCTCATCAATATTTTTAACCGTAATTATTTCAACTGAATCTAAAACAGTTTTTGGAACTTCTACTAAGTCTTTTTTGTTTTCCAAGGGAATTAAAACTTTTTTAATTCCTGCTCTATGAGCTGCCAGTAATTTTTCTTTTAATCCACCAATTGGTAACACTAAACCTCTTAGAGTGATCTCTCCAGTCATGGCTACGTCTTTATTTACTGGTATTTCTTTTATTGCTGAAACAATAGAGGTTACCATTCCCACTCCAGCAGAAGGACCGTCTTTGGGAGTAGCTCCTTCTGGGACATGTATGTGAAAATCTTTTTTATCGAATATTGGAGGTATGATACCGTAGTCCAAACTTTTAGACCTTATATAAGATTTAGCAGCTTTGACTGACTCTTGCATAACGTCTCCGAGTTTTCCTGTAATTTGCATTTTACCCTTACCTGGCATTACTACAGACTCTATTTTTAATATTTCACCTCCTACTTCAGTCCAAGCCAAACCTGTAACTACTCCAACTCTATTCTCTTCTTCTATTTCACCGTACTTAAACTTTTCAACACCAAGTAAGTTTTTTAGATCAGTATCATTAATTGGGTAATTAACTTTTTCTTTGTTATCTATTTTTTTTACTAATTTTCTAGCTATTTTTGAAATTTCTCTCTCAAGATTTCTCACACCTGACTCCCTTGTATAGTGTCTTATAATTTTTCTATTTATTTTTTCGTCAATTTTCCATTCATCTTTTTTTAAACCATTATTTTTACTTTGATTTGGTATTAAATATTTTTGAGAAATATTAACTTTTTCATCCTCTGTATATCCAGATAATCTAATAACTTCCATTCTATCAAGTAATGGAGGTAAGATATTAAGAGTGTTTGCGGTCGTAACAAACATCACGTCTGACAAGTCATAATCTACTTCTAGATAATGATCATTAAATTCTTTATTTTGTTCTGGATCAAGAGCCTCTAAAAGAGCTGATGATGGATCACCTCTATAGTCATTTCCAACTTTGTCTATTTCATCTAATAAAAAAAGAGGATTTTTTGTTCCTGCTTTTTTCATCATTTGAATGATTTTACCAGGTAAAGAACCAATGTAAGTTCTTCTGTGGCCTCTTATTTCCGCTTCGTCTCTAATTCCTCCTAAAGAAATTCTAATAAATTTTCTATTAGTTGCTTTTGCTATCGACTTGCCTAAAGAAGTTTTTCCTACTCCTGGGGGGCCAACTAAACATAAAATAGGTCCTTTCATTTTTTGCATTCTTTTTTGAACTGCCAAAAATTCTATAATTCTCTCTTTAACTTTTTCTAACCCGTAATGATCTTCATCTAAAATTTTTTGAGCATTATTTAAATCAGCATTTATTTTAGACTTATTTGACCAAGGGAGTTCTGTCATCCAATCTAAATAATTTCTTACAACTGTTGCTTCAGCTGACATAGGACTCATTGATTTAAGTTTTTTTAGTTCAGATAGACATTTTTCTTTAGCAAGTTTTGGCATTCTTGCATCTGTAATAGCCTTTGATAACGAAGTTAACTCATCCTTTCCTTCATCAATTTCACCTAACTCCTTTTGGATAGCTTTAAGTTGTTCGTTTAAATAATATTCACGTTGTGTTTTTTCCATTTGATTTTTTACTCTTCCACGAATTTTTTTCTCAACAGAAAGAACACTAGTTTCTTTTTCTATATATTGATGAATTTTTTCTAATCTTTTTTTAAGATCAAGAGTTTCGAGTAACCCCTGTTTTTCAAAAATTTGTATATTTAAATTCGAAGAGATGTTGTTTGCTATTTGAGAAGGGTCTTTTAAGCTTCTCAAGCTATTTGATGTATCTGTAATATCTTTTTTACTTAATACTTGTAATCTATCAAATTTTTTGATTAGCCCTGATGCTAGAGGTTCAAGCTCTTTAGAAGAATTTTGATCTTCAGCTATTTCTACTTCACAAGTTAAATAATTATTGACACTGTCGTTGTATTTTAAAATTTTAATTCTTTTCTCACCTTCAACTAAAACTTTTACAGTCCCATCAGGTAGTTTTAGCAGTTGTAATACTTTGCTCAAACATCCGTACTGATAAAGATCTTTGCTAGTAGGATCGTCTATTTCTGAATTTTTTTGTGTAATTAAAACTATTGATTTATCCGTTTTCATCACCTCTTGCAGAGCTTTAATGGATTTTTCTCTTCCAACAAATAGCGGAACTACCATTGAAGGAAAAATAACTATATCTCTTAGCGGCAGCAGAGGTTTTACGTATGAAGCATTCATAAATTGATTATATGGCTATTATTCTTAGAATTTCAAGAAACAAATTATTATTAAGCTACAGATGTTGATGATTTTTTACCATATGTGACAATGGGTTCTGAAATACCTTTCACAGAAGCACCATCCACTGTTACTTTAATAACATTCTCCATATCTGGCAATTCAAACATTGTTTTTAATAGAATACTTTCAAGTATAGATCTCAATCCCCTTGCTCCGGTTTTTTTTGAAATAGCTTTTTTTGCAATTTCTAGAATAGCCTCGTCTTGAAATTCTAATTCTACTTCTTCAAATTCGAACAATCTTTTGTATTGTTTAATTAAAGAATTCTTTGGTTCTTTTAATATTTTCACCAGAGACATTTCGTCTAAATCATCTAAAGTTGCTATAATTGGCATTCTTCCGATAAACTCAGGGATCAAACCATATTTTATCAGATCTTCTGGTTCTAACATTTTCATAATTTCAGAAAGTGGTTGCTCTTTATAATTTTTAACTTTTGCTCCAAAACCAATTGAACTTCCCTTTCCTCTACTATCAATTAGTTTGTCTAATCCTGCAAAAGCTCCTCCACATATAAATAATATATTTGTTGTATCCACTTGTAAAAATTCTTGTTGGGGGTGTTTTCTGCCACCTTGAGGCGGTACACTAGCAATAGTCCCTTCCATTATTTTTAATAACGCTTGCTGAACTCCTTCTCCAGAAACATCTCTTGTTATAGATGGGTTTTCTGATTTTCTACTTATTTTATCTACTTCATCAATATACACTATTCCTCTTTGAGCTTTATCAACATTATAATCTGCTGCTTGCAATAATTTTAAAATAATATTTTCAACGTCTTCACCAACATAGCCTGCCTCGGTTAATGTTGTGGCATCAGCCATTGTAAAAGGAACATCTAAAATTCTCGCTAAAGTTTGAGCTAATAAAGTTTTTCCACAACCTGTTGGTCCAACTAAAAGTATATTAGATTTTGATAATTCTATATCTTTGTTGTTTTTTGCTTCATGATTAAGTCTTTTATAATGATTATGAACAGCTACAGATAAAATTTCTTTAGCAAATTTTTGACCTATTACATATTCATCTAAAACATTGCAAATTTCTTTAGGAGAGGGAACTCCATCTTGATGTTTTACAAGAGAACCCTTGTTTTCTTCTTTAATAATATCCATACAGAGTTCAACGCACTCGTCACAAATAAAAACTGTAGGACCGGCAATAAGTTTTCTTACTTCATGTTGGCTTTTTCCACAGAAGGAGCAATACAAAATATTTTTATTATTTTTTTCTGTCATACCGAATCAATATTACTAATATAAAACTCTGCTAAATACTTAGCAAGTTGAAGTTGTAAAATTAACTATATATTGTGTGTTATTTTCGCTTCTCTACAACAAAGTCTATCAAACCAAATTTTTTTGCTTCATCAGCTGTCATGAAATTATCCCTCTCTAAAGCCTCGGAAATTTCATTAACTGTTTTTTCTGTATGTTTTGAGTAAATTTTATTTAATCTCTCTTTTAAAGATAAAATCTCTTTAGCATGAATTTGAATATCAGTAGCTTGGCCTTGGAATCCTGCAGATGGTTGATGAACCATAATTCTTGAATTTGGAAGAGAGTATCTTTTTCCCTTTTCTCCTGCAGCTAAAAGGAAAGACCCCATCGATGATGCTTGACCAATACAGAGAGTCGAAACAGGAGAATTGATGTATTGCATTGTATCATAAATTCCTAAACCAGCGGTAACTAAACCTCCTGGACTATTAATATAAAAATTTATCTCTTTCTTTGGATTTTCTGACTCAAGAAATAGCAACTGTGCTGTTACTAAAGAAGCTACAGCGTCATTAACTGGACCTACTAAAAAAACTATTCTCTCTTTTAATAATCTTGAATAAATATCGTATGCTCTTTCCCCTTTGCTTGTTTGTTCAACAACCATTGGTATTAGACTATTCATTTTTTCTTCGAATTCACGACTCATAATTGGTTTATACAACTATTGGTTACTTTTTACTAATTTTTTTTGATTTAGGCTTATTTTTTGTAGAAGATTTGATTTCAGATTTCTCATTTACTTGATTTGGTTTATTAAACTCAGCAATTATATTTTCAGCCTCTTTTGTGTTAATTTCTTTGGATGTAAGATTTATTTTTGATTTTATTAATTCAATTATTTTTTCCTCATACAAAGAACCTTTTAAACTTTGAGATGCACTTGGGTTTTTTTGATAATATTCGAAAACCATTTTTTCTTGTCCAGGCATACCTTTTATTTGTTTTTGTATCTCATTTCTTACTTCATCGTCGGAAACTTTAAGATTATTCTTTTCTCCATATTCATTTAATAATAATCCAAGTTTTATTCTAGATTTTGCTATCTTTTCATTATTAGATTTATGTTTTTCTTTTTCTTCTATCTTAAGGTTTTGTGTCATAATTGAAATTTCTTGATCAATTAAGTTTTGAGGTAAATCAACTTGATGGTTTTTTTCGATTTGATCTAAAATTTCTTTTTTAGTGATAGAATTTAATGCTTGAGAATACTGACCTGAGATTTGTTTTTCAATCAATGATTTTAAATCTTTGATGTCTTTTGCTCCCATTATTTTAGCAAAATCATCATCAATTTTACTAGCTTTAGGTTTTTTTACATTCAAAATTTTACATTCAAATTTAGTATTTTTATTAGCAAGTTCTTTTTTAGGGTGATTGGCTGGAAGTGAAGCATCTAATATTTTAATATCATTTTTCTTCACTCCAACTAACTGTTTGTCAAATCCTTTTAAAAAAAGTTCTTTTCCTAACTCTAGCTGCACACCCTTTCCTTCACTTCCGTCAAATTTAACACCGTCTACTGTCGCTGAATAATCAAAAGTAACTTGATCTCCATTTATTGCTTTTTCATTTTCATTTTTATCTTCAAATTGTTTATTTTGATTTGCAATTTCTTTAAGTTTTTCTTCAATAATTTTGTCCTCAATTTTTACCTTAAAACTTGTAGCTTTAAATTTTTCAAAGTTTTTTAAAGTTACGCTAGGCAAACAATCTATCTGAAGTTCATAGTTTAAATCTTTTCCTTCTCCAAATTGTTTCAAGTCAATTTTTGGCTGACCTGCAACTTTTAATTTTTTTTCCTCTATTGCTTTCGTGGTTGTTTCTCTTAAAATTTTATCTACTACTTCTCCATATATAGATTTTCCAAACTGACTTTTAATAACTTCTGGGGGAACTTTTCCTGGTCTAAAACCTTTTAAAGCTACTTCTTTTTGAAGCTCTTTAAGTCTTTCGTTCATTTTTGTCTGTATGTTTTTTTTATCAACTATTACAGATAAAATTGTTCTAAGTCCTTTTTTTGATTTTATTTCTACTTTCATAATATTTTGGTGGGCAAGAAGAGACTCGAACTCTTAAGCCTTGCGGCACTGGTTTCTAAGACCAGCGCGTATACCAATTCCGCCACTTGCCCA
>Ga0209631_10008491_pt1 | contig 10006 bp, 2 predicted proteins | sample COG_08_FD_184752 | JGI IMG/M metagenome (GOLD analysis project Ga0209631, IMG submission 184752) | Pelagic Microbial community sample from North Sea - COGITO 998_met_08 (SPAdes) (version 2) | ecosystem: Environmental > Aquatic > Marine > Neritic zone/Coastal water | place: Helgoland, sampling...
TGTCCATCAATTCTCACAAATCAGAACCTCCTTTTAAATTTTTTGTAAAAGCTCCCGCACCGCATTTTCTTTTTTTGCTTTTTTCCAACTTGAAAGAGTAAGCCTGGATTTTTTGGGCAGCCTGCTCAATAGATAACAAATGCAACCATGTATGAGGAGACCGGTGAATGAGCTAAAGGTAAATTCAAATAATATAATCACACAAAGTAAACCGACACCCCATGTCAGCAGGGCGAGAAAGTTGACAAACCAGACCAATTTCCTGGATGTTGAAATAAGAAGCATTGACTGTTCGCATTTGATACAGTGTGGAACTTCAACAATTTCGGAATAAGAACCACCGTCCAGGTCTGCCCGGTTAAAAGTATCCCATTTTCTACGGTAATCAGTAAAATTATGACATATTCTGCACCAGGGTTCTTCGTCCTCAATAGCGGATTCATCTGGGATCAAATCTTCAATTTTGTCATCCATAATTGAATTCGAATTATTTAGACTTTTCCCAGGTTTCGTTTTGTATACTGTGGGTCAAAGGAGTTGCCAATTCGAGGTCATATTTTTCCTGTAATACATAAGCACATTCTCGTACGGAATTTCCGGTTTCAATCAACTTATGAGGAGATTTGAGCGTGTAAGCTAACCTCCATCGAACTCCGTGGTCCCCACATTCCTTATTGGCAATCACAAAACCGCCTTTTTTACTAATGAAGCCTTCTTCGACAGTTCTTTGCCAAACTTCCTCGAGCATGGTCTTTATTTTTTGTGAGTCGGTTCCGTATCCGAACCAGAAATCTTCGAATTCACGTACCCCTTTATTTGAGTCAGTTTTTAGAACATCGACGCGTGCCAGCCTGAGTTGTGAGTTGGGAAGAATAATGTCATGCTGGTTAACCAGATCTCTAACAATAGTTTGAAAACTATCTACCTGAAGAACAATTCCCGTGAGGTTTTGATCCCTAATTTTAATCACATCTCCGCGTTCAATACGACCCTGGCTAATGATAAGAATTCCGCTTAGGAAGTCTCCGGCCCAATATTCTTTACTGGCAAAAACAAAGAGTGCTAAAAAGCCTAGCACACTGGTGGTTTGTAACCAATCCTCAAATCCCCAGATGTTAATTAGCAAAACGATGGTTATCGTAACAATCAGAAAGGAAACAAAGAGTTCTAGGGTTCGTGATGTTTGGGTTTCTGTGGTTAAGGATAAACTGTCAATCGCCTTGGTTTTACCATACTTTTTAAGAATGAGTGCTTCCGCAAAATGAATAAATAAATAGCTACCTAATATTACCAGGAAAGTCTGGCTGATTGCCTTTCCCAATTTTATCTCAAAAATTACTGCCACAAGGTATATTAAAAAGAGAATTAGATTCGTGCTGTTTAGAATACGAAGCCTAGCCTGACTTTTATTCTTGTTCTTAAGCTCGCCGTAACGCGTGGCGAATGATTTGGAAAAAATCAGGATAAGTAAATTTACCGCAAGGGTGAAATGATCAATCGGACCAAGTACTTCAAGGTGTTCCCTGATGATAACAGGAATATCTTTTAATTGAAGTGAAAGTAGGAAAACTTGCATGGAAATGGAGTTTGGTGGCTAAGAACAACCAAAATCAATCCAAAGAAATGATGCAAGGTATAAAAGAAAGACAATAATTTCTATTTAATAAAGACGAGCTTTTTTGTAAGGGGTAAACTTATTTTTGTCCGAATTAATATACCAGAAACTACAGGCACCTATGTTCTACCTTTTCTCCAAAATTAATTATTTTGTTCTAACACGGACCCGTATGAATTGTTTACCACCCTTGGATGCCGTCGTTCCTGATGTTTCATAAAGAACTCTTTCCATTCCACCGCCAGTATTGATTCCATTTCCTGCCGTTCCAGGCCCATTCAGATCAACTTGAGTAACACCAGTAGTGGTCCAAGTGCGCAAATCCGAACTGGTTTCCACAATATATTCGATCCCTTCCGAGTTGTATGTGTCCTGGTATTTTTGGAAAGTAATTCTTTGTTTACCGTCTTTTTTATTAATGGAACGTGGAAGAACAGTCTTGGCATCACTTGCCAGGGAATCCCCTCCAAATGCCCGTTCCATAAAATTACTCATTCCATCGCCATCTGAATCGATATCATCTGAATCGAACATAAGTTCTGCATCCAATGCATTGATGTTTCCGTCGCCATTGAGGTCAATAAGGCCTTTAAGGTTTTTCTTGGTAGCAAGTTTGCGTGCAAATTTATCTCTTTCTTTTTCGTAACGAGGATCAAGTCTTCGTTCATCAAAGAATGCACTCTTGCCCGGTTTTTTAACGGTAATTTCACGAACCACACTGGCTGCTGCGTTATAGGAACCATTCCCTGCTTGTGCGGCAGTAATTTGAACGGTTAGTCCCGCATCAGGAATGGAACTGGTAAAGTTCTTATTGAAAACGAGGATTGCGTCGGCCCCATTCCCGTTCAGTTGAAACACATTACCCGGATTTGCGGTGAGGGAGTAAGTGATGGCGAGGTTGGATGTGGCTGTGGCCATCCTTCCAATGGGAACTGGTTTTCTGGATAGCGGGAGGTCACGCAGACCACCTTTTTCACCTTGCTTGAAGAAAATACTCTGTCCCTGTTTATTGGTTACATTGAATGTTTTATCTGCTGAACTGGTGAAGTATTGGGAACCGGTGGCTACGGCCCGTACGGTTACCGTTCCTGTCGAACTACCGCAGGTAATTTGGTTACCTGAAATGGTGGCAACCCCAGATACGATCGAGTAGGTGGGGTTAACCTGCACGGGTTGATTGGTGATGCCGTCTAGGACAACTGCTTTAACAGTGAAGCTCTGTCCCATGCCCATATCCCCGATGTTATCGAAAACAAATGCGAGGGGCCGTTTAACGAGGAAGGTCCGGTTTACATAATTGGCGGGTGCATAGGTGGAATCTCCTGCCTGACCAGAACGAACCGTGACTGAACCTGTGCCCGAAAATGTCAGTCTGTTGCCGGATAAAGAAGCGATACTTCCGCCCGATGCGATCGAGAAGTTGGCATCCAGTCCGGAGGAGGCAGTCGCGTTCAGATCGAGTGGTTGATCAATTCTTACCTCACTTGGTGTGGTGAAGGTTACAGTCTGGGAACGCTTACCCATAATCTTCATATCATAGACCACCGGTGTGGCGGCAGTGAAGTAAGCATTGCCTGCCTGCCTTGCGGTGATCCGCACAAGGCCCTGACCGTTAGGCTGGAGTAAGCCGGCGGAGGTAACCGATAGAATGGAAGTGTCGTTTGACTCATAGGAGAGGGCAAGCCCGGAGGTTGCGTAAACCCCTTCCAGTTCAAAAGCGGAGTCAAAGATCGACATGAAGGGCACATTGTCACTGCTATCGGTAGGGATATTGGTCGGGGTGAGTGAAATCGACTGCGAGCCACCAAAGAGCGGACGATTTGCCTTAAAGGGATGTCCCGCCACCAGTCTGGTATTGGATCCCCATTTGTGGGCGAGGTACCCTTCCATTCGTCGGATGGCAAAGTCAGTCAGACTACCGGAGAAGAGCATGACTTCGTGGACAACCGCATTACCTAATTGATTGCCGAGTGCAGCGGTTGCGGCTCTTCCTGAACCGAGGATAATTTCCCTTGTTCCGGATGATGGAATGGCCGGCAAACTGGTCCCGGACTGAGCGGATCCAATTTGATTGGTTCCATTGAAGAAGAATTCACCGTCGGCGTAGGTCGCATTTGCTTTACGACGGAATGCTCCGACCTGAACATTTCCGCCAAAGTTGACTGAAGGGAAGGTCAGTTCACCTCCTCCGTTGAAGTAGTAGCCCCCGTTCTTGGCCATGCCCAGGACCTGTCCGGCGGTGCCTGCGGAATTTCCGAAGTGAAGGATTTTTTCCGGCTGGGTTCCAGCTGTTTTGACGGTGACAAACAAAGTGAAGCTTGGATTGCCGGCGAGAATACTTGGCATCGTAGCTGTCATATGTGCTCCGGTATTGCCCAATGTTGAACCGAATGCCAATCCTGGTTTTCCACCGCTGATTACCCGGACGGGTTGTAGGTTGGTGGTTCCCTGGCTCAAGGTGTTTGAACTTCCTGAACGGTCAGCCCAGGCACTGGCCTGACTCTTTTGTCCGTTGGAAATGAAGTCAGTATTCGATTCAGCCAAGCCATCCGCGTTGATATCGTTGGCATCCAACCATAAGATCATACCGGGGAGTGAGTCTGAATAGGGGCTCTTTTCGGTTACGGTTACTGTGAAGGTCTTTGAAGATGCAGGATTGTAAATCGCACTCCCAGGTTGGGAAGCTGTAATCGTTGCGGTTCCGTCTCCTTTTGGTTTTAGGCGGGTTCCACCTCCGGTTATTTCAACAATATTTGCATGAGAACTGGAGAAGGTAAGAGCAAGTCCGGTGGATGCAAAACTACTTGTCTTTGCTGACTTGAGGGCAGGAGCAAATTCAAAGTCCCCGTTGTCAATGGTCAGGTTGGGTAGGGATGTCTGATTACTATCAGTGACGATTCGTTGTCCGGCTTTGGATAGCGTGATCGTTTTCTCCACAGTAGGTGCTGCCTGCCATTGTCCATTACCAGCCTGAATTGCACTAATGGTGGCACTTCCTGCTCCGACAACGTGTAGGTAAGTGTTGTTAACTACAGTTGCCACATTGGTATTTGAACTTAAGTAAGAAACGGTCAGGTTCGACGACGCACTGGCAGTCATATTGGTATCACTTGAATCAACAGTAAGCCCTGAGAGGTTCTGACTCCAAGTGATGGTCTGTGCCTGTTGTGTGTCATCCAATACGGTCAATGAACGAGTGGCATCACTTGCTGCGAGATAGGTGCCGTTTCCTCCCTGTGTTGCAGTAATTGTTATGGTTCCACCTTTTTTCAGTGTAAGAGTATTACCGCTCACCTCAGCCACGGTTGTATCGTCGCTGGTAAAGCTAACTGATAGACCGGAAGAAGCAGTGGCGTTGAGTTCGTAGGTACCTGCACTCAGGCTTGCACTGCTCAAGCTGTTAAAGGTTATGGTCTGTGTGACTTTATTTACAGTCAATGTTTTCTCCACAGTCAGGGCAGGGTTGTAGCTCCCATTTCCGTCCTGAGAAGCACGAATTGTTGTCACACCGGCTCCGGCAATAGTTACCGTTCCATTAGATTCTACGGTCGCACTTGTACCCGAGACTACAGTAAAGCTAACTGGCAATCCGGAAGATGCCGTTGCATTCAATTCAAAATTGGCAGACTGAACGGTTTTGTCAGGGATATCGGTAAATGTAATCGTTTGATCTACCCGTGGAGTGGCCGTTACAATGAAGGGCTGAGTCGCGGTTGCGGATAACCATGGTGCCTGACCACCCTGAGTGGCAGTAATCGTAACTTTGCCAACTTTTAATGGAGTCGCAACATTTCCTGAGAAGGATACAACACTGCTGTCGTTGCTATCATAAGTGAATACGCTAAGACCAGAATCGGAACTGACATCAAGGGTAACAGTTTGCCCAACTTGCTTATCCGGCACGGGTTGAAAAGTGAGAACCTGTGCACCACCAAAGGCAGGTTTTCCGACTTTATAAGTATGGGAAGAGGGTAGGTCGGAATCCAATCCCCATTTGTGAGCGAGGTAACCCTCCACTTTTTGACGAACTCCAGAATTAAGAACACTGCTATATGCCACGAGTTCCGCAATATCACCGGCGAAATCGTTACCCAGTTTGGTTGCGGAGTCGGGTGCGATAGGATCTGTTCCGGTTCCTTTGTTTACACCATTAACAAAGAGTGCGTAGTTGCCAGCTGACAACTGCATGGTCAAGAGTGCGGAAGTTTGAGAAGATACCCCCGAGTCCATCCATGCACTTCCCTGCCGTTTGAGTCCGAACTTACCCGCCGCCGTAGTGGCAAATATATTACTCCCCAACGGTTTCGTTTCGGCAGTCTGGTTGGATGCTTGTTTTAACACTGCGACTACAGTTACGAAATCATTGCTTGTGCTAATATTAAAACTCTGAGCCGCAGTGAAACGAACCACACCCATTCCATTGAGGGCATTCTCAGCATAGGTAGGTTTATTTGCATTGGTTCCCTGACCGGGGTGATTATTGTTCCCTGAACGGTCAATCCATTGAGTAACATTTGATCCATTTGCTACGATATCTTCTGTGGTATCGCCGTCCAAATTATTTCCATCCACCCAGAGGCGAAGGCCAGGGAAGGAGTCACTCTGGAGGTTATAATAGCCCACAGTTACAGTCTGTGTTACATTGGTTGCCGCATTATATCCACTGTCTCCAATCTGGCTGGCAGTAATGGTTGCGGTTCCCGCAGCACGAATCTTAATGGTCTGATTTGGTGCAGTGCCTTGAATTTCTGCGACCAGGCTATCTGAACTGGCGAAGCTTACCGGTAAACCAGAACTGGCAACAGCAGTGGGGGAGAAGTCGAAATCACCCACAGATTTATCTGCAATCGGCGAGAATGAAATCGTCTGATCCGATTTATCAAAAGATGCGGCGATTGTTACAGCAGGTGCAGGAGCATAGCTATTATTTCCCTGCTGGTTGGCAGTGATGGTCACATTACCCGCTGCTTTTACATAGATCCGGTTAAAATCACCGTTTCCTGAACCATACAGTTGAGTAATTAAAGTCGAGTTTAATTCTGCTCCATAGAAACGAACATCGTCCAAGAGTCCGTTAAAGTATGCAGAACCATCCGTTCCGATCTTTAGGTCATTAGCATTGCTCGTATTGATTGCAGTGGAACCTGATCCATTTGTCGCAGAACCATTAACATAGAGTTTTGTACCGCCCGTGTTTCCGCTAGCTGGAATGGTAGCAGCGAGGTGATGCCAAGCTCCATTTGCCAAACCCGTTGTGGAAGTTGTTATTGTGGTTCCGCCCAAATCAAGAACCGCAGCTCCGGAAGAATTAAGAGATAGTTTGAACAGAGTGGCTGTTCCAGCAGCTCCATATTGGAGTATTGGTTTATTGGCAGTAGATGTTTTAAACCATAATGCAATGGTGCGGCGATCGCCACCGGTTATTCCTTTAAATCCTGAAGTATATGCGTAAACATTACTTCCGTTTAGAGCGAATGCATTACCGAATTTACCCGAGCTTCCAAGTGCAGAGGAAGAAGTCGGAATAACTCCGGTTCGACTATTACCCGATGAGTCGTTCATGGTTGAACCACTGAGTTCATCCATTTTCCACCAACCCTGCAAGCTGCTTTGCATGGTAACTGCAAGCTCTGCAACGGTTGCATCGCTAAGCGAGTAGGTGACCGGTAAACCTGATGCAACACTTGCATTAAGGTCAATATACTGATTTACACCATAGGAGGAAAAGTCCTGCCCCCAGGCAATGGTTTGTTCCGTCTTGTTACTCTTGATTAATTGTCCATCCACATAAGAAATTGCATATTTTTGTGAGGCGGCATCGCTTGGGCGCACATAATAAGTACCTGCTGCACTCGAATTATTAGCATCTGTGGTAACGATTGGCCCGCGTGTGAGGGCAACTATTTTATGGGAATGATTGCTTGGCAAGTTCCCCTGTAAGCCCCACTTATGAGCGAGGTAGCCTTCGATGGCTTGACGATCAGAGGTACTGACTGCAGCATCTACGATTAGGAATTCAGCAATATCCCCCGCCAAGAAATCGCCATTAGCTAAGTAATTAGCACCGATGCGAATGCCTCCAGATAGGTTGCGGGTGCTCGTGTTAAGGTTTGAAACCACAGTCCCATCGATACCAATTAACCCACTCGAAGAATTAAATACTGAAGAGAGTGTGAAGTAATTGCTGGGGGTGTTTATATTTGAATTGCCCCAGCTTCCTGCCCAAGACTCCACTTTACCGCTATTATTACCTTTAAGTGCGACCAGGCTTCTCTTGTTGTTATCAGTAACACCGTCAAAAACATAGTCCCTACCTGCCCCTCCGATTGTCTTGGCAACTGCAAAGATCGAATAGGGTTGGCTGATGTTAAGGCTTGAAGCTGTGAGGTAATCATTACTACCGTCGAAACTAATGATAGATTTTCCGTTGAGTACTGAAGAAGTTAGGGTTGGTTTGTTATCTGCAGTCGACTGGGTGGCATGTTTGTTGTTCCCACTTTTATCGTTCCATTGACTAATCGCATTGGTGGCATGTGTGATTGAGTTCTCATCGCTGGCATCGAGCCAGAGTGCAAGATTATTCAGACCGGCAGGGTTCGCTGGGATAGCGAGTGAACTATCATTGTGTTTCCATCCTGAAATCGTATAATTGAGATCTGGTATTGATGTACCCTGGGTAATGGTAAGATCGTCCCCAGTTATGGTAAGAGGAGCTTTTGCAATAGAAACAGACTGGCTTACCGGAATTGCGGAGTGTGCAGAAGTGTTTGCTGGAGCATGTGCTGTGATTACGACCGATCCACCACTTTTAATGATGGCCGTGCTTCCATTAATATCAATGATTTCCGGGTCACTCGAGCTGTATCGAAATGCAGCCGGGCTAACCGTTAAGTATGGATGATTACTTGGTAAGCTCGAAGTTAATCCCCACTTCTGGGCCAGATAACCCTCCATTCTTTGCATTTGATCATCATCAAGTGGGGAATTGAATATTAATAGTTCGCCCAATTTTCCTTTCCATGAACGATTGGCGGAATTCCTGTCGTTACTAAAACTAGTAGCTCGTGCATTGCTTGTTGTTCTAATAGTCAAGATAGAGAGCGATGTTGGTTTGGCAGTTACCCTACCATCGATAGGCACACCATTTAATCGGGTATATCCATTGTAGACTTTTGACTCTCCCCATTGGTGCCCCCAAATATTGCCATCTCCCTGAGTATGCCAGTCTGGTTCCACGGTATCTCCGAGTAGGTACCTGAGTCCGGAGCCTGAGACACTGGAATCTTCGGATACCACCCAAAAGACAGTTCTAATATCAGTGATAGTGGTGAAGGCATGACTTTCACTGGTGGCACCACTGTAGCTCATAACGGATAACCCATTTTGAGCATTCGTGGCCACGCTTGGCGAACCCACTTTGGTGGCATCATTATCGGCAGGGCTTTTATCTGTCCAAGTCGAACCCGCACTTGATAACGAACTTGCATCAAGCCAGAGCTTCATACCCGGAAGAGTGTTGGGGAAATTAGCCAAGCTGATGTCTGTACCGGTTTTCGTTGCGGTCAGAGCAAATGGTGCATCTCCATATGATTTTCCCGCTATGGTTTGATTCCAATCGATAACCCGTCTTCCCTTAATTACATTGAAAGAAAATGTTTTGCTATCATTCCCATCCGAATTAATTGCAGTAAAGGTCGCATTGAAGTCTCCAATAAATCCGGTACTGCCTGTGATCACACCGGAGTTGTTTATGCTCAATCCGGATGCAAGCCCGGTTGCAGTCCAACTTGTTGGGTTTCGCGAAGCTGGAACTTGTAGGCTAATCGGTTTACCTGTGGTAAGAATCGCATCGACTGATGGTGCTGACCACATGGCAATTTGAGAAGGTTTGCCCAAGTTTACGCGTTCTTCGCTTCCACCCGGTTGGGTAACATACCAATTATTTGTATCACCACCTCCACCTTCAGCCGTCATGTAGAAGAAATTATATACAGTTCCTGCTACTAATTCCACAGTTCCGGTACCATCCCATGCCCATGGGGCCAGACTTTCAGAAGAGGCAAAGGTACCATCATGATCCAGGTCAATATACATTCCTCCCGCATCATCATTACTCCAACGAAATGTGTAGTTACCAGTACTTGTGGCAAGAAAGGATCCAGATATTGCAGTCATGAAATTATTACCACCACTAAAAGCGGGGAAATGATTCCAATTTTGAATGTCTGCATTTGTGTTCGATAACTGAATATTGTGAGAATCTCCGGTGTGAGCTAACAAGCCTTTACTACCGGTAAATACTCGAGAGCTGGAGTAGGAGTATGTGGCACCATCCAAATTATTTTGTCCGGAACTTTGATTTGGTCCCATAAATACTGAGGCGTGAACTGG
>Ga0209631_10008501_pt1 | contig 9998 bp, 8 predicted proteins | sample COG_08_FD_184752 | JGI IMG/M metagenome (GOLD analysis project Ga0209631, IMG submission 184752) | Pelagic Microbial community sample from North Sea - COGITO 998_met_08 (SPAdes) (version 2) | ecosystem: Environmental > Aquatic > Marine > Neritic zone/Coastal water | place: Helgoland, sampling...
TGATTCAATTACCCGGTTGTTATGTGGGTCGAGCGACTCTATGCTTTCAATTTCATCACCCCAAAAGCTGATTCTGAATCCCATATCACCGTATGCCAAATAGATATCTACGGTGTCTCCAGAAACTCTAAAAGTTCCACGATCAAAACTGTGGCCTGCTCTCGAGTATAGAGCCGTTACGAATTGGTGTAAAAGTTTATTCCGAGAAATCAGCTGGCCTTTCTTGATTTCGATGAGGTTTTCTCCAAAAGAATTTGGATTTCCAATTCCATAGATGCAAGAAACCGACGAAACCACAATCACATCACGTCTTCCACTAAGCAAGGATGAGGAAGCACTCAGTCTCAGTTTGTCTATTTCATCATTTATGGAAAGGTCTTTTTCAATGTAGGTATCAGAAACCGGCAAATATGCCTCAGGCTGGTAATAGTCGTAATAGCTGACAAAATATTCAACTGCGTTATTTGGAAAGAACTGCTTGAATTCACCATATAACTGAGCGGCCAAGGTTTTGTTGTGACTGAGAATTAGGGTAGGTTTTTGGACCTCCTTAATCACATTCGCCATCGAAAATGTCTTTCCGGAGCCTGTGACACCTAACAAAGTTTGATTTGGTATTCCAGATTCAATGCCTTCGACTAATTGTTTAATTGCAGAAGGCTGATCTCCTGTTGGTTCAAAATCTGATACTAATTCGAAATCCACTATTCTAGCGCGTCATTAAGAGTTTCTGACTACCTAGGCCGGGTATTTTGATAAAATACAGACCAGCTGGAAGTCCCCTCAAATCTAGTTCTTTTAGGAGTGGGTAGGAGGCTTGAAGTTGATTCTTCATATCGAATATTTGCACCTGAGAATCTATAGGCTCTTTTGGTAGCTTCAAATTGATTTGGCCAGCACTTGGATTAGGATAAACTTTGAAGGATTGATCGGCATTTTCGTCGATTGAAATTGTTGATTTCGGAGCTATAAATTCAAAGCTATTGATAGGAATGTACTCTCTTCCAATTAATTCAAGTCCATTGGAACTGAGGAAGTCGACTGTGACGGCGGAAGAATCCATATTCTCAAAATGAAATAAAACTGAGTATCGCTCACCTGGATAAAGCCTGAGAGTATCCTTTCTAATGGCGGGAATAATTTTTCTTCCATCGGAACCTATTATTTCAGCATTTAGATCAGCTGGGAAGTGATAGTCCTGAGGACCGTAGCCAATATTTCTTAGGCGAAGTAATACAGTATCATTTTGCTGAGCTTGGATTACCATGCTCGAATCACTATAAATATCGGTATAAGACTTTCCATTAATTGAAAAAATATCCGGTTCGTAATCCAAAAAACTTCCAATGTTTATGTAGTCTTCATTCCATCTCGAGTCCAGCTCCACAGCGAGGTAAGAGTAGTCTTTTGTATAGGCGCCATAGTCTGTATAGGCGCTTTGGGCAGCATTTGAAGGATGAATGGTCACCATACCATACATGCCAAGGATCAGGTGCATGGTCGTTGTAACATGACAGTGGTAAATGTAATTCCCGGCATGCGTCGCTTTGAACTTATACCAAGCCGCCTCTCTGTTTAATACAAAACGAGAAGTTGAGGGTACACCATCATTCGCTTGGTCTACATCTAATCCATGAAAATGAATGGTATGACCTTCTTCAGAAGGATTAAACATATAGACGTGTACACTATCACCTTCGTTTGCTTCTATATGAGGCCCAGGCAAGCTTATTTCTGTTGTTCCTTCTAATGAAGGTTCACCATATCCCCAGAAAGGAAGGTCTCGAATTGGTCCAGAAGCAGTCGCAAAATCAACACTGCCATCCATTTTTGACTCTAGAAAATACACCCTGGTTTGCTGCGACATTCCAAGGAATGAAAGCCAACAAAAGCACACAGAGTAGAATAGCTTTTTCATGGATTTATTCTCATATGTGTCATCATCCCACCCGGGTAATTCGACTCGGAGGTGGTAGTAATCAGATTGTGGTTGTGAATAGGGTAAACTCCTTCTTTATCTGGTACAAGCAAAAGTTCGTACAAGGATTTTGGTTCCATTCCAAAAGAATCCTTCCAAAGCCCTTCATATATCTTGTTTGCATCACTTTTTACAATCAATACATGAAAGCCATGAAAATGGGGTGCATGGTGCATGAAATCGCTTGAGTTGTATAGAAAGATTTGAACGCTGTCTCCTACCTTAGCTTCTATGCCTGTATGAGTATGATGATTGTTTACATTAAAATCTCGATCGTTAACCATGAATTTTTCAGGCCTGTATTTAGGAAGAGCCGATTCGTTATGAATGGCTTCATTATAACTAGGATCGCATTCAGAGAATTTTAGGTAAAAGCTTTTTTGTCGTTTGCTCCCCACAACTATCATAGCCCCAGCGGAAAGTGCCGACAATTCATTGCCAAGTCCGTAATAATGAATTCCCTCTGGGATTGTTAGTTTAAAGCTATTTGTGTTGCCGGAGCTTAACACTCCAATGACCTTTCCATCAATAACCAAGCTGACCGTTTTGTTGAGCTTATTTACGATGTTAAGAATAAGTTTCTCACCAGCTTCGATATGAAAATGAACCGTTTCCTCCTCCGGAACCTGAGTTCTATTGAAAATAGGTCTGCTTACCAGTTCTTGATTAATGGTATCCTGGAAGTTGTTTAAGTATAAGTGAGTTTCAAGAGCAATGGCATTTTGAAAGAATATCAAAGTGAAAAAAACTGAGAGACTAAATACCTTACTCATCTTCATATTACAAAAAAAGCTAGCTCTTGTTTAGGAATGGTTGTCTAGAACAAACCTTTTATAGTAGGAAACGATAACGGTGGTTAAAGGCAAGGCTATAATCAAGCCACTGACACCCAATAGCGCGCCCCATATTGAAAGCGAAAGCAATATAGTAGCTGGGCTAAAGCCTGTGATGTTGCCCATTAACTTTGGAACCAATAGCGCTTCTTGAATTGCTTGCACAATGCTGAAAACTAACGCAACCCAAAGCATGATCATCCAGAAATTAGCACCGGTTTTAACCGACAATAATGCTGCTGCCATCGTACAGGGGATAAGCCCCACCAATTGCATGTATGGAATGTAATTTAGTAAGCCAACGAAAATCCCCAAACTAATGGCTAAAGGAAGCCCAATGATTTTAAAGCCTATAGCAAACAGTACTCCGACAATCAGAACAATTTTTGACTGTTGCCTAAAGTATGCCCTCATTCCTAATTCGAGATCTTCTGCCAATTCTACTATCAGAGGTCTCCATTTATTAGGTATATAGTCTTTCCATTTTGATTGAAAATCATTGTAATCCATAAGGATAAAGACCAAGTATAATAGAACCACTACAATACCTAGTAGGCCCATAATGAAACCAAAAATATCTCCGATGGAACTCCATATTTCAGGCAATATCTTTTGACCAACTTGACCTAAATTTTCTACTGAAATCATGGCTTTTATTTGATCAAGACCTACGTATTGCAAAATCCAATGCTCTAGTTGGCTGAGCGTGCTTCCAGATTCACTGAAGTCTACATTAATCTGACTCAACCATTTCTCCATCGTGTGATACTCTTCGGCCAATGCAGGGTAGAGCACGAACCAAAGGCCAATACCTAAGCCAATGAAGAGCAAAAGGCTCACAAATATTGAAATCAAACGGTTTTTGAGAAGCTTTTGGATCCAAGAAACGATCGGATTCAGCAAGAAAGCGAAAAGAAGAGCAAGCAAAAAAGGAAACAGCACATCACTAAGCTCTCTAACCAACATAAAAAGCCCTAGGAATATTAAGGCTGTAATCACAAGCCTTACGACTCGGTCGAAGGTGAATTCTTTTTCCATGAGCTTATCTTGTCGATGCATAATAAATGACATAAAGCCAAGAAAATGCCCCATGAATGATTGCCCACAGAATACTCTTATGAACAGACCAAGAAATTGCAATCGCTAGAGCAGAGCCAAAACTGATTCCTCCTCTAACTATCCTGTTTTGATACCTCACATATGTTTTTTCACTCATGATTTCATTTTTAAAATGACGGCAATGACGATGCATACAAGAAGAATACTTGCTTCAACTAGTATGCGTGGATGTTTCCATGAAATTTGTTTTTCCTTCCTGTACGATAAGCTATACGCCAAAAAAGCAGCAGCGATTGATGCCAACATCAAGAAGAAAAAGACCCATTGTTCATGTTCCATACCTTGCTATAAAACTACATATTCATTGTGAATCTGATGAGCCCAGAACCATGTAGTCTCCAGTTTGTTACATTTGAGTTATGAGTTCTAAACCCAGTTTTTGGTCGAGATTAGCCTATTATGCAAATCCCTTGACCCTATTTAGAAAATCCGAATCGAAGAATATCAATCTGAAGATGATGCACGGCATGAACAGGATTTCGATGCTCGTTTTCTTGATCTGCCTTGTGGTGATGTTCTTCAAATTTGTGCTCTAATGGAGGCCTCAGGTTTCAAAAAAATGAAGCTAGCGGAGCGGTGGAATTACCTAAAGTCCAACGAATAGCATATGGCCTCACGTTCCTATGGAGAGTTCAGAATAGACCTTCACTATGACGGAACTTTATACATGGAAGTTTGGAAGAAATTTGGCCTAAATCAGATCTATTGGATCGAGCTTGTGGTTGAAGAACTCGCACTAAAAAACTATATATAGCTTCCAATTAACTAGCTCATTCTTTGAATTAGTTTTTCTTTGAAAGATGACTAAGACCTTCCGGTTGTTCTGGTTTGCTTTTCTCTTGGTGGGATTTGCATTCCTTCATTTCGATAAACTTGGAAAGATCCCACTGAATGTGCACGCTTGGACTCAGTCGGATAGAATTGCGCTATCATACTGCTATGCGGATAATGGCTTGAAGCTATTTTATCCTTGCACCTACAACTTAGCGACAACAGAAGGTATCACAGGAGGAGACCTTCCAATTATTGAATACCTAGCCGCAATTCCTATGCGGCTTTTCAATTTTAAATCGCCACTGCCTCTTCAACTCCTACAACTTTTACTATTTATTCTCGCTTTTTTCTCCATGCGCAGACTAGCCCAGGCATTCAATATTGATGAGAAAGGAGTAGAAGTGCTTGCCGCTTTTTTCCTTTTCACGCCAGTTTTAAGTTATTATGCATCAGGAGCTTTGCCAAGTATATCAGGACTTTCACTTTTTATTATTGGCTTACATTTCTTCGTTAAGTATTTAAACGAATCAAGAAATTCTGACCTCCTTCTTTTCACGCTGAGTTTCGCTTTGACATGTTTGATCAGAACTCCCTATGTGCTGCATATTGCTGCATTATTGAGTTTTCTATTCTATAGAATTTTGGTTCAGAAGAAAACGCAAAGCTCTGCAGTTTGGCTGGTCTTATTTGTGCCAATTAGCTACGTGGCTTGGTATTTTTGGAGTAAACACTTGAGTGCAACTTATGGCTCTGCCTTTCTCCAGGTCTTCATGCCCGCTTCAAACTTTGAGCATTTTGTAGAATTATTGCAAGAGAGTTTCGCCCAATGGAAGTTCAGTTATTTATCTGGGATTCAATATGCCTTTTTGTTGATGTTACTCATGGCCAATGTATGGCAGGGAAGGGGCTTTCGCTCAAGGTTGCCCGAGTTTGGACTATTGACCAAACTCCTGTTTATCAGTGGAATTGTTTACCTCTTGATGATGACAAGGCAATTCGTTAATCATGACTATTACATGATTGATGCCTTATTTCCTGCACTGTTTTTATCAATGTTGAACATTTACCCAGTTTTTAGAAAAGACTTTCCAGGATTAAAAAAGTGGTTTGGAATAATCGGCTTGCTTGCAGTGGTCTTGTGGATATTCAATTCGAAAGCCGAACTCAATAAGCGCCATGAAACTGGGTTTTGGAATCGGATTTCTTCGAGTTATGAGAATTTTGAAGGCTCGAAGCAGATAATCGATAAACATATACCCACAGAAGCAGCAGTTTTAGTACCTGATGCATATACCAGTAACATCCCTTTAATGCAAATCCAGCGCAAGGCCTATACTACTATTAATACCAACGATTCAAGCATGAACTCAATTCTTACCAAGGATGTCGATTATATGCTTGTTCAGGATCAATACTTCCTTAGCGATGTCTATCCCTATGCCAAAGGCATGAGTTTGCAATTTCAATTCAAAGAAGGGAATGGTGATATCAGTCTCTATATCAGGAAGAATTCGACACAAAGCTTAAGACAATTCCTAGGCATGCAGAAGGCTAAAGAGATTCAAGCATCCTTATTAAATTTCCTCCAGAAGGGAAAAGGAAAGCTTATCCAAGAGGCTTCTAAGATTCATTTGATTGCCTCTGACGAATATGCATTCAACTTTAAATTACAACACAGCAGACTATGGTTGAGTTATGAGCCATCTATAGCTGAATCCCCTGATCTTTATTGGGTTTTAAATTATCAAGGCAGGTCTAAATATTTTCCAGTAGATTTTAAAAATGGGAACCTCATTTCTATTAAAAAACAACAGGATGTGTTTATGGAACTCTATTTGTGGAACCCTTCTAAAATAAAAATTGACATCACAATAGATGAAGCCTATATTCTTTAGCTTTTTATTCCTTCTATTCTCGGCTTCGATTGAGCTGCGGGCTCAGGATAATCTAGAGGCCTTCAATAATTGGAAAAAAAAGTATGGGGTGCGTAACGAGGCTGTAGGAGTAGCTTTAGTTGATTTATCAAGCCGTGAAAACGTCTTTTCCTTTCGCTCAGAATCATTGATGACACCAGCTTCTACCCAAAAGCTGATAAGCACGTATTTAGCATTAGAGTCGTTTCCTTCAAATCATCGATTTAAGACTTATATCTATCAAAAAGCTTCAATTGAGGATTCTGTTTTGCTTGGAGATTTGCTCATTCTTGGGGGAGGGGATATGAGCTTAGGCTCTCGTTATTTCAAGGATGATTTCATGTCCAATTGGACTGATTCACTAAAAAAGAGAGGAATTAAGAAGATCGATGGAAACATTATTGCTAACAGAGGCAGGTTTGATGAACAGATGATCCCAAAGACTTGGTCAGAAGATGATATAGGAAACTATTACGGAGCAGGTAGTCACGGTTTGAGCTATTTCGACAACTTATATGAATTACATTTTAAAACTGGCAGTGTAGGCTCCGAAGCCAGCTTAAAATCCATTGTGCCAACTCCATATGAGATAGAATTCACGGGAAAAGTAAGAGTTGAAGGAATAAATTACGACAACTGTTACATCTATGGTGGGCCATACGAGAATTCCAGAAAAATGACTGGAAGCCTTCCTCCAAATAGAAATGACTTTTTAGTAAAAGCAAGTCAAGCTAATCCTGAGAGACAACTAGCATTTGATCTTATGGAATATTTCAAAGGACATGGCATCGAGGTGGCAGAAGGGGCTAAGGTGGATACAGTGATTGGAAAACACGCCTCCTTTACGCTAATGTTCGAATATGAAGGACAGGCCTTATCCGATGTGGTTTATTGGACGAACATGAAGAGTGTTAATCTCTTTGCCGAACAACTATTAATGCACACAATAGAAGCCTCGGGAACTAGCTTCTCTTATAAGAATGCAAAAAGAGTGCAATCGGAAATCCTAAGGAACAAGGCTTTTAAAACTAAGGGTTTGGCCCTAAATGATGGGAGTGGGCTTTCGCGTGAAAACCTCCTCAGTTGTGACATGCTCTGTTCTGTATTAACCAAAGCCTACACACAAGATTATTTTCCAGAGTACAAAAAATCCCTTCCCTTAGCTGGAAAAAGTGGATCCTTAAAATCGATGTTATTAGGTAGCGAAGCACAAGGGAAGATCTGGGCAAAAAGTGGCTCTTTTAAAGGGGTAAGAGCCTATGCAGGTTATATGACCAAAGAGAAAAAAGACTTAGCCTTTGCAGTGATCATGAACGACAATTCAAAGAGTGGTTCACAAATGAAAAAAGCCTTGGAAGAATTAATTCTGATTTTATATCAGAACTAATTACTTCGCCTTAAATGATGCGATTGCATTTCGAGTGAACTCTGAAAGTACCAGTTGCCCGCTCATTGCAGCTCTATTTTCAAGGAGTTCATCCCAATGATCGCAATCCTCCCAGAAGATCGACTTCAATTTAGCCATTGCCTCTGGATTGCTATTTACTAATTTGTCAGAAAGCTTTTTAATGCCTTCATCCAAAGATTCAATGTCATCATAAACCTCAGTGTATAATCCTTTTTCTCTTGCCCAATTGGCATCTCGCCACTCGGTAGCATTGATGGCTAATTCACTCATCGCAGAAAGGCCAATTTTTCTTTGAACTGCTGGTCCGACCACAAAAGGTCCAATTCCAATAGCAAGTTCAGATAGTTTCACTGAAGCGTACTTTGTAGCCATCGAATAGTCGCATGCTGAGGCCATTCCAACGCCTCCACCTACAGCTTTGCCTTGCACTCTTCCAATAATCAGCTTTGGGCATTTACGTGCTGCGTTTATCACACGGGCAAAGCCCATAAAAAACTCTTTTCCTCCTTCAAAGTTCTCAATCGAAATCAATTCATCGAATGAAGCTCCAGCACAAAAAGCACGATCTCCTTCACTGCTAAGAATAATGAGTTTAACCTCTTCTTTGTTTCCTAGATCAGTGATGGTCTTAGCAAGCTTACTAAGCACGCTAGAAGGCAAAGAATTGCTCTTAGGGTGCCAAAACCTGATATTAGCTATACCTTCATTAATTGTGTAATCAACGCCGCCGTTTTCCATGTTCATTCTCAGTTTTCTACTTGAAATTCTCTTTCGATTGTTCCTATCCTCAATTTGTAATGGTCAAACCACTTCATTACTCCATCCTCTTTCTCATTCATGAAATCATTGATCTTGTCCCAAATCTTGATGTGATCAAGGTCGTGCCAGTAGTAATGGACAGTCACAAATTGGTTTTCATTGCGGAGCACTTCAGCACCATAAAAGCCTTCCTCTTGCTTAATGAGTTCGTACAATTCTGCAGATTTCTCTAGATACTCTTCATTGAAGCGTTTTATTTTTCCAGTAAAGATGATGACATCGTAAGGAGGGGGAGGAGTTGTCGTGCTTTTCTCATGCATAAGTTCAAAAATATCATATTTCAACTACCGTTAAGGAAAGGAAGCCGATTGAATGGATTGCTTTCATAATTTTACCTTCTACATGTCAGCAACAGAATCTAAGTTATGGTATCTCGAACAAATCAATTTGTTTAGAGAACTGAGTGCAAGTGACCTTGATCGTATTGATCGAGTGACCAGTATGAAGTCGATGGAGAAAGGCAAGTACATCTACTTTCCCGAAGACTCTTCGAATGTGGTTTTTCTTCTCAAAAAAGGACGTGTGAAAATCGGTAGTTTTTCTGAAGATGGGAAAGAGATCATCAAAGCTATTTTGGAACCGGGTGAGGTATTCGGGGAGCTTTCCATCACTGGTCAAGAAAAGAGAAGTGATTTTGCTCAAGCAATGGACGGAGAAGTCCGCATTTGTGCCATTTCGAAAGACGAGATGATAAGCATGATGAGTGAAAATGCTAAACTCAGCTTTGAGGTTACAAAGCATATTGGAGATCGAGTAAGTCGCATGGAACGAAGGTTTGAAAACCTGGTATTCAGAGATGCACGTCAAAGAATCATTGACTTTATTGTTTCTAATGCAAAAGCAAAAGGAGTAGCCATTGGTTATGGCTTTAAACTTAAGCATGAGTTGACTCATCAGGATATGGCCAATCTCACTGCAACCTCTCGACAAACAGTTACCATTACCTTAAATGAGCTAAAAGAACGCGAACTCATTAACTTTGACCGGAAGAGCATTTTGATTCACGATATAAAGGATCTTGAGCATGAGTTACATCCTGTACACGGCTAATAACTGGCACGGCTGCGCCCTGGTGGTTAACGAATTAGAGGCAAAGGGAAAAAAGCTAGAAACTTATAATGTGGACGAATCTGAAGAACGTCCGCCTATTTATG